>PPCM01000888.1_pt1 | contig 17368 bp, 15 predicted proteins | sample 1555541 | NCBI WGS metagenome assembly PPCM01 (sample SAMN05284479, study PRJNA326546) | Marine sediment metagenome, whole genome shotgun sequencing project. | isolation source: marine sediment | place: Germany: Wadden Sea | collected 2012-09-05 | reverse complement strand
TCAGGCTATTGCCGAAATCCGCAAGGAAGTGGAAGATAAAAGTATCCCTTACTACGCATACGTAGTCGGGCGCCGCAACCAGCTTGTCGGTGTTGTTTCCATGCGCGATCTGCTTCTATCCCGTGCGGGCAAAATGCTTACAGATCTGACTCATAACCAGCACCTCATTTCTGTTAATTACAGTGTGGACAAAGAAGAAGTTGCCCGGCTGATTGCCCACTATAATTTTCTTGCCATGCCTGTAACCGATTTTGACCATCGCTTTCTTGGCGTTGTCACCGTTGATGATGTAATTGACATTATTAATGAAGAGGCCAGTGAAGATATGCAGGCAATGGTTGGTGCGGGAACTGACGAAACCGTTGATTCCCCTTGGGGTTATTCGGTTAAAAAGCGTTTGCCGTGGTTGGTTATCAATGTTGCCAACTCTGCTGTTTCCGCATGGGTGGTCCATCTTTTCGAAGGTAATATTGCCAAGATGGCTATGCTTGCCGTGCTTATGCCTATTGTTGCAAACCAGGCCGGTAATACCGGGCAGCAAGCGCTTGCGGTTATGATTCGTCAATTCGCTACAGAGAAATTCGACCGTAAAAAGTCATGGGAAGCTGTGCTTCGAGAATTCAAAATCGGACTTGCCAACGGTATCTGTATCGCTTTTCTTGTGCTTGGCGCTGTATTCATGTTGACCAGCAACTACACTTTGGCAATGGTCATGGCCGGGGCATTGTTTATTGATATGGTACTCGGTGCGGTCGTCGGTGGAGCTATTCCGATTATTCTTAAGGAATTCGGACGAGATCCAGCGCAGGCTTCTTCTATTTTTCTGACGACAATAACCGACAGTTTCGGTTTTCTTTCGCTGCTGGGATTAGCCGGTATTTTCTTGCTTTGATCCTGATGCAAATTATGTTTTCTTGCCCCATCTGAGTAATTACACCTAGATGGGGCTTTTTTTTGTTCAACTTAATAATATTACGACATTTTTTCTATTGAATGCTTCCGGGGTAAAATGTACCTTCTCAAAAATCAAATTCTGCAATCTGCGTTTTTTGCCTGTTGCAGCCAATCCGGAATTTCCGGCATATTCGGTCAAACCGTCCGAATGATAAAAGGGAAGACATGAGACAAGTCAAAAAACTCATCAATCATATTATATCGAGGGTGAATGTAAACCTCCGGCCTATGGGACTGGATGTTGAGCAGGCCCTGAACAGTACCATTAATGTTAACAAGCTGACTGAGGCATATGCATATTATGCTTTGTCAATTGACCATCCCATCTATTTCCGATTCCGGGAAAGCAATCTCGGCGGGTCATATTTTCTTGGTAAATGTGATGTGGACCGCTCTATTATCATCAGGAGTGATATCCGCGGCGATGAACTCAAAGAAGCGGGCACTGAAGTTGAATTTGGCGGAGTGAAAACAGAACTATACCGTGATGAAATTATTCAGGTCGTAAACAGTTTCCTATTCAAAACACTTGTCCATAACCATTCTCGAAATCCTGAAATTCCGGAATTTTTTCGTATTCTGAATACCGTTGCCATGCATTATGCAAATATTCACGGTACAACAACTGAAGGTGCTTACCTTGGCGCGTTTGCCACGGCTGACCTTTCTGTGCTGCACAATTGCATTCTTGGAAATTATTGTTACGTGCAGGCTGGCGATCTTTCTAAAGTTTGTATTGATCCCGGCCGTATCTGGATTAAAGCTGAAGGAAAGTACGAGTTCAACTACAGTTATCCACAAGCCACATTGGAAAAATATATTTCATGGGATCAGAATGGTGATCTCGTCGGATTGTTCTCTGATTTTCTAAAAGACCGCCGCAGTGATTTTCTTCCGGTTTATGATTCACTTTCTGATTCTTTTCCAGTCTGGGTTCCTGAAAATGCCTTTGTCAGCCGTTATGCGGTGGTAAAAGGAGATTGCGTTATCGGCGAAAACTGCCTTGTTGCGCAGCGGGCATACATTGAAAATTCTGTACTCGGAACCGGGTCCAATGCGCAGGAGAACAGCTTTATCGTTAACACACGTTTTGCCGGACTTGTTGTTGTCGCACATGGCGGCAAGATGGTTCAGTGTAATATAGGCGACAAAGTATTCATTGGGTTTAACTCTTTCCTCCATGGAACCGAAGAAAACCCTGTTTCTGTCGGCAGCGGATCAATTGTCATGCCGCATACCATTATCCATGCTCACGAAAATATTGAAATTCCAGATGAAACTATTGTCTGGGGTTACATCACCAAGCAGGAAGATCTTGAAAAACAGTCCATGTCTTTGCAGGATTTCTCTAAAGGCAGAGCTTTCAATATCGGCAGGATGTCTTTTTATGGTGACGGCGCTGCATTCATCCGCGATTTCCAGAATCGCATCGAGCATATTCTGGTGGAAAACGGCGCACGTTTTGATGGCAATTCCGAGAGCAGAGGACACGCTCAACGAACCCAATACGTTTCCTATAACTTATTCCAGCCTTATTTGGGTGGAGAAAAGTTGGGTATGTTCCCGACTATTATTGTTGAAGATGATTAGCTCTATATTTCAAACAGAAAAAGGCCCGCAGTCAAAACTGACTGCGGGCCTTTTTTATAATCGGCTAATTTCGAACTAAACGAGCTGACCCATGAGGGTTTCTTTGATCTCGTCGATGGTGCCTTCACCATTAAGTTCGATGTACTTGAAGCCGGCTTTAGGAGCCAGATCTTTGTAGAAGTATGCTGCTGCAACAGTACCGGTCTTGTCATCATAGTAGATGTCGTGACGTTTGTTGATTGCATCTTCGTCCTGGTCGTCAGCGCGCTCGGAAAGAGCACCGCCGCATACGCGACATTTGTCTCCATCAGGCTTGATAGCGTCGATGAATTTGTTGTTGGGGTGGTTAGGATCGTTTTCGCAGAGGCGACGGCCCATGATGCGGTTTTTAGCAACTTCGCGGGGCAGCAGGATTTCGATAACGAAGTCCAGTTTTACGCCGTCTTTTTCGAGAGCTTCCCAAAGCTTTTCAGCCTGTACGATGGAACGGGGGAAACCGTCGAGCAGCCAGCCGTTTTCATCGGAAGACTGGAGAACGTCGAGAACCATGGGAATGGTGATATCATCGGGAACGAGTTCACCTTTGTCGATGTACTCTTTAGCTTTCATGCCGAGCTCGGTACCACCACCGATGTGCTTACGGAAGATAGCGCCGGATTCGATGTGATCGAGATTGTATTTTTTCTTAGCGAGAGCGCCCTGAGTTCCTTTACCACTACCGTTGGGTCCAAAAATAAGAATATTCATCTGTTGTCCTCCTAAAGAATTAGTAACAAATTTCACAAAGTTCTAAACTTTGCTGTCGTCGCTGTCAATGCCCTAATTAACTTTGAATAAGAGTCCTGCTTTATTAAGCTTTACTACCTTATTTCCCGGGAATTGGAAGGTTAAACCTGTTTTTCGTTGTAAGAAGGCCTGATCAAGCTGCAGGATTGAATCAAAGAGAGCATGTCCGGGACCAAGGTCATCCAAAATTTTTTTGTAAATACGCAGCCTTAAAGCGGAATGACAATTGTTCAAAATTGAACAAGGTAAAAATATTTCGTCACTTTTAGCCGATTCAACTTGCTTGAGCGCATCTTCAATCTGTCCTGACCAGAAATCCTCATCAATTTCAGCTTGATGTTTTAAACGCACTAATCCAACGCCTAGACTGGGATTTTCTTCGTTTAGTAAAGGGAGAATACGATTACGGACCCGGTTGCGGGTATATGCATTTGATAGGTTGCTTTTGTCCTCGCGCCACGGGCATCCAATGGAGCGCAGGAAATTTTCAAGCTCTTCTTTTTTAGTTGATAGCAGGGGCCGCAAAAGCTTGCGTGCGGGATCATAAGCATCCATGCCTGCAAGTGCGGGCCACCCAGTTCCCCGGAGCAAACGCATCACAATATCTTCGGATAAATCTCCCAGATGATGGGCCGTAAGTAGAAAATCAGCATTGAATTTCTTCAAGCATTGCTTGAAAAAGTCATACCTGATTATCCGACCAGCCTCTTCAAGACCAATTGAATTTTGTTTAGCATATCCGGCAACATCAGCTTTAAGCACCTCAAAAGGCACGTCCATGCGCTGACAAAGCTCTTCAACAAAAATCCTGTCCTGACCAGACTCATCCCGCAATCCGTGATCAACATGGGCGCAAAAAACCCTGCCACCCGATTTACGGGCGAGCAGGGTCGCAATAATCAACAAAGTTGTCGAATCAATACCGCCGGAAACACCGACGAGGAGATGAGAAGCGGCAAAATTAGTACCGCACTTTTGTTTGCCGAATTTTTCAATATCCAGACATAGTTTTGCCTGCTTAGGAGCTAAATCCTGAATCTTGCTTGGCAATGATTTCATTAATGCCTCCGGCGGCCTCGCGGGGCGCCCTGCCGGGGGCCTTAAACCCTTTTGCAAAAGGGTTTAAGAATCCCAAAAACTTTTATTAGGGCTTCGCCGTCAATTGATTCAAAGAACGTTTTAGGTTGTTACTTGCGAAGCATAACTAAAACGTCTTTTGGGAAGAGGCATTCTTATAAATGCACACCGAGATCCATGATAAATTTATCAATGTAATCGAGCATGTGATTACGCTGTTCGGAGGTGGCATAGGCTACGCATTCACAGCGGATCTTGTTGGAAGCGCGCACCAGAAGCTCAATTTTCATGCTATTTTCCATGACTTCAAGAGCCATGAAGTAAGGACCGCATTCACCGATATGTTCTTTTTGGACATCTTGAAGAAGATCTTCGGGAACAGGCAGATAGAAAATATCATCAATCGGCCCGGAAAAACCTACTTCTTTGAGCGCATCAACAATCTTAGTCAAATCTTCATCATAAATATCTTCAAGAAGGTAATTTCTCATGGATCTGTCCTTTAGTTGTCAAAATTATTCTTTTTCTTGCGTCCGCAGTGGGCGTCCGCAGGAATAGTTTCATTGTCGAGGTTGAACATGCGTCGGGCAAGATCAACGAATTCATCAGCCTTGCCTTCTTCCTCGGTACGGCGTTTGAGGAAGGCCACGGGCTCGTGGAGCAGCTTCTTACCGATGGACATAGCCATGGTTTCGAGAGCTTTGTGAGTTTTGGGGTCCACATCGCCGAGACGTTTGAGGGTCTTGGCAAGTTCCTGCTGGGCCACGTTTTCACTGCGGTTGAAAAGGTCCACAATGGTCGGCTGCAGGTCGAGGGAATTAATCCAGTTGCCAAAGGAAAGAGTCTCGAACTCAACTATGGAATTCGCTTTGACTGCTTCGTCTTCGCGCTGGGATTTGTTTTCCTCAACAACATCCTTGAGGTCGTCGATATCATACAGATAGACGTTATCAAGGCCGTTTACGTCCGGGTCAATATCGCGGGGTACAGCAATGTCGATGAAGAACATGGGCCGAAATTTGCGTTTCTTGATGACCTTTTTCATCTCCTTGGCGGTAATAACCGCGTGGGGCGCTCCGGTGGAGCTGATGATAATGTCGGTTTCAACAAGATGGTCATAAAGACTTTCAAAAGGAACAGCTTTTCCGTTCATGCATTCCGCCAGACCTTCGGCACGGGAATATGTACGGTTGGCAATGGATATTTCCTCCACACCGCTGTTCAACAGATGGGTAGCGGCAAGCTCTGCCATTTCCCCGGCTCCGATAAGCATGGCCCGGTGTCCTTGGAGTTCACCGAAAATCTTTTTAGCCAGCTCTACGGCGGCGTAGCTGATGGAGACTGCACTGGAGGCGATAGAAGTCTCGGTTCGCACCCGTTTGGCAACGAAGAATGCCTTATGCAGCATGCGGTTAATGATAACCCTCGCGGCTCCGGCTTCCACAGCATTGCGGTATGAATCTTTAAGCTGTCCCAGAATCTGGGGCTCGCCGACAATCATGGAATCAAGGCTGCATGCTACCCGGAAAAGGTGCTTCACAGCTCCTAGTCCCTCGTGGCAATAGGAGTTCGGTTCAAGCTCACTCACAGAACCGCAGCATCTTTGCGCCCAATACGCAAGGATGTCGGTCCGGCTGATATCCGGTGAACAGACAACAAGAATTTCAACCCTGTTGCAAGTGGATAAAGCCATTACTTCACGCACACCCATTTCAAGCAATCCATCTTCGAATTCCTCTATATTGGTCAGGGCGTAGCGTTCCCGAACATCCACTCCGGCGGAGCGGTGGTTAAGGCCGATTAAGTAAATATTGTGGTCCATATTAGGCTTTGAAGCTATGGTGAGTGGGGATAAAAAAGTTGATACCCCACAGAGAAATCATGGTGATAACAAAGACGATAATCACCAGAATTGCCGGTTTTTTGCCTCTCCAGCCCATCATGATGCGCTGGTGAAAAACGAAGGCGAAAAGAAACCAGACTACTAAAGTAACAATTTCCTTCGGGTCCCATGAAAACATTTTGGAAAATGCGGCTCGGGCCCAGAGGAAACCGGCAGCAAGTCCCAAAGTGTAAAGCGGGAATCCGATGATGATCGACCAATGGTTTACATTGTCGAAAGTATTAAGCGAAGGCATTTCCTTTTCCATTCCGGTAAGGTTTGCCTTGGTTTTAATTTTGTTGTTCAGGTAGAGGAAAGCGACTCCGGCTCCGGCAGCCATTGCCATCAGCGCGATGCTTAAGAAAATGGTCCCGATGTGGAGACCGATGAAAAGTCCGGCCAGATGGGCTGGAATAGTCACCTTCAGGCTCTGTGAAGCGAGGGATATAATAAAAAGGAGCAGGGCGAAAGGTGAAGCGGTAAGTGCGAAAAAAGTAGAGCGCAGCTTCCACCATAAACCAAAATAGACAAGGATGAAGCTCCATCCCAGAAGGCTGAAATAGAAATAGCCACCGCTAAAAACGGTGCTCTTGTAGAGGGTCACCGCCAGAAGCAGGTCGAGGGTATGCAGCACGAAACCGCCGATTGCGGAAAGGTTTCCCAGCTTTCCCAGCAACTTGTTGTTTTTAAAGCTTCCAATGAAGAAAAAGGTCGTACCCGCAAGGTAGAGGGCGATAATTACGTACTGGAATAATTCAAATAAGCTCATCAATTAACTCCGGTATACGGGGAACAAGTTCTTGGGGAAGGGTGTCTGCCAAAATTTGCTTCACCCGTTCCATGTTTCCAGCCTCAAGTTCATCTAAAATCGGGGACCCGACAAGCAACCTGAACAAAGCGGTGTTGTGGCTTGTTTCCTTGCCGAGGTCAAGGACCAGTGGTCTTATTCTTCCCATTAAAGTTATAAAAGCGGCATAATGCGGGCCGAAAATATCCTGTAATTCACGACGGATTCTTTTAGTGAATGCCGGAGTACACCCTCCGGAAGACACAGCCAGCGTTAAATCTCCCTGCCTGATCACTGAAGGAACAATAAAGTTGCTTCCTTCTGGAAAGTCAGCGATATTGCAAAGAATATTTTTTTCAGCACAGAGTTCGGACATGCGCCGGTTAAGCTCTGCATTGTTAGTGCAGGCAAAAGCGATAAACACATCGTCCAGATCGTTATCCTGAAAAGGGCGTTGCTCAAAGATCACCCGCTGATCACGGCTGATTTCCTGCAATTCCGGTCCCGGCTCTGCGGTGTCCAGCACGGTTACCTGTTCGGGATCGCATTCAAGTATGGACTTGAGTTTGCGTATTCCGACAGATCCGGCACCGACCAGCAGACATTTGCGGTTTTTCACTTTAAGAAAAATAGGGTAGTAGGTCATAGACATCCTGCATAACAAAAGTGTGTGTGCATTGTAAAATGACAAAGTGCTGATAAATAGATATAATTCAAAAAATCAACCCCTTGCAAGGAAACTTATTTTTAATGAAACGGGCTTTGGTTATACAACTTACAAGATTCGGCGATCTGGTCCAGACCAAACGTCTTGTGCTCACCCTGCAAAGGCGCGGTTTTACCGTGCACCTTTGTGTTGACCGTTCTTTGGTCTTACTGGCCCGGATTATTTATCCTTATTGCGAAATACACTCGCTGATAGCGCACGGTAGCGGGATAGCAGGAGAGGGCAAGGACACAGTACTTCCGGTCAATTACGAAATCTTCAGACAATTATCTGAGATCGATTTCAGCGAAATATATAACCTGAATTTCTCGACCATGAACTATGCCCTTTCATCGATGTTTGATCCTGAAAGGGTCAAAGGGCATAAAAGGGTAAATGGACAGCCTATTAAAGACCGCTGGTTTGAGCTTGGATTCCGGCTGGCTGCTGAGCGGCGTAACAATATAAATCTGGTCGATTATTGGGCCGCACTCAGTCCGGACATGATTCCGGCTGCTGAAGTAAATCCGCTTGCCGTCCCCGGTGGAAAAGGGATCGGGGTGGTCATGGCCGGTCGGGAGAGCAGACGTTCACTCCCGTATGAAGTGCTTGCCCCGCTGGTTATGTCAGCACGTTCTACCAATAAGAATAAGAACATTTATCTGCTGGGAAGTAGGGCCGAGCGTGATGCAGCTAAAAGACTTCTCTCCAAGTTCCCGGCCGTAGTGGCGGAGACAACCGTGAACCTCGCCGGTGAAACTGACTGGAAAGGCTTAGCTGATGCCGTAAGCGGGCTTGATCTTCTGATCACCCCGGACACTGGAACCATGCATCTTGCAGCACATTTAGGTGTTCCGGTACTGGGTACTTTTCTTTCTTCCGCATGGTGTTCGGAGACCGGGCCATACGGCGCGGGGCATACGGTTTTGCAAGCGGACATTGAGTGTTCGCCATGCATGGAAGCCGCTCCCTGCTATAATAATATGAAGTGCTTGGCTCCATTCGCAGATCCTTTAGCTGCCCGCTATGTTGCCACGCGTAAGCCGGAGCATCTGCCCAAAGGGATATCCGTTTTTGAATCGGCATGTGATTTTCTAGGAACAGAATTCGTATTGAAAACCGGAAATGACCCAAGCGGAGACCGCAGGCAGCGTTTACGCAAATTCATCAGTTGCCACCTTGGGCTGCTTGATATTGGAGAACATGGTCCCTTTGCTGATTTGGCGGAAAAATTTTACAAAGACAAAGACTGGATAGCTCCTTAAAAAGGAAATTTGTATGGATAAGAACAAGGTTTTGCGAATTCTGGTTGTGCTTCCTTTATACGGCGGTTCGCTTCCTATCGGTCGTTATTGTGTTTCCGCATTGAAAAAAATGGGGCATCTGGTGGAGACCTTCGAGGCTCCTGACTTCTATAGCGCATACACTGCCATAGATAATCTAAAAGTTACCTCGGACAGGCATCAGTATCTTCGGAACAGCTATTTGAATATGCTGTCGCAGGCAGTGCTGGCCAAAGTGGAAACCTTTGAACCGGATATGGTTCTGGCCATGGCTCAGGCGCCGCTTACCCACCAGGCACTGAAACGGTTACGTAAAGATAATGTAAAAACAGCCATGTGGTTTGTTGAAGATTTCCGCTTGTTTACCTACTGGCAGTCTTTTGCGCCGTTTTATGATGTTTTTGCCGTTATCCAGAAAGAACCTTTCTTTAGTGAACTCAAGCAGATAAGTGCTGACAACGTTCTTTATCTGCCTTTGGCCGCCCAGCCGGACTTTCATAAACCGGAAGAAATCAGTCCTGTTGATGCCCGTAAATATGGCGGGGATGTGGCTTTCATGGGCGCGGGCTATCCAAACAGACGGATGGCATTTCGTAAGTTGATTCATCATGGATTGAAGATCTGGGGGACAGAGTGGGATGGCGATCATGTTCTTAAACCTCATGTGCAGCTGGACGGACGCCGTGTATCTTCAGAGGAATGCGTAAAAATTTTTAATGCAACAAAGATCAACCTGAACCTGCATTCGTCTATCAATGCTGACGAACTGGTCAGCGGCGGGGACTTTATCAACCCGCGTACTTTTGAATTGGCCGCCTGCGGATCTTTCCAGCTTGTGGATAAACGTTCGCTCATGGCAGAAGCTTTTGATGATGGAGAACTTGCTCATTTTGATGATCTGGATGATCTGGATCGTAAAATTGCGTATTTCCTCGCTCATCCTGATGAACGCAAAGCATATATTGAGCGGGGAAGAGCGCGCGTGCTCAAAGACCATACTTATGAAGTTCGAATGCAGAGTCTGTTGGATTTTACAGTTGAGCGGTTTGCCGATTGGCCCGTCGAGCGCAATACCGACGCGTTTTTTGACATTAACTTTCCAGATGACTTGAAAGATGATATAATTAAATTAATTGATAGGTTGGGATTGCCTGCGAATGTCGGGTTTGATGATCTGGTGGCCGCAGTCAGAGCACAGCAGGGACAGTTGACTCCTTTGGACACAGCTGTGCTTTTTTTGGATGAATGGAAAAAGGTTTATAAAGGATAAATTCGATTTCTATCTGGCTGCACGGTTTTATATTTGTATATTTGAATTCCGGGAAAGTAATATGAGTGGATTGTTTTCAGGGAAAGGTTTTAGTGGAAATATTAAAATTTCCCAGAAAGAATTTTTGGAAATCAGAGATATTATCTATGAGTTGTCCGGTATTTTTTTGCAGGATAACAGACGTTTTCTGGTTGAAAACAGATTTGCCCCCCGGCTTTCTGAGTTGGAATTGAAAAGCTATTCCGAGTATATTGATTACTTAAAGAATCACTTTAAGGGTAAAACCGAAGAGTTAAATATGCTTACGGAATTAATCACCACCAATGAAACCAGTTTTTTTCGTGATAACTCCCAGCTTAAAGTTTTTCGAAACTTCACGTTGAAAAAAATGATCGATGCCGGAAATGAGTCTGGACGTCGTGAAATTAGAATATGGTCTGCAGGATGTTCCTCCGGCGAGGAGCCGTATACACTTGCAATTATTTTGCATGAAGCACTCAAAGATGAAATCCGCAAGTGGCGCATAAAAATTACTGCCAATGACATTTCTACTAATGTTTTGAAGATGGCTGAGAAGGGGATATATACTCGATATTCTTTACGAACAACTCCTGCCCATATCATCCCTAAATATTTTAAAGACCGTGGGAATGATGTTTTTCAGATCAACCCCGAAGTTAAGCGGCTGGTGTCGTTCAGCAAGATCAATTTGAATATGGACAGTCAAGTTAAGAGAATTCCCAAGTCCCATATTGTTTTTTGCCGAAATGTTATAATTTATTTCGATAAAAAAATGAAAGCGAAAGTTTTGGACGGTTTCTATAATAATTTACTTGATAACGGGCACTTATATGTGGGACATTCCGAATCATTACATGCAGTAACAGATAAGTTCAAACCGAGGCAGCACGCTGGAACGATCACGTACCATAAGATTTAAATCTGCCGTTCAACATTTGCGAGGCTCATTATGCAGACTGTGAACATTAACGATGTCCAGCCGGGGATGATTTTAGCAGCTGATCTGAAGCAGGGAAACAGAATGCTTTTGCCTGCGGGATCTGTCCTGACAAATAAAAATATCACAGTTTTCAAGAATCAGGGAATCGAGTCAGTACAGATTGTACCATCCGGAGGTTCGGAACCGGATGAAGACAGCATAGATAGGTCTTTCGTCTATGCCCGCGATTATTTCATGTTTGTGAATCATGATGATCCGGTAATTATGCAGATGTTTGATGTTGCTGTTTACAAGCTGGCGCTTCGATTGATGGAGGGCTGGCGACTGCCTACTAAAGATGAACAGCACGTTACTGCGCTTGATGAGATGCGTGATCTTTTCTTTCGCGACGAAGGAACCATTGAGGATATCGTTGATGCCGAACTTAAAGTGGCGTCCTTTCCTGATATATTTTTCAAAGTAAAAGACGTAGTTGAAGATTCCAAAAGCACAGCTGGAGACATCGCCGGTGTTGTGGGGCTGGATGTCGGGCTTTCTACTCAGCTGTTGAAACTGGTCAACAGTCCGCTTTACGGCTTTCCTTCAGAGATTAACAATCTGGTTCGTGCAGTTGCGTTAATCGGCGGCAAGGAGCTTTGTACGTTGGCCCTTGGACTTTCTACCATCGGTTATTTCAAGGATATTCCGCCGGAATTAATTGATATGCGTGCTTTTTGGATGCACTCTCTGACTTGCGGTGTATTTTCTAAAGTTATCGCCGAACAGGTTGATGGCGTTGTGCCGGAAATGATGTTTACTGCCGGACTGCTCCATGATGTCGGACGCCTTATCTTATTTAAAAAAATGCCTTACAGCGCAGTTCAAGCTATGCTCTTTGCCCGGGAGAACTTCATTCCGCTGGTAGAAGCCGAAGATGTTGTTCTCGGCTTCAATCATAGTCAGATTGCCCGCTGCATGCTTGAGAAGTGGAATTTCCCTCCCGCTCTGACTGAGATTATCAGCAGTCACCATGCTCCCGGTAAAAGTGAAATGCAGAAAGAAGCCGGAATCTTGCAAGCTGCCGACAACCTTGCCTTGGCGGTTGGAATTGCTGATGGCGGTATGTATGTTCTACCTGGTGTTGATGATGAAGTCTGGGATGTACTGGGCGTGGATGCTGAAAGTTTGAAAAAGATCGTTGATAACTACGACTACCAGATTAAGGAAATATTCAATACTTTTTTTTAATTAGTATCAAAACCATTTGTGCAGCATTCAGAGTCCGGGCAGGGGATTTTAATAATGACTGTAGTCCCTTTTCCTGATCCGGGACTTTCAATCTCCAATTTGCCCTTGTGCTCAAAGACAATTTTTTTGACTCGCGGCAAGCCCATGCCAATTCCTTTTGCTTTGGTCGAAAAAAATGGGTCCAGCACATGGTTCATGATTTGAGGCTCTATCCCCATACCTTGATCCATGATTCTTATTTGGATTACATTATTATTTTTTTTGATCTCGATAGTTATGTTGGTAATGTTGTCCGGCGTAAAGTTACTGGCATTGAGCATAATTTCGACTATCGCAGCTTCGAATAGTTTTTTACCCACAGTAATTTTTGCCACTTCGCAATCAAACTTCATTTCAATGTGTTCATCAATACGCTCAAGTATGAGGTTGGCATTGCATAGTGCGTCTTTAAATAAATCAAAACAATTGACTTCTGACGGATATGGTTTTGGAATATTGGAATAAGTCTTGACTGCCGCAACCAGTCCTTCAAGCTTCATGGCTTCTTCGGAAATAATTTTTAATTCACGTTGAAGTGGATCTTCTATATCCAGTTTGCGGGAAATGAGATTGGTCATTCCACCTATGACAGTGGTGGGATTCAATACTTGATGGGCAACTGCCTGCGACAGGGAGTCCAGACTTTCAATCCTTTCTTTTTGCAATTCAGCGTTGCGGGAAAGGATTTTTTTTTCACGCTGTTCAGCATTATAAATATCTGTAATATCTTCGAAGAGAAAAACAAGACCGAGGATTTCCTCGTTTTCTGTCAGATATGAAGAGGTTATGGATAGTTTTTGTGGACATTCCCGGTCTTTAATTGCGTAGGGAACAATATGTTTCAGCCCGGCTTTCTGCTCATTTATGACATCAAGAATTACCTGATTGAATTCCGCATTAAATGTGGCATCTGTGATAAAAATTTCACCCCAGCCAAGCCCTAGGTGTTTATTAATATCCAATTTAAGAATTTTACAAGCAGCCGAATTCAGGAATTCAATTTTTCCTTCGCGGGAAATAACCATGATTCCAACATCGATACTTTCGATAATATTCTCAACAATTATGGAATTAAATGATGCCATTCATGTATCCTTATGGGAGTTTGACCAAGTATACACCCCCATAAGAACACAGGCAACAAAATAGCTTACTTATTGACTCACTTGCCCCACTTTTTGGGTTCAGGTCTTTTCCTTGGTGGACGCGATCTTCGCTGTCCTTTCAGCCACGCATTTAAACGCGGCTCCTCTCCCTGATCTTTGGGATCATAAAACATGCGGTCGGAAATTTCCGGCGGCAGGTATTCCTGATCGATATAAGAGTTGGGATATGAATGCGGATACAGGTAGTTGCGACCATAGCCCCATTCTTTTTGCAAATTAGTGGTAGCGTTACGCAGATGGAGCGGGACCGGATGCATGCCGTTCTGACGGATTTCTTGTTTTACAGTATGGTATGCCGCATAAGTGCTGTTGCTTTTCGGGGCTAAAGCCAAATAAACTACGGCCTCGGAAAGGGGAATAAAGCCTTCGGGCATGCCTATGAATTCAACAGCTTGCTGGCAAGAAACAGCCATTGTCATGGCATAAGGGTCCGCAAGTCCGATATCTTCACCTGCAGAAATAATCAATCTGCGGGTAATGAATTTTGGATCTTCACCGCTTTCAATCAAACAGCCAAGATAATAAAGGGCCGCATCCGGGTCACTGCCGCGAATGGATTTGATCAGCGCTGAAGCAAGTTCGTAATGGGAGTCACCATCCCGGTCACCGCGAATAACGGTTTCAGGTAAAATTTTGCGCAGGTTTTCAGCTTCACGCTTTTCTTCCGGTAATTGAGACGTATATTCCAGCAGATTAAGTAGGCTCCGTCCGTCTCCTCCGGCCATGGAAGTAATCAAAGTCAGACTTTCTGCACTCAGTTCAATCTCAAGTTCATCGCAGGCACGTTTGCAGATTGCCAGCAGATCAACTTTGCTGAGAGCACGTAATCTCAATACATGCAGACGGGAAAGCAGTTGCCGGGTTACGCTGAAAGATGGGTTTTCCGTGGTAGTCGCAAGCAAGGTAATCTCGCCGGATTCCAGAATCGGCAGAAAGAAATCCTGTTGTGCCTTGGAAAAACGGTGTAGTTCATCAAGGATAAGAATATCCATGCCTGCCAGTTGTTTACGCAAAGCCGCAATGCCTGATTCAGGCGCGCTGATACGCATGAAATGACGGCCTGTGGATTTTGCCAGAAGCATGGCAAGTGTTGATTTACCGCATCCCGGAGGACCGAAAAGCAAGAGGCTTGGCAGTCGTTTGGAACGCTCAAAAGCTTCGATGCGCTCACGAATGTGATTCTGGCCAAAAAAATCGTCAATATTTTTAGGACGGATACGGTCAGCCAAAGGCTGATTATCTGTTAATTCTAATTTCATATTTTTTGTTTTTCTAAATATGCAGTCCCCATGCAGAGCAGGGCAGCTGTTTCCCATCGGAGGATGGATTGGCCCAGACTGACGGGTTTGAAACCGTTTTCAATTAATAATTCAGCTTCACGCCGGCTGAAACCACCTTCCGGGCCGATCACAGCCAATGTGGATTCTGCCGCAAATACAGAATGATCCGGCACAGTATCGTTATCCGCTTTTTCCCACAAGAAAAGTTTGTTGCTGTACGGGGCGGCTACTTCTATTAATTTTTCCAATGATCCTGAAACGGTCGCAAGTTCCGGCAACCATGAGTTTCCACACTGTTTGGCAGCGGCGACGAGCTTTTCGTTCCAGCTTTCTTTGATCTCGGCTGGAACTTTGCCCTGACTGAATTCGCTCTGAAAGAAGATCAGTCCATGGGTTTGCAATTCAACTGATTTTTCCAGAATCCAATTACGCCGCGATGATTTGTTCCAGCCTATGGCGAGAGTTATATTGCGGATGTCCGGAGTAGATTTTTCTTCATCCAATTCCAACTGAACTTTACTTTTCGTAATTCCGATAACAGTAAATAAACCTTCACGACCACAGCCGTCAAAGAGACGCACGGTATCACCGACGCGGGTCCGCAGAACTTTTCCAAGATGTTTGGCCTCTCCACCTTCAAGCATGAAAGGGGAGTTCCAGTTTTCCGGGGGAAGGTAGAAAGAATTTAGTCTAGCCATAGCTCATTTTATTTAAAGTCCCAAAAAAAGAAAATCCCATATCCGGGATTTTAATGTCTGAACCGTAAGCCGCAATGCTTATGTAAGAATTGGCGAAGCCATATTAAAAAGTTTTGGGATTCTAAAACCTTTTTCCAAAAGGGTTTTAGCCCCCGGAGGGACTCTCGGTAGAGCCGCCGGAGGCAAAAGCCCCCGGCAGGGTCCCCGAAGGGCTGCCGGAGGCTTATTTATATTAAGATTCCAGTTTAATAAGATCTTCGTAAGTTTCCCTTCTGCGGGCTACGATTACGTCATCACCGTCAACGATGATTTCAGCTGCACGCAGGCGGGAGTTGTAGTTGGAAGACATGGTGAAGCCGTATGCTCCCGCGGAGTAGACAGCGATGAGTTCACCCTGTTTCATTTCAGGCAGCATGCGATCTTTAGCAAGAAAGTCACCGGATTCGCAGATGGGACCGACGATATCGTAGTCTATTTCTGCGCGGTTGTTCTGGGTAACTTCGGAAATACGGTGGTAGGACTGGTAGAGCGAAGGACGAACCAGATCGTTCATGGCAGCATCAACGATGAGGAAATCCTTAGTCGGGGTCTTTTTGGTATAGACAACTTCACCGACAAGAATACCCGCGTTACCGGCAATTACGCGACCGGGTTCAAGTATCACTTTAAGTTCTTTGTTGGCCAAAGCTTTGCTCAATGCTTCGCCGAATTCTTTCGGATGGGGCGGTTCTTCTTCATCGTAGGTGATACCGAGTCCGCCGCCGAGGTCGAGGTGTTCGATCTCAACACCCATGGCTCCAAGTTCGTCGCGGAAAGCGAGCAGTTTGTCGAGTGCTTCGAGGAAAGGTTCGATAGTGGTCAACTGGGAGCCGATGTGGCAGTCCATACCGATTGGGGAAACATTGGAAAGATCCTTTGCGGTCTTGTAAGCTTCCTTAGCGGTTTCCATATCCAGACCGAATTTGTTCTTCTTCATTCCGGTGGAAATGTAGGGATGGGTCTTGGGGTCAACATCGGGGTTGATGCGGAAGCTGATGCGCGCAATTTTATTCATGGACTCGGCCACTTCATTGATGCGATGCATTTCGCCAACGGATTCAACGTTGAACATGAGGATGTCGGCTTTGAGAGCTTCAGCAATTTCGTAAGCTTTTTTACCCACGCCGGAAAATACGATTTTGCTTGCTGGAACGCCTGCTTTAAGCGCACGGAAAAGTTCGCCTCCGGAAACGATATCCATGCCTGCTCCCATTTCAGCCAGCAGTTTGAGCACGCTCAGGTTGGAATTAGCTTTTACGGAGTAGCAGGTCATGTGGTCGAGCCCGGTGAAAGCGGAATCGAAAGCTTCGAAATGTCTGCGCAGTGTAGCTGCGGAGTAGATGTAGAGAGGAGTGCCGTATTCTTTGGCAAGCTCGGTAATGCTGATGTTTTCAGCGTGAAGTTCGTTATTTTTAATTTCAAAATGATGCATTGTGGAAGGACTCCATTAAAAGATTAGGGTGCAGCTGTGTATACGTCGGAAACTACTACTCCGAGTGCATCGTAAACATTGCGTCCTACGACTCTCCAACGATAGCTTTTAGCGGGATTAAGTCCACATTCGCTGAATACGAAAGTGGAGCCGTCAGATTGAATACCTTCGGAACCGGGGGTGAATTCTTT
>PPCM01000887.1_pt1 | contig 17375 bp, 10 predicted proteins | sample 1555541 | NCBI WGS metagenome assembly PPCM01 (sample SAMN05284479, study PRJNA326546) | Marine sediment metagenome, whole genome shotgun sequencing project. | isolation source: marine sediment | place: Germany: Wadden Sea | collected 2012-09-05 | reverse complement strand
CCCCCCCCACCACACACACACAACTTGAAGCGTCTGTCGAGCTCCCGGGTTACTACATGTCGTGGTCGAGAGAACTGCTTTGGACTTTCGAGCACGCTATGAAGCAGACTCATGGTATGACGAGTACATCATGTCGTGGTAAAAGTTGCGGCCGCCGACTTTTTAAAGGCTGTCAAGCTTATCTCCAGGCAAAAAATCGTTGGGGCATTCCCGTTGACTGCTTTTATCGGATCTTTGGATGGCCTGTTGGGCCGGATTCGCGTTGAAGAAGGCGCAGGGTTCCCGGTTGCCGGTGCCGTGTGTGTCCCGGAGAATTGCGTCTTGAAAAAATCGGTAAATTATCTTAGAGTAATTCGCGCATATACTCGCCTTGGTACAATGCTGTCGCACCTCGCTCGTTTGGGCGGAACCAGTAAAAAATAACCAAAATAAGATCCCGGGATGCTTCTGTGATCGGACAAGCGGAAGCCGGTTTTACTTCCCGTTGTCGGTTCGAGCGATTGGCCCATCGATGGAATCTCACGATGCGCACCGATCATTTCCCCTCGAAGCGATCCTTTGCGGAAAGTTTCAGTTACAAGCGCACACCGGGAAAAAGCGCCTTTCATGAATGGGGTCGATCCGCCTGAAAGCGTGTCGCCACAAAGCGGGTCCGTCATTCCACAGGTTTCAGTCAACAGGCTTAATTCAAAAAAACAGTCGCCCCGATCGTTCGCCGGGGGAGGTTCCCGAAACGTGGCGAAGGCCCGGGCGTCAAGGAGGCAAGATGCAGGCACCGCAGGACCTCTTTTCCATGTTTGATTCGAGTCCATTTATCGAATACATGACGGACACGACCCAGCGATCGCTTCTGTTCTGGGACGTGATGAACAGGCGCGGCAACCGGTACCAGGAGCATATGGCCCGCACCGCGCCCCATGTCCTTTCCTTCGAGCACGAACTGATAATGGACGGCCGGACCCTGGCCGAACCCGTCAACTATGGCCTCGTGAGGATCGTTCCACCCCAGGAGATGAAGATCGACGATGGCCGGCGTCCGTTCGTTATCATCGATCCCCGGGCGGGCCACGGGCCCGGCATCGGCGGGTTCAAGGCGGACAGCGAAATCGGCATGGCCCTGAAGGAGGGGCACCCCTGCTATTTCGTCGGATTTCTGCCCGATCCCGAGCCGGGACAGACCATCGAAAAGGTCATGCGGGCGGAGGCCCTTTTCCTGGAGCGGGTCATCGCGCTGCATCCCCTTGTGAAGGAGAGGCCCGTTGTCATCGGCAACTGCCAGGCGGGATGGGCCGTGATGCTCCTGGCCGCCACAAGGCCCGAACTCTGCGGCCCCATCATCGTCGCCGGAGCGCCCCTCTCCTACTGGGCGGGAGAGCGGGGCAAAAACCCCATGCGCTATTCCGGCGGGCTCCTGGGGGGGAGCTGGCTCACGGCCCTTGCATCGGACCTCGGTAACGGCAAGTTCGACGGCGCAAGCCTTGTTCAGAACATGGAGGGGCTCAACCCGGCCAATACCCTCTGGGACAAGCAGTACAACCTCTATTCCAATATCGACACGGAAGCGGAACGCTACCTCGGATTCGAGCGCTGGTGGGGGGGGCACGTGATTCTCAACGGCGAGGAGATGCAGTATATCGTGGAAAACCTCTTCGTCGGCAACCGCCTCTCCTCGGCGGAGATGATCACCGACGACGGCATGCGCGTTGACTTTCGCAAGATCCGCTCCCCCATCCTCTGTTTCTGCTCCACCGGCGACAACATCACGCCGCCTCAGCAGGCCCTCGGCTGGATCACCGATCTCTACGACAGCGTGGACGACATCCGCGCTGCGGGCCAGACCATCGTTTACGCCGTTCACGATCGCATCGGTCACCTCGGGATCTTCGTGTCCGACGGTGTCGCCAAAAAGGAGCACCAGGAGTTCACCGAGAACATCGACTTTATCGACTGCCTTCCCCCGGGCCTCTACGAGGCGGTAATGGAGGAGAAGACCGGGGAGAGCGCCAACCCTGAACTGATCGGCGCGGGGTTTATCTCCCGTTTCGAGCGCCGGACCCTTTCGGATATCCGGGAAATCGTGGGAAACGGACTCGACGAGGAGCGCAGCTTTGCCGCCGTGGCCCGCCTTTCCGATGCGGCCCTCGGGCTTTACCGCACTGCGGCAAGGCCGTGGGTCAGGTCCATGGTGACCGAGGAGAGCGCGGAGTGGATGCGGCGGCTTCACCCCCTTCGCCTGGGATACGAGCTGTTTTCCGATAGGAACCCGGCCATGATGCCGGTTAAGGAGGCGGCGGAGGCGGTGCGTGAAAACCGTTTGCCGGCGGACCCCGAAAATATCTGGCGCAAATGGGAGAGGCTTTTTGCCGAAGGAATAACGGACGGCCTGAACATCTTTCGGGACTTCCGGGACATGATGGTGGAGCAGATGTTTTTCGGCATTTACGATCAGGAGTGGCTCCAGGCGATGCTGGGCCTTTCCGCTACCGATGCTCCGCCGCGAACACGGCCCGGGCAGGATCCCGACCACAAGGCCTATGTAAAGAAGCGGATCGGCGAGCTCCTTGGGGCGCTGGAAAAGGGCGGGGCCCGCGAGGCTGCGGTCCGCGGGCTCCTCCACGTGTGGATGGCCGAAGGCGCCTATGACGAGCGCGGTTTCGAAATGCTCCGAAGAATCAGGAAGGAGCGGGGATCGGATCTCTCCATCTCCGATTTCAAGGAGCTGGTCCGGGACCAGTTCTTCATGCTCCTTCTGGACGAAAAAGGGGCCGTGGCGGCCATCCCCGCACTCTTGAAAGGTTATGAAGAGGAGGCGCCCCAATGGCTTGAATATGTCTGCAAGGTGGCCACTGCGGGGGGGATCCCCGGGAAAGCCGCTCAGCTGCGGATGGAGGAGGTAACGCAACTGTTTGTCCCTGAACAATCGGTAACTCCTGAAAAAGCGGTAACTCCTGAAAAAGCGGCACTTCCAGAGAAAACGGAAGCTCCAGAGAAAATGGCGGTTTCCGAGAAATCGGTGGCTTTCAAGCAAGCGGCGAGTCCCGAGAAAACGGTGGTTTCCAAGAAATCGGCGGCTCCCGAGAAATTGGCGACTCCCGAAAAACCGGTGGCTTCCGAGAAAACGGCGGCTCCCAAGAAAGCGGTGGTTCCCGAGAAAGCGGTGGTTCCCGAGAAACCGGTGGCTCCCAAGAAAGTGGCGGCTCCCAAGAAAGCGGCGGCTCCCAAGAAAACGGCGGTTCCTGAGAAATCGGCGGTTCCTGAGAAATCGGCAGCCCCGGGGAAAGAGACGGGCTCTGAAAAATCGGTTGCCGCTAATAAAACGACCGGTTCAAAGAAAAGCCCATAGCCGGGGAAAGATAATTTCCGCAAAAAGGCCGGGGCCGGGACGGCGGCGCGGGCACTTACTTGATAGTTTTCGACTTCAGAGGGAGTCATGCCGCATTTGAGAGAATTTTCCACGGCAATAATAAATATCATTACTACTGCCTTTCAGCTAAAGTTACGGGTGGGATACGGATGTCGCGGGGTGGAGTTACAAGCTTTCCGAGGAGCTTACCGGTAATCTTGAAACTCAGAACATATATTCCAAGAGCGACAAGGTTGCCATGGATCATGTTTTTTGTAGGATCACTTGCAACCCCGAGGATAAAGCAGGCCGATTGTCAGTGGTAATTGGAATAATGGAGAGGTTACCTTTATGATCACCAACAAGGTCTATGATGAAATCAATGTGGGGGACAGCGCCTCCATGGAGCGCACCCTGACCAAGAAGGATATCGATCTTTTCGGGGTGCTCAGCGGCGACCTGAACCCCACCCACTTCAGCGACGCCTACGCCGAGATGCTCCTCGAACGGCAAAAGGTGGTGGGGCACAGCATGTGGGGCGGGGCCCTGATATCGAGCCTTTTGGGCAACGATCTGCCGGGACCCGGCACGGTCTACGAGTCCCAGAATCTCGACTTCCACGGCGCGGTGGAGCTGGGGGACACCCTGACCGTTACCGTCACCGTCACGGAGAAGATACCCGAAGGCCCCGGGGTGCGCTTCGACTGCCGGGCGGTCAATCAGAGGGGGGATGTGATCATCACCGGAACGGCCCGGGTAAAGCCCCCCGCGAGAAAACCCGTTGACGCGGGATCCCCCTGGATTGCCATGGAATACCATAGGAAGGAGATCTTTACCCACTTTATAGAGGAGGTGAGTGAACTGCCCCCCGTCTCGGTCGCGGTCTGCCACCCATGCAGTGAGGATGCCCTGCTCGGGCCCATTTCGGCCTGGGAAGAGAGGATTATCGATCCGATCCTCGTGGGACCGAAGGATCGAATTCTAGCTCTTGCGGATAAACTCTCGGTGGATATCGAGGGGTTCCGGCTGGTGGATACCCGCCACAGCCACGAATCGGCCGCGAAAGCCGTTGCCCTCTGCCGCTCGGGCGAGGCCGAGACCCTTATGAAGGGCAGCCTCCATACGGACGAGTTCATGCGGGAGGTGGCCAAGCGGGATACGGGCCTGCGCACGGATGCTCGCATCAGCCACGTATTTATCATGGAGGTGCCCACCTACCCCCGGCCCCTGTTTATCACCGACGCGGCCATCAATATCTATCCCACCCTCGAGGACAAGGTTTCCATCCTCAAGAACGCCGTGGAGTTGGCCCGGGGGCTGGGGATCGAAACCCCCAAGGTGGCGATCCTCTCGGCGGTGGAGAGCGTCAACCCCAAGATTCCCTCCACCCTGGAGGCTGCGGCCCTCTGCAAGATGGTGGATCGCGGGCAGATCACCGGGGCCGTTGTGGACGGTCCCCTGGCCTTTGACAACGCCATCAGCGGGGAGGCGGCCCGGATCAAGGGGATCGTTTCCCCGGTGGCCGGAGAGGCGGACATCTTCCTCGTTCCCGATCTCGAGGCCGGAAACATGCTGGCCAAACAGCTCACCTACCTGGTGAAGGCCGACTCGGCCGGTCAGCGCCCGGGCCCGCCTTGCCTCCTGCGCGGTGGCGGCGGCCTTTGTCCATTCGAAGCAGCGGGGCAACCCCGGCCGAAAGGAGATCCGCTTGTGAAGGAGGTGATCGTTGTTGTCAACGAGTAATTATGGATTTTTTTATTTGGCGATTCCCGGGACAGGCAAGATCCATGTTGCCCGCTGTTGCCAAAAGGCGGGCATATGGGATAAGCGGGCAGGTGGCGGCTTGTATTTTTCTCATTCCTCAATGCAGGGCAAAGGATTAAGGAAAATGATTCCAGTGGTTCCGGCATGAAATCCCCCTTGTCCACAGGGCAAAAAGAGTCTAATATGCAGGTCCGTTAAAAAAAGGGGGACGATTGTGAAAAAATTTATTGTTGCGTTGATTATTTTAGGGCTGACCGGGATCTCCTCGGCGGGCGGGAACACCGTTGTATCGAAAAGCTTTTCGTTGAGGGACGCCCCCAAATACAAGGAGGGGTTCACCCATTTTGAATATGTAAACCCGGATGCGCCCAAGGGCGGGAGCATCACCCTGTCCGCCACCGGCACCTTCGACAGTTTCAACCGTTTTGCCCGGCGCGGGGATTCGGCCGCCGGAAGCGAGGATCTCTATGATCCCCTGATGGTCGCATCGGACGATGAGATCGATGTGCTCTATCCCCTTATCGCGGAAAAGATCGAGTATGCCGAGTCGGGGGAGTGGATCGTTTTTTACATCGATAAAAGGGCGAAATTCCAGGACGGCAAACCCATTACCGCCCATGACGTGGTCTTTACATTCAACAAGTTCATGACCCAGGGGGTTCCCCAGTTTAAAAGCTATTACAAGAAGGTGGATGATGTGAAGGCTCTGGATGCACGCAGGGTCAGGTTCAGCCTGAAGGAAAATGACCTCAACCTGCTCCACTCCATCGCAACACTGAAGATCCTGCCGAAGCATTACTGGGAAACAAGGGACTTCAGCGAGCCCACCACCGAGGTTCCCCTTGGCAGCTCGGGATTTACCGTCGATTCCTACAAGATGGGCCAGTACGTGGTCGTCAAGCGCTTGAAGAATTACTGGGCAAGGGATCTGCCGGTAAACAGGGGCCGCCATAATTTCGATAATATCCGGTATGATTATTACAAGGATGCGATCGTCACCCTTGAAGCCTTTAAGGCCGGTGAGTTTGATTTCAGATCGGAGAATGTGGCAAAGCAGTGGGCAACCCTTTACAGGGGGGATAATTTCGACAGGGGGTATATTGTCACCGAGGAGATCTCCCACGATATTCCCCAGGCCATGCAGGCCCTCGTTTTCAATACCCAAAAGGGGGTGTTCGCGGATGCCCGGGTCCGGGAGGCCCTGGTCCATGCCCTGGACTTCGAGTGGATGAACAAGCAGCTGTTTTACGGTCAATACACCCGCACCCGGAGCTATTTCCAGAACACGGAATACGAGGCAAAGGGCCTGCCCTCAAGTGAGGAGATCGCCTGTCTCGAACCTGTTCGGGATAAAATTCCGGCGAGGGTCTTTACGGAGGAGTACCGACCCCCCGTAACGGACGGTTCGGGCAATATCCGCCCCCAGATTCGAAAGGCCCTCCGTATTCTCAAGGGCGCGGGCTGGGGAATCGTGAATCGGAAAATGACCCACCTTAAAACCGGAAAACCCATGGAGTTCGAGCTCCTTCTGTACAGCCCCACAATGGAGAGAATCGCCATTCCTTTCCAGGACAACCTCAAGAAACTGGGCATTACCATGAATATCAGGCGGGTGGATACGACCCAGTTCATCAACCGGATGCGGGCCCGGGAGTTCGATATGATTACCGGGGGGTATTCGGCTAATCCCTATCCCTCTTCCAACCTGAAGATCGTCTGGCATTCCAATTTTCTCGATTCCACCTATAATGCCGCCGGCGTGACGGATCCTTCGATCGATTTTCTGGTGGAGAAGATTGCCGGGAGCCAGACCGACAAGGCGGCCCTCCTCAATTACGGCCGCGCCCTAGACCGGGTCCTCCAGTGGAATTTCTTCGTGATTCCGGAATGGCATCTCAGCAAGTTCCGGGTGGCCTACTGGAACAGGTTTGCAAGGCCGGACATTCGGCCCAAATATGCCGTGGGATTTGTCGACACCTGGTGGATCGATGCGGAAAAACAGGCCCTTTTGCCAAAAAGAAATCCAGGAAAATAGGAAATACCATGGGAGCCTATATCATTCGCCGGCTGCTGCTGGTCATTCCAACCCTGATCGCCATTGTCACGGTCAATTTCTTCATCATCCAGGTGGCGCCGGGAGGCCCCGTGGACCAGCTGATCTCCAGGATGCAGGGACTTGATTCCGGCATCATGGAGCAGGTGTCGGGCGCGGGCAACCGGGAGCTCAAACAGACGGATCTCAAGGAGAAAAGCTCCTACAGGGGGGCGCAGGGCCTCGATCCCGAGGTGATCGCGGAGATCGAAAAACGGTTCGGATTCGACAAGCCCATCCATGTCCGGTATTTTAAAATGCTCAAAAGTTTTATCCTCTTTGATTTCGGCGAGAGTCTTTTCAAGGGAAAATCCGTTGTCGAGCTGATTGTGGAGAGGATACCGGTTTCGGTCTCCCTGGGGCTGTGGAGCACCCTCATCATCTACCTCGTGTGCATCCCCCTGGGCATCAGGAAGGCGCTGAAGCACTCTTCCCGCTTCGATATCTGGACCAGCACGGTGATCATTATCGGCAACGCGATCCCGGTTTTTCTCTTTGCCATCCTCTTGATCATCCTCTTTGCCGGGGGCACCTATTTCTCATGGTTTCCCCTGCGGGGACTCGTGTCGGTGAACTTCGAGGAGTTGTCCTTTTTCGGAAAGATCGTGGATTACTTCCACCACATGGCCCTGCCCATACTCGCCCTGGTGATCGGCGGTTTTGCCACCCTCACCTTTTTGACGAAAAACTCGTTCCTGGATGAGATCGGCAAGCAGTATGTGGTCACGGCAAGGGCCAAGGGGCTCACCGAAAACAAAATCCTCTACGGCCATGTGTTCAGGAACGCCATGATCCTCGTTATCGCGGGGTTTCCGTCCGCCTTTATCGGTATCTTCTTTACCGGCTCCATGCTGATCGAGGTGATCTTCTCCCTGGACGGCATGGGACTTCTGGGCTTTCAGGCGACCATCCAGCGGGATTACCCGGTCATGTTTTCCACCCTGTACATTTTCACGCTGATGGGGCTCGTCCTGTCGATCATCAGCGACATCACCTACACCATCGTGGACCCCAGGATCGATTTCGAGAAGAGATGATGAAAATAAAGATGACGCGGATCAACCGGGAGCGATGGAATCGCTTCAAGGCCAACAGGAGGGGGTACTGGTCCCTTTACCTCTTTTCCCTGCTGTTCCTGCTCTCCCTTTTTTCCGAACTGATCGCCAACGACAAGCCACTTTTGATCTACTACGATTCGCAAATTTACTGCCCCCTGATCCGGGAGTACGCGGAGACCCGCTTCGGTGGGGAGTTTGAAACCGAGGCCGATTACAGGGACCCCTACGTTGTGGAGCTGATCAATGCGAAGGGATGGATGGTCAATCCCGTCATCCCCTTTTCCTATAATACCATCAACTACAACCTGGACCAACCGGCGCCCTCTCCCCCCTCGGCCGCCAACTGGCTTGGGACCGACGACCGGGGAAGGGATGTGACGGCCAGGCTCCTCTACGGATTCAGGATCTCGGTGTTTTTCGGCCTCACCCTTACGATCTGTTCATCCATCATCGGAGTCACGGCAGGCGCCGTCCAGGGGTATTACGGGGGGGCCGTGGACATCCTGGGGCAGCGGTTTATCGAGATCTGGTCCAGTCTTCCCACCCTCTTTCTATTGATCATCCTCTCCAGCGTGGTTCAGCCCAATTTCTGGTGGCTCCTGGGCATCACCCTGATGTTCGGCTGGATGTCCCTCGTGGCCGTGGTCAGGGCGGAGTTTCTGAGGGGGAGGAATTTCGAATACGTGACGGCGGCAAAGGCCCTGGGGCTGAGCGATGCAAGGATCATCGCAAGACATGTGCTGCCCAACGCCATGGTGGCGTCCATCACCTTCATGCCCTTTATTCTCGGCGGTTCCATCACCACCCTGACCTCCCTGGATTTCCTGGGGTTCGGTCTTCCCGTTGGGTCTCCTTCCCTGGGAGAACTCCTGGCCCAGGGAAAGGCAAACCTCCAGGCGCCGTGGCTGGGCCTGTCGGCCTTTATCGTGTTGTCGGTGATGTTCAGCCTCCTGGTCTTTATCGGCGAAGGGGTCAGGGACGCCCTTGACCCGAGGAAGGTGTACTGATGACCGTTTTGAAGAAAGGGACCGTTGTACCGAAAGAGGCCTCTCCGACTGAAGAGAGCGCTCCGACCGAAGAGACCGTACTGACCATAGAGGAGCTGAGCGTATCGTTCAGGCTCGGCAAAAGGGAAACCCCGGCGGTGGCCCGCGTGGACCTCGACTTGAAAAGGGGCGAGACCCTTGCCCTCGTGGGGGAGAGCGGCTCCGGCAAGACCGTCACCGCCATGTCCGTTTTAAGGCTGCTGCCGGAATCCGCGGTCTGGCCCTCCGGGCGAATCAAGTTTGACGGAAAGGACTGCCTTGCCGCGTCCGAAAAGGAGATCCGGGATATCCGGGGCAACAGGATCGGTGTCGTCTTCCAGCAGCCCATGACCTCCCTGAACCCCCTTCACAGGATCTCAAAACAGCTCAAGGAATCCATCCTCCTTCACAAGCCGGTCTCGGCCCGGGAGGCGGACAAAAGAGCCCTGTCGTGGCTCGAGAGGGTAGGGCTGAGGGATGCGGCCGCCAAGCTCAAGGCATTTCCCCACCAGCTTTCCGGGGGAGAGCGCCAGCGGGTCATGATCGCCATGGCCCTGATCAACGAGCCGGACATCCTCATCGCCGACGAACCCACCACCGCCCTGGATGTGACCGTTCAGGCCCAGATCCTGGACCTGATCAAGGATCTTCAGCAGGAGCTCGGCATGGCCATCCTCTTTATCACCCACGACCTTGGGATTGTGCGCCGGATTGCCGACCGGGTGGCGGTGATGAAACAGGGACGGATCGTTGAAACCGATCTGCCGGAAACCATCTTTACAAAACCGGCACACCCCTATACCCGCCGGCTCATCGACTCGGAACCGGAAGGCCTGCCCGATCCCGTGGATAAAACAGGGGAAACCCTTCTGGCGGTGGAAGATCTCAAGGTCTGGTTTCCCATCCAGAAGGGAATCCTGCGGCGGACCGTGGATCATGTGAAAGCCGTGGACGGCATCTCCTTTGCCGTTCCAAAAGGGCATACCCTGGGTATCGTGGGCGAAAGCGGATCCGGGAAATCCACCACCGGTTTTGCCGTGTTGAGGCTTAACGAAAGCCGCGGCCAAATCCTTCTCGGCGGGGAGGATCTCAACGATATGGATTCCTCCCGGATCAGGCTCCTGAGAAAAAGGATGCAGATCATATTCCAGGACCCCTTCGGCAGCCTCAACCCCAGGATGTCGGTGGCCCGGATCATCGGCGAGGGACTCGAAATCCACGCTCCCGGCCTCACCCCCGAAGAGGAGGAGGAAAAGATCATCGAGGTGATGGAAAAGGTGGGCCTCGACCCCGACACAAGGGGGCGCTACCCCAATGAGTTCTCGGGGGGCCAGCACCAGCGGATCGCCATTGCCAGAGCCCTGATACTGAAACCGGAATTCATCGTTCTGGATGAGCCCACCTCCTCCCTTGACCGGTCCGTCCAGTTCCAGGTTCTCGAATTGCTCAAACAGCTGCAGCGGGATTACAACCTGACCTATATCTTTATCAGTCATGATCTCAAAGTGGTCAAATCCATGTGCCACCATATCATCGTGATGAAGGAGGGGGGGATTGTGGAGACGGGTAAATCGGAAAAGATCTTTTCAGACCCGGAGCATGCCTATACCCGGAAGCTTATCGATACAGCCTTTCGCTAATGCCCCGGCGACATTCCATGGGAAAGGAAGCGACGATTCCTTGCAGCTCGTAAAGAAAACATGGACCGGACAGTAAAGGCAGGGTTAACCGTACCGGCCCTGCGGGGGAAAACAGGACAGGCGTGGACAAGGGGCCTCGGTTATTTGTAAGGCAGGTTTCGCGAGGCTCGTCTTGGGTGGCAGGGCAGGCGACTAAAAGCGGTGCCGCGTGCTGAATCAACCGCTTGGTTTTAGTAAACACCTGGAAAACAATGGGTTTCAGTGGTTAAGGGCGTGGTTTCAAAAAGTTCGATGAGGAAGTACAGCACTTCGGGAACCTTGGTGGGAAGATCGAGCTGCTCGCAGTATCGCCTTGGTCGCGGCGACTATTTTCCACGGATCAAAAGTATGAAATTATGAAGCTTAAAGATACTTCATTGGATCACCTGGAGATCCTCGGGACCTGGATAAGGGACGCGGAGAGTTGCAAAGCATGGGGAGGTCCCTGCATAAGGTTTCCCTTGGACGCGCGGACTCTTGTGGAAGATCTGATATCTCTTGAAAACGCGACCTTTTCGCTGGTGGACGATTGGGAGATGCTCACCGGGTTTGGGCAGATCATCGAAAAGGAAAACAAAAGACTGCATCTGGCAAGGCTCATCATCGCCCCTGAACATCGGGGGAAGGGGCTCGGTAAAACATTGTGCCTGGAACTGATCCGGGAAGGGATCGAACGATTCGGAAACAGGGAGTTTTCCCTGAATGTCTACGAGCACAATAAAAGGGCCGTGCGCCTGTACGAATCTCTCGGCTTCAGGCCGAAAATCAATCTTCTCAACTATCTTTTCTGCAACGGCTCCGTTTACATGGTTCGTAAATCGGGCTGAATCCTCAGCCTCCCGCTGAAATGTATATTCCCGGGACCTCCGTCTCCTTCACCCCTTCCGACGACCTGGAATCCGTGTGTCGAAAAATCGGCATTGTAAATTTATGGGCCTGCCTTCAGACCGTATAACCCAAAGCTCCAGTGTTGGCGTTTCCGAACTTGAAACATCACCGACCTTGGTTCAAAAGTGTATATTTCCAGGTTCTCCAAGACGTGTTGAGCCGCCTTCGGAAAGGCTGCGAAACTTCTACCGCCACCTGAAAGAGGGGACGGTAGAGCCCGGCTTCCCCAGTTTCAAGAAGCGCGACCCGTGGGTCGGGATCACGGAAAACTGCTCCATCACGGGCATGATCTATATAGTCGATTGCGGTGTAAGCATCATGGAATCCCTTTGGAGTCGTGAGTGTTCGGCACCGAACTCGACTATCCGGGGCATGGAGATGGTTCCCTGTCCAACAATCCAATGATGCAAATGTGCCTGATGTCAAGAAGTTGCTTTGACTCTAAGGTGCGGGTATTAAGTGTCTTTTCAAGGCGAAACCGAATTGTGATCCATGTTGCGTGTTTAATTGTGTAACGTGTTTGATTGTGTAACGTGTTTGTTGACAAAACGTTTTGATGGTTTTAATGTGTAAATGGTCCACAAATATCAAACCGGAGGACAACAAATGAAAAACATAACAGGCAGTCCGGTTACACATGGCGACTTTTTAGAATCCCGTCGTTTTCTTGTCGATGAGATGCGTGATCTGGTGCGCACATGCTCGTTTACTGTCGTGGCTCCGAGGCGATTCGGAAAAACCAGCGTGATCAAGGAATTAAAGCGACAGGAAGATAATAAGGACAAGGATAGGAAAGAGTTCAATATCCTTTTTCTGGAGCTTGAGGGTGAAGAAACGTGCAATGCCTTTTGTTTGAAATTATTCAACGAGTTGATGGCTTTGTACAAGATTCGAAAAAAAATGGACATGCTGGGCAGGTTCCTGGGGGAGAGCTGGAATGCCGTCGCATCGAGGTTCAAAAGTGTCGATGTAATGGAGATGGGGCTCGAGATACGTGAAAAAACAAGGGAGTATGATTTTGTTGAATGGAAGGAAAAAATCATGCCCCTGATAATGGGTTTGAACACATTTGACAAGCAGACAGTAATCGTCTTCGATGAATTTCCGGATATGTTGCTCAATTTTAAAATGAACGCGACTGACTCCGTTGAGTTTAAACGTGTAACGGACAATTTGACCGGATGGCTTCGCTCATTGCGTCAGGTGCAGGATGCCGGCTCAAAATATCGATTTGTTTTTTGTGGTTCCATTAATCTGCGCATGACCCTGGAGGATATCGGTATCGGCAAACGGATCAATGATTTGGAGGAATTTCCGATTCCTTCAATGAAAGGCGATGAGGCGGAGAGCCTTCTGAGATCATTGGCGGAACAATATGGGATCACTGTTGAGCCGGATGCATTGGATTTCATGGTGTCGAAAATTGAAAACGGCTCTCCATATTACGGCCAGTTGCTTTTTAAAGCTCTGAGGGACACAAGGGAAAAGTCATTTGATTTGAACACGGTGGAAGCGATTTATGACGGTATGCTCCGTGGAGGTGATAATGATCTTAACCATTTTCACTCACGGCTGGTTGAATACCTATCCCCGCTACAGAAAGAGTGCTCGGGAATCATACTGAAGCATATGTGTCATGGTTCCATACAACAAAAAGAACTCTACGATCTGCTTTTGGCGGATAAATGTGACAACAGTGAGTTTCAGGCAATACTGAAGAGACTCATATACGAAGGTTACTTGAATCGGGATATCGGGAAAGGCGGTGCAATAGGATTTGTATCACCTGTTTTAAGGGACTGGTGGGCCTGCAGGGAAGGATTGAAATAATGTACGCGTATAACCCCAGAAAAAAATCTCCGGAGCAGCTGGAAAGATCATTGGTGGGGGAGGATCGCCGGGATATCTTGAATAGCATTCTCGGGGAAATGGCATTGGAAGAAGGCGAAGGCCCCAAACAGCACTGGATGATTATCGGTCCAAGGGGAATCGGAAAATCTCATCTGATGACCTTGCTCTATCATAAGATCAAGGGGGATATTCGTCTGAACAGCCGGTGGGTTCCCGTGTTGTTTCCAGAAGAGCTTCGAATGGCCGGAACCTTGGCGAAATTTCTGGAAAGGGCGTTCAATGAAATTCTTCATGAAATGGAGCCCGGCAATGATCCCGTCTCCGATGAATTAAAACGGAAAATGGAAAGAGTTGGAAAAACGCCGATTTCGGAAAGAGCTGATAATTACCTTTCCCTTATATCCTGGTTTCACGGGGAAACCGGCAGGTTCGTTGTTTTTATTGCTGAAAATCTTCAACAGTTGCTGGGCAAAAAGATCCCCGAAATCGAGCAGAAGAAATTGAGGGCATTTCTCCAGACAAGTGATGCACTGTTGATCATAGGCTCCGCCACCACGATTTTTGATGCCCTTCACGACCACAGTCATCCGTTTTATCATTTCTTTCGCCTGAAACGCTTGCAGGAACTGACTTTTGGCGAAATGAGAACATTGATCAGGGACCTGTTGTCTGAATACGGCCTTCGTGAAAATAGGGATGAATCCCGGATCGATGATGCAAGACTAAGAACGCTCTACTCTTTCATAGGCGGAAATCCGAGAATGGCCGTTTTCCTGGCCGACATTCTCAAAACCGAGGTTCCAGATGAAATGCTGAGCCTTATGGACAATATTCTTGATCAGCTGACACCCTACTTTGATACCCTATTCAATGATTGCCCAGCTAGCCTCGAAGATGTCATAAACACCCTTGCAGCATTCGAGCCCGCCCAGAGTCCAAAGGAGATTGCCGAGCACCTGGAAGCTCCTCAGGCAACAATCAGAAATTATATGAAGAAGCTGAAAGAGAGCGGGTATGTCCGCGTTGCTTTTTCAAAGGGCAAGTCGAATTACTATTATCTTAGTGAATACCTTTACCGGGTATGGTGGCAGATGAGAGACAGCAGTCACAGAGAAGAGACCCGTTGGCTCATGGAACTTATGCTGATGCTCCATTCGCCGGGCAGAATTATTGACGAGAAAAGTAAAATAGAGGATTTTATTCGCGAGGGGTCGTTTGCATCATCATATGATAAATTAATATTCCAAACGGCTGACTTTATTGCCGGTAATCCTGAGTTCTGCCACAGTATTGCGTTGTGCGTGGATTCCACAAACAACGATAATCGAAGTGCAATTCAACAAGAAAACGAATTGTTAAAAAGTGCCGTTGAATGCTACGATGAAAATCTATTCGATAAATCGATTGAAATATGCAGGCAAATCGTGGAAAAGCATCCAGAATCTGAGAACAGCTATAAAATATGGGGACACTGTTTATATTGCCAGGGCCTCTATGATGAAGCGATTAAAAAATATAAAAAGGCAATTGCTATTAACCCCAAATCTGGCGAGACATACGGCTTTTGGGGAATTTGTTTAAATACTCAGGGGCTTTACGATGAAGCGATTAAAAAATATAAAAAGGCAATTGCTATTAACCCTAAATCTGGCGAGATATACGGCTTTTGGGGAATTTGTTTAAATACTCAGGGGCTTTACGATGAAGCGATTAAAAAATATAAAAAGGCAATTGCTATTAACCCTAAATCTGGCGAGATATACGGCTTTTGGGGAATTTGTTTAAATACTCAGGGGCTTTACGATGAAGCGATTGAAAAATTTAAAAAGGCAATTGAGATCAACTCCAAATCTGACCTGATATACGGTGCTTGGGGAATCTGTCTATATGATCAGAGGCTTTATGAAGACGCGAATAAGAAATATAAAAAAGCAATTGAGATTAACCCAAAATCTGAGTTGCATTATGGGGCTTGGGGAAACTGTTTATATGATCAAGGACTTTACGATGAAGCGAGTGAGAAATATAAAAAAGCAATTCAGATTTATCCAAAATTTGAAAAGGGATACGTTCTTTTGGGTATGTGTTTGATCGCGATGGGGCGGTATGAAGAGGCGATTGATACAAGTCAAAAATTAGTTATTATTAATCCGAAATCAAAATCAGCAAATGCACTCTGGGGACTGAGTCTAAAACAACAAGGTTTGTATGGTGAAGCAATAGATAAATTTAATAATGAAATTCTGGTTAATCCAACATTTGAACCTGCTTTTATGCATTTGATGGATTGTCTTTACGAACTTGGTCGTTTTAACGAGGCAATCAAAATTTATGATAAGTATTCGTCCGATTGTGTGGTAATGGAAAGCTCCACGATTCATGTCTATGCAAAAAACTTGTTCGAGGCAAAACGTTATGATGAGGCAAGGGCTCAATTTGATCGACTAATAGAAAATGAACCGGAATATTGTCAAGCATACCTATCATATGGTCAACTTCTGCAAAGGATCGGAGATAATACAGCCGCACTGTTTAAATATCTGATGCATATGAACTCAGGTTGTAATGCATTTTCCGAGGTCCTTGAGTTTCAAAAGATACTGGACGAGTATGTTGTGCCTATACTTGATGGATTGAAACCTGGAGAACTCATAAAACAGTTTTATACACACGAAAAAACTGATGGTCTATCAAAAAAACAACTCGCGGTTATTCTGGCATTGCTAGGGAAATACGATATCCTTGTTGGTCATATTCCGGATCTTTTGGCGGTACACCCGGGAAAAGGAATTAACAAGGACGTGGATTCCGAATTGCTTGTATTTGTTATTAAAATGGGTGTGTTGTGGAGTTTGTGCAAGGGGGCTCCGGGTGATGAACGCCGCTTGTTTGATCTATACATCGAATATGTGAAATTATTACCAGCAACCGAGAATAAAGAAAATGAGGTGACGACATTTTCGATAGACCTTTTCAAAATTCAAAATAAACTGGAAACCGAACCTCAAAACACCAGAAAAATACTGACTTACCTGAATGATGATGCAGAGGTGCCGTTTAACGATATAATATTTAAAATATGGACTTGTCTCAGCGAACCTGACTCCGTGGAAGCGCAGAGATATTTAAGTGACAAGGGGGTTGAGGAAGTCGTCACGGGAATTCAAGGATTTGAGAAAGAGAAAAAATAGTCTCGCGGGTCGTTCGGCGGGCCACCCCCGCGCCCGGCCCATGTGCCGGGCTCGTTTTGTGCCGGATCGGAATTCGGGGCTTTACCGGCAACGTTGACTTCTTTATTTCCTTGAGTTGCTTTTTTTGCCGGGATCGGGTTTATTCTCTTTTTTCTGAACCCCGCCGATTGCGAGGCCGTTCCCACGTTCCTATTCCACAGGGGGCAGTTCCCGGTTCTTGTCAGGTTTCGCATTTTCCTTGTCTTTTGCCGTTGCGGGGGCTTCGGAGAGGGACCGCCGCTTTGTGGTGCCGTCGGAATTCTCATTGATATGGATCGGCTGCTTTCCGAAAAGGGATTTGTACGCCCATCCTTCTCTTTTGTCCCGGAGTTTGACTTGAAACCAGTTTCCTTTCCTGGCCAGCATGGAGACTTCCGTACCTTTGCTTAATACCTAAAATCTGCAATTGAAATCGTTTAAGGTCCAATATTACTCAGTATCTCAA
>PPCM01000886.1_pt1 | contig 17395 bp, 18 predicted proteins | sample 1555541 | NCBI WGS metagenome assembly PPCM01 (sample SAMN05284479, study PRJNA326546) | Marine sediment metagenome, whole genome shotgun sequencing project. | isolation source: marine sediment | place: Germany: Wadden Sea | collected 2012-09-05 | reverse complement strand
CGGTATCGCCCTGCCCGCCGGTCAAGACCGTTGCGCTACGCCCTTTTTTCATACGCTCCATCTCGCGCATTCTCTTTGCCTTCAGCTCCTGTTCGCTCTTATTGATAGCGTCCATCTTGGGTGGTTCAGGTGCCGGGGCCACCGGGGGTGCCGGTGGCGGTGAAACTGGTGATGAAGGTGCTTTTCCTCCTCCGCCTCCCATAATCATTCTCCTTGTTTAGAAATTTCTGTTGCGGACTCTTGGTCCTCTTTATTCCTGACCGCAAAAAAAATTGCAGCATCCACACTTTTATCTGCTGCCGCATTGTATGCGGCCTGCGGGAGAACTCCCGCCTTAATGAACCCGGACCTTTCGGCCATGCGACAGGCCAACGGGTTAACCGTCGGTATCAAACCCTTTATACAGTCGAATATATATTCACCCGACACGTCAGAAGCTGACAATAAATGACGCAATACCCCGCGCCCCATCTGCAAAGTACCCCTGCCGTGAAATTCAGGCATAATTGCCAGATGCACAAAGCAGGACTTGGGGCTGAATCCGTTCAGCCAGAAAAGTCCGGCCGGTTTTTGATCTTTAAAACCGAAAAAGAAATGCTGGTCTTCGCGAGATACCAACCCCTGAAATTCACGGAAAGTTTCTACTGAGCCATCATAAAAGATCACCGGAATCTGCCCTGCTCCACACATGATTTCCCAGAACCAGCGCAAATGTCCGTCGCTAAGCGACTCGGTTCCATCAAAGTCATTGAATTTGTAGAAGATAAAACCTCCATCAACTTCAAAACCGTACATCAGCCCGCTCCTGTGAAAATGTCGTAATCCATCAAGCCCTGCATATCTTCCTGCTGTTCCAGCACATGCTGCTCCTTGGGGAAAACAGCACCCAATGCGGGATCTAAAATACGGGCCATGCAATCAAGCATGTCATCATGCGCAGCCACAGGGAACGCCAGATATTCATCATCAATAAACTCGCGCACAAGGTCGCGCTCCCGGCCCTGATGATCCATGAACCGCGCCTGCCACGGCAGGTAGAACCGCGATTGCTCAAAGAGAGGAACCAGCTTGCGGATACGGTCTACTTTGGGCACATTCCCGCCCAGTGGATCAATGGCAAAACGGTAATTCTGCTCATTCATCACGTAGCGCATGTGCTCCACATCAGCCTGCTGGCCGTATTTTTCATACCCCACTGCCAGCGGAGAATAAGCCCGGTGCAGCCGGAACAAGGCCCGCGCCCGCTCGGTAAGGTTCAAACGGTCCCGGATGCCGTCTATAAGGTAATAATTCCGGTCCGGACCCAGCCCGACAACCAGCATAACCGTATAATCGCTACCGGCTTTTTTCTCGCTTGCCGGGTCCACCAGCAGATAGCGGTTGAACTGCTGCCACCGAGATCTGCCCCTGCTGTCACGGGGGTCCCAACGGCTGATCCACTCTTCACGAAACCCCTGCACATCGTCCGCGCGCGGGTCCTGCATCATCTGGCAACCGAAAACATACGGTCCCATTTCACGCCGCTTGGTCTGTAATTGTTCTTTGTTGAGCAGTACAGGTTCCCCTTCCATGGTCCCGTCCGATGTTGCGGGATAAATGCGGGGAATTGCCGCTTCACGCTTCATCATTTCGCGGTAGGTATCGTTAAAATGATAACGGGTTCCGATGTACCGCTTAATGCCTTCACGGGTTCCGAGGTTTATGGACAAGGCCCATGCCTCGGTGGTCTTAAAAATCATATCCGGTGAGGAAACTGATTCTCGGGTCACGACATCATCATAAATAAGCCGTGAAAAATGTTTGCCCGTTGGCTGTCCGTCCACCAGTCCCCAGGCTTCCACTGTCGCTTCCTTGGGATTGGATTTACGTTTAACTATAATCCCGTCTTCCTCGGACCATTTGGGCGACTCTTTCTTGGGATTTTCCCAAAGCACATCCGGGTAGCACTGCTTGAGTAATTCGTTCCGCTCGAACTCCTGCTTGATCTGACGCAGGAAACCTTTTGCGACAGGACGGGTGTGGCTGAAAATTCCAACTGTGACTTCCGGGTTGCGCAAAATGTCCTGCACGGTCAACGCGAAAGTGATGATGGTTGATTTGTAATGCTCACGGGACCAGAGATCGAGGTGTCCGTCAGGTTTGGCCTGTACTTCACGGCAGCGTGCGAGAACCCATTCATTATTCGCGTCCGCACGGCCCAGCAATCTGGTCAGCAAAAAGAAAAGATCATTGCGGCCCAGCTCAGCCATTACTTGCAGCGGCTGCTTGCATTCCTCGGCTTCACGCAGGATGTCGGCGTACCATTTATTTGCGCTGGCCAGATCCGTAAACTTCATCAAGTTTCTCCCTTAGTTCCGGGCTGATAGCGCGGCTTGTCTTCCTGCCTTTGGCTGTCCCCTCCTTTTTAGTTTCACCGATGCCCCATGCCTTGCGTTCCATGTCATGACGTTTGTGCATGATGTCCAGCTTGGCTTTCAGGTCCTTAACCATGTCAGAATCATCGCCTTCCACTGCCAGTGCGAATACTTCCCGGAACCGGTCCAGCTCCTCTTTCTGTTTTTTAATGACTTCATTTTTGGTCACTGCTTTCTCCTAAACACATTCGTTGATGCGCTGCGCGCGAAAAATCCACCTATCCATACCAGAAGGTCAGACGGTATTGCTGCCCCGGTCATTTGAAAGCTTCGTAGGCCACACGCCCGGCCACCCCGGCCACAACCGCCGCAGTTCCCCAGACAGCCCGCTCAAGATTGCGGAACTTCTCAGCATGGGTGTGGCAACGCCTTGCCCCGTTAATCTCGGCAATATCCTCTTGAATAGATTTAACCCGCTCGTCTATGCGGATGAGCAGATCCTGTAATTCACTCCTTTCCTCAACCATTTTTGTCCCTCCATGTTTTTGCAACCTTCTCGGCACTGCGCCCGACTACATACCCGCCAAGACCAAGCTCCATGAGCGACCACAACTGCGTGGGCAGCTCAAGATGCGGAGCCTTCTGCCAGAACAGTGCAAGGTATGGATAGAGAAGGTAGTTGTTAGCCACGATAGCAATGATGGTCAGCATCAGGACCGGACGCCATGAACGTTGCAGCCAGTTGCCGGACATCTCCGCCAGCATGATCTGAACCCGTGCTTCAAGGTCGGCAAGCTCACCCCGGTTCTGCAATTCCATGAGCCGGAGCTTGGCCTTTTCCCGCTCCCCTGCATCAGGCCAGATTTTATCAATAATGGTCGACCCGAGATCGAGAATTGAACCGATCATTCAGCTTCACCGCAATTTTTTGTGCAGGCTTTAACCGACCCGATGTAAATCGGACTCACTTTCCGTCTCTTGTAATCAAGAAGTGAATTCCCTGTTTCCAACCAGTCAGGATGCTCCTGAATGAAGGCCGCATAGTTTCTGATTGTTCGCCGCGTCTCCAGCGGATAAAGCGCGGCGAGAGTTTCTGCCTTGATTTCTTTCATTATTTCGTCCTCCTTTAGCTATAAGGTAATTGTGAGGGCGGACCTGAATCAGAGGAATCAGGTCCGCCCTTTGGACTTTTTGAAAAATAGGCAAAAAAAAATCCTCCCCGTTTTACCGGGGAGGAAGTTCACAAATCCTATGGAATTAATGTTTAGATTATTAATTCAAAACAACAGACCATAGCAGTTTTAAACCCAGCAGAATGATAATCCCGCCGAGAAATTTTTTAACAGTTGTAGGCTTCATCTTCGCATGCATGACCTTTGTTCCCAGATAACCACCTGCCCAAGCGGCAAGTCCGGCAAAAACAAGCAGCCTGATGGAAACCGACCCCATCATGGCATAAGCCGCAAACGCAGTTATAGATGAAAACGGCACAGCAAAAGCGGTAACGGTTGCTACTTTCTTGGGATTAAATCCCTGCATAATCATCAGCGGAGAAATAACTCCCCCACCACCGACACCAAGCAGACCGGAGATAAGCCCGGCCAAAATCCCGACCAGAAAGGGACCGCTGAATGGTCGATCTTCACGAAACTGATCCTTATACTTGGAAGCCTTGAAAAACAGCATCATCGACCCTGAAAAACACAGGAAGCAGATGAAGATAACCATCAAAGCTTTCAACGGCAGATAATGACCGATCCATGCGCCAACTGGGGCCATGACAACCGAGGCAACCACAATAGGAATCCCCAGCCTGAAATCAAGACGCTTTTCCCTGATGTTCGAATAAGTCGCCCCGAGCATGCTGACGGCATTCACAAAAAGACCGGTGGGACGGGCCAGATTGAACGGCACTCCCATCCATGTCAGCGTGGGAATAAGCACCAAAGCCGACCCCACCCCGCCGAGCGCGAAAATGAAACTCAGCACAAATGAAGCAACAGTGATGCCCAGAGTCAACATGTCCATGACTACATTTTACCCAGAGGACCGGGCTTGAAAGCCCCGATGATATCTTCGATGGTAGCAGCCATACCCTTGACCTGCTCAAAGCCGTGCGCACGCAGCAGAGTATAGGCCACTGCAGAACGAAAAATTGTGGAGCAATAGGCTACGATCAACTTATCCTTCGGCAGTTCATCAAGTCGCGCAGGCAATTCACAGAGCGGGATATGCTTGGCGAACGGGAGCACTACATACTCCAGTTCCTTATCGGAGCGAACATCAAGAAAAACCACTTCGCTATTTTCATTTCCCAGCACCTTACGCATGCCTTCAACGCTCATGGTATGTTCGCCGGAACTCAAAAAATCGAAATCCATTTCCGCAACAGCTTCATTAAGAGCTTTCATTTTCAGACCTCAACCGTATGAATATGGTTATTTGGCAAAATCGCCAAGCTCGAACAACGACTTGGTAATATTGCCAAACAACCAACAAGTCAAGCATTCAACTGATTTCTAAATCAAATAACGGAACGACGCTAAACCAAACAGTTAATGATTAATCAAAGACGTCATTAATATTGGAAAAATTAACAAGAACTACCCTTTTGAATCCCCGCACATCCGAACTAAAACCTTCTTCGCCCCCTTACGCATGGCCTGCTCGAATGCCTGCTTGAAATCAGAGAACTCATATTCAGCATCAATCAAACCGCTGACATCAACCATGTCCTGCTCCAGCACATTCAAGGCCAGCCCGATGTCTCCACAGCGGGAACCGACTATAGAAATCTCATCCACCACCAGCTTGGCAAGATTGATAGAACTTGGCAGGTGCGAAGTTGTCTTGGCGACTACGGTTCCTTCCGGACGCACAAAATCAAGCGCGTAATTAATGCCCTGCTCGCTTCCGGTAGCCTCAACAACCAAGTCAAATTTATCCCATTGCGCAGCCAGATCACCCAGCTCGACAGGATCACTTATGCAATGGGTCACCACTCCCTGTTTCCCGGCAATGGCAAGCTTATCCTCATGCTTACCGACCAGCAGCACATGCGGATTGTAAATTTTGAGGGCCAATGCAGTCAGAATACCCAGCTTACCATCACCAAGGACCATAACCTTCATATCCCCGGTCACATGAATCTGCTGGCTCACTTCCAGACCGGCCGCCAAAGGTTCGGCAAAAACCGCATCCCGGTCCGCAACATTATCAGCTACCAAAAAAAGATTTTCAGCCGGAACTTTGAGGTACTCCGCAAAGCAGCCATCATGATTCACAATTCCAACCACAGTTCGCTCCGCAACATGCCTGCGGTCACCTGCATACGGCCCAACCGGACAATTTATATCCGCCACCACGCGCTTGCCGACCAGCTCCTTCCTATCAGAGCATTCCTCGACCACTGCCACAAATTCATGCCCCGGAATCCCGGAAAATCCGTAATAGCCCTTATGCAACTCAATATCGGTATTGCAGATTCCAGCCACTAGAACTTTCAACAAAGCCTCTCCCGGCCCAAGCTGTGGCTTTTCCCGCTCAATTAAATCAATTTTCCCATCTTTAAAATATATAGCGCGCATATTTTCTCCTTTGGATTTAGTGACTTCTGCTTTTTAGCAATTAGTTCCGGCAACGCCAAGAAAAGAATCCCGGACAGCTACAAACACGAAAGCCCCCGGCAACCACATAGTTACCGGGGGCTTTCCCATGAAATATTAATTCAGCATCCGCCGTTCCTTAAACCAACTTACGGCGTCCTGCACAGCCTCAACCGCCGGACGGTGGGTATAGCCCAATTCCTTTTCAGCCCGGTCGGAACTGTAATACATTTTCTTTGATGCCATCCGCACACTGTCCATGGTCACTACAGGATTCTTGATCAGACCCAGCTTTGCCAACAGCTCCCCGATAAATCCGGCGGAATACATAATTGCCTGCGGGACTTTAAACTTCGGCCCGGGTTTATGGGTAATACGTGCGGTCATGGCGAACAGATCCTTGAGACTGATATTATCTCCGCCGAGGATGTACCGACGCCCGACCTTTCCATGCTTAAGTGCCAGCAGATGCCCAAGGGCAATGTCGTCCACATGGGCCACATTCAACCCGGTATCGGCATAAAAGAGCCCCCCGTCGCGGGCGGCATTAAGAACCATGGTCCCGGTAGGAGTCGGGCGCGAATCCCCCGGACCGACCGGAGTAGACGGATTCACGATTACAGCGGGCAAGCCCTCATCACGGACCATCTCCATAACCACTTTTTCTGCCAGAAATTTGGATCTTTTATAAGGGCTGATCATGTCCGCTACAGTTGAGGAAACTTCTTCATCAACCGAACTGCCGTCAGTATTGCAACCGAGCACACAAACGCTGGAGGTATAGACTATGCGCTCTACCCCGGCTTCAAGAGCCTTGCGCATCAGCAGCCTTGTACCCTCAACATTGGTACGGGTCATGGCTTCCGGGTCCGGGACCCAAAGACGGTAATCAGCCGCAAGATGAAAAAGACATTCGCAGCCGCTCAATGCTTTTTCAATAGCGGCTTCGTCGTTAAGGTCTCCGCGAACAAATTCAACAGGCCCATCAATCAGATCCCGCGCCCTGCTCTCATCGCGTACTAGTGCTTTAATGCGGAATCCCTGCCCGGCAAGAATTTTAACAAGCCGTGAACCAATCAATCCGGTTGCCCCGGTGATCATTACATTCATGATATGTGTGGTTGTTTGCTGGTAATGTATTGATATGAAATAATTTACTGGACCTATTCGGCTTTTATGGAGAGGAGTCTGATACGAGCAGGATAAACAAAGAAAAAGCCGTGCCTGCGTTTGCAGGAATGAAGCAATGAGCGAGTTGTGTCAAGTTTGGAATTGTAAATAAATGTTATCCAATTGAATTAAAAGTACAATATTCATTGTTTGCCTCCTTCAGCCCGCGCCGGACCTTTTTCGCAATCTCATCGTATAACTGCGGCGGGCAATTCATATAAAACGGCTTGCTATACCACTTGCCCTTGAATTTAATAACGTAATCCTCTGGGTAGCATTTCACCTTCTTCATATCAGCAAAGCTTATCTCAACATACTGGTCTGCCTTGGCCAGCATACCCGCTCCCATAGCCCCGGGACTTTCTATCAGAGCTGCCAGAACCGTCATAAACTCTGCGGTATTTTCAAGCTTTCCGATGAACATCCTTGAATAGACAGATTTATCCGAAATACCGAACTGATAACTGAATACATGTCCCACCAGCATAAGAGTGACCAGAAATAAAAGCCCCAGTCCACCGACCCCCAGCACAGAAATATAAAACATCATCGGTATCTCATCAAAATTACCTTCAAACAAGGGAAGGGAAATCAAAAAAAGAGCAAATGGACCCCAGACATAGGCCAGCAGTTTCACAAACTCAAACGCCCTGAACTTATCCAGCAACACATGCCTGGCATTCCAGTTCCAGATAATTCCAGCCTTACCCTTAGTTATGTTAGTAGCTCTTTCTTCCAGTTTCATGACACCCTCCACAGGATGTGAATTGCTATGATTCCGGCATTTCCAGTGTACACTAAAAATCCCCCGGCAACTACTGCTGCCGGGGGATGACTTTAAACATTTAGCTCTGGTGAAACGCTAGGCGTTTTCCGTCGCCCCTTGGGCTCCTTCTTCGCCTCCGTATACCTTCTTCATGATCAGGTAGGTTTCAGCGATCATCCAGATCTCAAGCACGAAGACAATCAGACCGACTACGAAAAGCAGCCACTTGCCACCGGCGTAGAATTTCTGAAGGTTGAAAACCATTGCCCAACCGGTCATGGCAATCATAAAAACCATGGGGATACCGGTATAGATGGCTTTCACCTTCTTGCGGGCAAGATAAACAGTGATAATCAACAATGCCAATGCAGCAAGCAGCTGGTTGACAGTACCGAACAAAGGCCAGAGAGCCAGTGCGCCCTTCTTGAGAGCATCGATGGAGAAACCGCCGTTAAAGCAGAGTACAGCAGCAGTACCTACAGCGATGAGTGTTGCGGGAACACTACCGGAAAGAGCAGGCATCTTGTAGGCCTGTGCAAGCTCACCGACTACGTAACGTTGAATACGGGTAGCACTGTCAAGAGTGGTTGCTGCGAAGCTGACCAGAAACACGCCCATAATAGCGAGGGCAATATTGCCGGGAATGCCGTAACTGGCCATTAGGTTCGCGGAACCTTCAACGAATGCACCAAGCTTTGCGCCAAGGCCGGCTGCGGAAGCCCATGATGCATAGTGGGTGGTAAACGCCGCTGTTCCGGTCAGAAACTGACCGTCAGCAGTGTGTTTACCAAGGCCGAGGCCTGCACCGACAGCAACGATAACCAGAATAGACAGGGCCGCTTCCATGAGCATTGAACCGTAACCGATCATGCGGGAGTCGCGCTCGGTCTCGCACTGTTTAGCGGAAGTACCGGAGCTAACCAAAGAATGGAAGCCGGAAATAGCCCCGCAAGCGATGATAACAAAGAGGAAAGGCAGCATCGGGGGCGCACCCTGCGGATCAAGGTCGATAGCCGGGGCAACGAAAACAGGATGTGCAACAACAGCACCGATAACCAACAGAATCAGAGCTACGAAAAGCTGGTGTCCATTGATGTAGTCACGTGGCTGCAACAGAGTGGTAACCGGGAGGATGGATGCAATGAACGCATAAACCAGCATTACCAGAGTCCAGACAACGATGGGGTTCATGCCGGCAATGGCGGGCATTTTGAAGGGCAGGTAAACACCGACCACAACAAATGCATACATCGCCACCAAAGCAAGGATAGACCATAAGGTATGGTTAGCACCCTTTTTGTACATGAGCCAACCCAAACCGATTGCGATAGGAACTTCACTCCAGACCGGAATAACAGCAGCGGGATACATGTTAAACAGAATAGCGATAATCAACGCGAACACGGCAATAACGATCAGCAGTTCAAAGAAAATGATGATCAGAAATAATGAACGAACGCGGTGGTTGAGCAGTCCGGCTGCAAGGTCACCGACGGAACGGCCCTGATTACGCAGGCTGACTACGAGTGAACCGAAGTCATGCACAGCACCCATGAAAATTGCACCAAAGAAAACCCAGAGTACTGCGGGAACCCAACCCCAGATAATGGCAATCGCAGGACCTACGATAGGACCAAGTCCGGCGATAGAAGTAAAATGGTGCCCGAAAAGCACTTCCTTTTTAGTAGGAACAAAGTCTTTGCCGTCTTCAAGCTCGCAACTGGGACAAATCTTGTTCTCATCAACCTGAAAAATTTTCTTTGCCAGAAATTTGCCATAAGTATGGTACGCAATAATGTACCCCACAAAGCAAAATCCGGCTACAACGAGAGAATTCACCTCAACACCTCCAGAAAATAAGGACCATAACAAACAGGAAAGTAGCAACCTTCCCCGTAACCTCACACTGATTACAAGCAGTTGCAGCTAGACCCATTTCCATGTTCAGCGCGCCCACCATGCGATTTCAAACCACTCTGGTGTGAATTTTCGTTCACTGAATCGGAATCCCCTGGAGCAAAGCCACTGCTTATAATTCCTTTTTTAGTAAGCAATTACTAAATTATTTCAGGACAAATTACCAGCGCACCTTTAAATAAAGCGAAACAACAACCGTTTGCAATTTCGCTATCCAAAGTAACAACACACTAGATAAGCGATTCACCTGCAACAAAGTTATCGAAAATATTTTTTACGCAAATTATACGCTTACAATTTAATTGCAGTATTATTTAAGCCTTGTCCCATCTTGCCCTACAAAAATAACACTAAAGCAGCCTTCTTTTTGATTTACGCAATTGCTAATCAAAAAGAAGGCTGCTTCATGGGCGATCTCAAATTCTGAGATTTATAGTGAAAGCCTATTCGGTAAATATCAAGTTCCCTCCACCACATCCACCTTTGCAAAAGCCGGTTCGTGCAAAGGAATCAGGATATCAGCCATTTCTTTAACCTTAAGCATAATATTGTAAGCCTCATATGTATTTACCGAAGTCCCCGGAGGAATTACTTCCATCTCCATACCGCGCACTTCCGGCGGAGGATTGAAATTCTCCATGATCACACAGAACCCGGTAATTGCCGCAAGCCCGCCTTCGGTGTCTATCAGGACAGTCATACCGCCGGGAGTATGGGCCGGGGTGTGCATCATACGGATACCGGGCAGTACTTCATAATCTCCATCCAATACAACCAACTGCCCCGCTTCTTCCACATCTTCCACATAATCCTCCAGATAACGGAAATCCAGGGGATGCGGGTCATGCACATGCTTAAGTTCGGCCTTATGTACATAGAACTTGGCATTTGTGCATTTGTAATCATTCTCGCAATGGTCATTGTGCAGATGGGTATGGATAACGATATCAATGTCATCAGGCTTCAAACCGTACTTTTTCAGCCCTTCTTCAAATGTATATATCTTTCCGCCGAGATCCGCCTCGCGGTCTTCAGAAATAATCGGCTGCATTTCTCCGGTATCCACCAAAATCTTTTTATCCCCGCCTTCAATATACCAGCAATAAATGGGAATAATATACGGCTGACCGTAATCATGCTGATAAGTCATCATTCCTTTGTCAAATCTCTTTGTTCCCATTACAATGGGATGAATTTTATACTTGGCCATATTTCCTCCCGGGGTTCAGCTGCCGCGTATTTTTTATACTATTGATCTGCCCGGAGTTTAGGGCATATCAGCGACAAATGTAAAACCCCGCAACCCTATGCGCCGATGAATACTAGTGAAATTTTAGACAACACAACGCTAGACTTTAATAATGGAAACTAAAAGCAACTTATGGAGATTTATGGTCAAAAGACCCTACAACACTTAAAGCTTTGAAATAATTGAATATAATAAAACAATTGTGAAATAAATAACAATATTCAACCCTGAAAACTCATTTATTGAGCCCTCATCATGTGAAAAAAAGTTATTTTTTTCTTTATATCAAAATTGATTGTTTCTTTTTTCACAGAGCCATAAATAAGAGGACAGTTAAAAAATTGCCGACGAGCGTGGTCGGTGTTCATCAATTATAAATCAGTACAATTAGGAGGAACTATGACTTACAAAGAGATTCAAGAACTGCTGATGAAGGAAATGAGGCTTTATCATTATCCTGTAGCCGTGAAATATTTCTTCGACCAGGCTGAGGTTGATGAATTCAAAGAGAAAGCAGAATTCCATGTACCTCTCAAGCCCATGACCTTCTGTCAGTGGGAAATCGCAGCCCGTATGAAAGGTCAGACCGTTTACTCCGATGTTTCCGGTCTCGGTTGCGGTAACGCAAAGTACGCTTTTGCCTGGAAAGAGCTGGATGAAGGCGAAATCAAAGGCCACTCCAAGTATGTAGTAGACATGGAACAGGCTGAAAAATTCGTACTCAGCAAGCCCCGCATCAAAGAAGACCTGATCGGTATCGCCGTTGCCCCCCTCGGTTCCATTGATGGAATTTTCGAGCCTGACGTTGTTCATTTCTACTGTGACAACATGCAGGCTTATCACTTTGCAGTTGATTACGCAGCAGCAACCGACACCCATCCCCTGCGCCCGAACATCACCATGAACTCCTCCGCCTGTGCGGGTTGCGTGTTCACCTACAACGAGCAGGAATTCAATATGGTTCCGGCATGTTCCGGCAGCTACAACGCCGGTAAAACCGAACGCGGCGAAATCAACGTCATGATCCCCGGCACCAAATTCAAGAAAATGATTCAGAGACTCATGGACCGCATGGAGCTCGCCAGCTCCGCCATCACCAAGCCCGGTGACGGCTTCCCCGGTCAGGACGTCTGCAAGAACTGCCCGCTGATTATCTTCAAAAAAGAGAACTAGTAAAAATGTAAGTCTACGCCCGGTACTGCAATACCGGGCGCAGACATAAATAGGAATGAAGGTGCTGTTCCTGTTCAATCTGAATCTGAATGGGTCTACGGCTGAAGCAACAGCCGTTGAGGAAGCAGAAGACAGACACAGCAAAACCAACTTTCGCTCAAGGAGATACACTATGTTTAAATCACGCAAAAGCCTTTTGATCCTGGCTATCGCGGCATTGGCTGTAGTTGCATACATCCAGCCCGCTTTCGCCGACCGTCTGGCAGATGCCATCAACGCAACACCCAAAGGTGCTGAAGCCGGTCAAATCAACACAGAACTGGCTCCCGGATTCCTCGGAATTCCCGGCGGCCCCAGCGTCAACCTCGTAATCGGCTTCGTATGGGCGATCTGGGTTGGTTGGATTTTCTCTACTGTCGGTGCATTCGGCGGCATCATGGCCGGTGTTGGACACATCACCATTTACGGTTTCGGTAACTATGCTTCCACCTTCAAGAAGACCTCTCCGGTCATGAACAAGCTGGTAACCGACTCCATCCGCGTATCCAACCAGTGGCTGGTTGGTACTTCTGCGGCAATGTCCTCCTTCAACTACTACAAAATGGGCCGTCTGGTTCTGCCACTGGGACTTTCCCTTGCAGCAGGTTCCATCGCCGGTTCCTACCTCGTACCCTGGCTTACCGCCGGTAAGATTTCCCTGAAATCCTACATCGGATTCTTCGGTCTCTTTGTTCTCGCTCTCGGCTGTTACCTGTTCTACGAAACCACTCCCAAAGGACAGGCCGGCAAAAAGCAGGCTAAAGAAGCAGCAAAGGCTTTCGAAGCTTCCATTAAGGAAGAAAAAGAAGGTGGAAAAGTTGATACCGCCGCCATGGGCGTTAAAGTTGTCAGCTTCTCCATGACCAAGTGCATATTCACCTTCTACGGTGTTGAGTTCTCCTTCAACCCCCTCATCCCCGTTGTCGGTGGTTTCATCATCGCAGCACTCGCTTCCTTCCTCGGCGTAGGCGGCGGATTCCTGCTCGTACCTTTCCTGACCAGTGTTGCAGGTCTGCCCATGTATCTGGTTGCAGGTACTTCCGCACTGGCCGTACTCGTCGGTATGACCACCTCCGTCTTCACCTACATGGTTGTCAAAGATACCCCTGTGTTCTGGCCCCTCATCGGAGTTGAACTCCTCGGTATCCTCGTAGGTTCCTTCACCGGCCCCCGTACTTCCAAGTACATCCCGGATGTATGGCTCAAGCGCCTCTTCGTTGTACTGGCACTGTACGTAGGTATCCGCTACTCCTCCAAAGGATTCCTCGGCTACAGCCTGCTGCCCCCGTTCTAAGAATTGTCCCGATTTACAGATGGGGAAACTTATGGAAAGTTTCCCCATCTGTACTCTACTTTCAAACTACTTTTTTAAATGGGGTTAAAACATGATAGAGTCATTATATCCGATTATAGACAGCATTCTGATCGCACCCTACCGCATCGGCCTTCCTGCCCTTGCGGCATTCTGGTTCGGTACTGCGGTCATGTCCTTGTGGTGTACACTTGGCGGGGAAATCTCTATGGCCCTGATTTATGTCTGGAACAGGGAATACTACACCGACTTGAACCGCAAAATGACCCGCATGCACAATATTTCCGTGGAAGCCGTCCGTCATAAGGAAAAAGCCACATTCAAATCCGCCAATAAATGGGCAAATGAATACTTCGGCAAGGTTTTCTTTTCCCACGCCGCTCTTTTTGCTGTTTCGCTCTGGCCTGTACCGTTTGCCATGGGCTGGATGCAGTCACGTTTTACAGGTATTGACATTCACACAGTACCCTTTACAAAATTTTCACTGGGCTATTCATTTGTTTTTATTTTGTCATATATTATTGTACGCTACAGTTTTTCTAAGATAAGATCTTACATACCGGTATTAAAAAAGATCGATGAGATGAAAGCGGAAGACGCTGAAAAAGCCGGAGAGATGACCTCGTGGAGTGAGCTGGCACAGGACTCTGAAACCAAAGAGGACACTGTTGTCGGGACAGGCCTTGAAAACAAGGCTTAGGCGAGGAAAGAATTCTCCCGCAGACACGCCGCCGCAAAGTGGAGAATTCATGTTCAAGTTAAGATACACCCTTCCGGCTATCCTGCTTTTGGCCGGGGCCGCCATATATTTCTTCGGATCACAGCCGGAAGAAAAAATTGTACGTGTGGACATGTCCATCCGTGAAGAAATACGTGTTCCTGAACCAAGGCAGGCCATCACTTATGCTTACCTGCCCCAGTATTCGCACAAAGTGTCTTACCTCAGACACAGCAAACTCATAGATTACCTTTCCCGCGAATCCGGTTTCACCATCCGCCAGGTGTTCCCGGACACCTTCGAGGAACACCGCCGTATGGTCGAGAACGGCGAAATTGATATATCCTTCTCCAACCCCATGACCTATGTAGAAATTGCCCGCAGCGGGGCACGTGCCTTTGCGCGAATCATCGAACCTTCCGGCAGCCCGACTTTCCGGGGCCAGATTATCACCCGCAAAGACAACCGGGCCATCACCCGTCTTGAAGACTGCATCGGTAAAACATGGATCGCAGTAGACCCGCTCTCCGCCGGGGGGTATCTTTTCCCGCTGGGCCTGTTTCTCAAACACGGAATCAAACAATCTGATTTCAAGGAAATTTCCTTTGCTCCCGGACCGGGCGGCAAACAGGAAAAAGCTGTGTTAGCCGTTTATGCCGGGAAATATGATTTCGCATCCATTCGCGAGGGAACCCTTAACGTTGTCCGCGACAAAATAAATATTGAAAAAATCAAGATCGTTGCAGAAACTGAGACCTTCCCCGGCTGGGTATACGCTGCGCGCAGAGGGCTTTCCCCCAAGATAATTGATAAAATCAAGTACTGCATGTTCGGCATGTCCATGGACACCCCCGAAGAGGCCTCAATACTATATCAAGCCGGCATGCGAGGTATAATTCCTGCCGAAGACAGCGACTATAATCCGGTTAGAGAACTGACCGAAATATTGGGACTTCATCACGTCAATCAAACGGGAGGGCAATAATGACTGGTTTATTCTCCCGCTTAAGATTCCGCACCAAAATAAATCTCGGCATTACGATGATTGTTGCTTTCACTTCTCTGCTGATCGCAATTTTCGTCATTCGCATGTCTGCGGATGCATTGATTGAACAATCCCGTAAACGGGGAGAAGTTCTAGCAGGCAATCTAGCTCTCCGGGCTGAAAACCCAATGCTTTCAGTTGACCTGCTTAATCTGGGTTCTATGGTCAACGAATTGAAAAAAGCTGATAATGAAATCGAATATGCTTTCATCATGGACGACCAGAACCGTGTTTTGGCCAACACTTTCAGCGACGGCTTTCCGGTTGATTTAAAAGATGCCAACGGAAGCACTGACAATATAATAAGCATCGTCACCGTCGACACAGGTAAAAACCGTATTTTTGACTTTGCTGCACCGATATTTCTAGGAGATAAAAAACTGGGCATGGTCCGCATCGGTCTGTCACGGGGAGGAATTCATGCCGTAGTCCAGAATCTGATCTTTGCCATCATGGCTTTGACGGGAGCAGTTCTTCTACTGTCAGTGCTTATCTCCACCCAGTTCGCCCGGGAATTAACGCTAAGGCTTGGTTTGCTTCAAAGACATGCTGAAGACATTGTCACTACCCATCTCGGACCAAGCCTGTGCAAAAAAGAAGATAAGAACAAAGGTCTTGGTGCAAAATTAAAACGCGCAATCAGCAATCCCCTTAAAGGGGATGAAATTCAAGAACTCACCGAGACATTCGATGCCATGGGCATGAGTCTTGCCTGCCACATTGAAGATTTGCAAATCACGGAAGCCGACCTGACGAGACAGAAAGAACTTCTCAAGACTATCATCAATGTTTCACCGGACTTCGTCTCCCTGCTCGGTCCCCAGTTGACTTACCTTGCAGTCAATAAATCCTATGCCGAACATCTAGGACGGGATGAAGAAGAAATAATTGGACTGACGGATGAAGACTTATATCCGGCGGATATTGCTGCTTCACGCATAGCAGAATCGAAAATGGTCTTAACTACTGGCCGCCCTGTAAACAAGGAAATCCGTGAACCTGAAACAGAAGATAAATCGGCACGCTGGTTTCACATTATCCGTGTTCCCGTATTCGGACAGCACAACAACATCATCGGCGTATTGTCCACTTCGCGTGAAACAACTGAATTGAAAAGCTATCAGGCTCAGCTGATACAATCCCAGAAAATGGAATCCATCGGTAAACTGGCCGGGGGCGTGGCCCATGAAATCAACACCCCACTGGGGATCATCCTCGGCTATGCCCAGCTGCTTCAGGAGGACCTCAACCCGGAAGAGCAGATAGCCAAAGACGTCGCCATCATTGAAAAACAGGCCCGCGTCTGCCGAAAAATCGTAGCCGACCTGCTTGGTTTTTCACGCCAGAACCAGAGCGAAAAAATAACCATGTGCTTCAACAACTCCATCCTTGAAGTGGTTCAACTGGTCAGCCACACCTTCAAGTTGGAACAGGTCCAGATTTCAACTGAACTGGATGATCGCTTCCCCATAATACACGGCGATCCGGAAAAACTTAAACAGGTCTGGCTGAACCTCCTTTCCAATGCGCTGGAAGCAATCGGAGACAAAGGGAATATCCATATCGCGACGAAATTGGACACATCATCCATGACCATCACCGCCATCTTTGCGGATACCGGACACGGCGTTGAGCCCAAAAATATAAATGCGATTTTCGATCCTTTCTACTCGACCAAACCGGTAGGAAAAGGGACCGGACTGGGCCTTTCCGTTTCCTTCGGAATCATCAACGATCACGACGGAACCATTGAAGCAATAAGCCCCCTGCCCAGAAAATTGCGTCGCAAACTCAACCTGCCGGCAAACTCAGGCCCCGGCACACTCTTCAAGGTCACACTGCCTTTGGATGAACTTACGGATGAGGCACAGGCTTAGGCTTTCATTATGCTCCCCTCTTTGATACAATAAATTATTATGAGATTTCGACATGTTTTCAGCCACTGGACGTACGAGACTTTCCCTCCGGGACGTTTGCTAAGACGCCGCTACAACTCATTCAAAAAACTCATGGAACTTGAGGAGTTATGCCTTAAGTCCATTTCGCA
>PPCM01000885.1_pt1 | contig 17448 bp, 14 predicted proteins | sample 1555541 | NCBI WGS metagenome assembly PPCM01 (sample SAMN05284479, study PRJNA326546) | Marine sediment metagenome, whole genome shotgun sequencing project. | isolation source: marine sediment | place: Germany: Wadden Sea | collected 2012-09-05 | reverse complement strand
CAGGATGCGCTCGGGACTTTAACCCGTTAGATTGTACCCATGCTGGGCACACCTATAAAAAGAGGAACCCATAATAGGTTCCTCGAAATCATTACCTTAATTCTGCATCTACTTCTGTCTTAAGTGCTTCAAGCATCTTGTTGAAGACTTTGTTTACTTCGTCATCAGTAAGTGTCTTTTCAGCATGTCTGAAGATCATTGCGTAAGCCATCGACTTGTAACCTTCTTCGATTTGCTTGCCCTTATAAACATCAAACAGTTTAACTGACTCAAGAATTTTAGCGCCATTCTTTTCGATAATTTCCGAAATTTGACCAGCGGATACTTCGTCTTTAACGATCATTGCAATATCTCTTGTCATTGCTGGGAACTTAGGAATTGGCTGATACAATCTCTCTGTACGTGTAATTTGTAATAATAGGTTGAAGTCTAACTCCGCAACATAAGCACGTTCTTTGATGCCATAGTTGTTTAATACTCTCGGATGTACTTCACCCATTGTACCAATCACATGTTCATTCCAAGTAATTGTCGCACAACGACCCGGATGATACGTCTTATGGTTCCTTTCAGCAACAAATTGGTATCCTTCAATACCTAATTTATCAAGTACGGACATCACGTTGCCTTTAAGAGTAAAGAAATCTTCCTTCTTACCAACTAATCCAACAACCATCGACTTCTTTTCAATCGGTAGTTCCTTCACTGGCATTTGCTTCGGTAAGAATGTATTTCCAATTTCAAATGCTTTTACCGTATCGATAGAACGGTTAACGTTTCTAGCGATAACTTCTAATAAGTTTGGAATAAGCGTTGTTCTCATCGCACTGTATTCTTCACCAAGTGGATTTAATAATCTTACTTGATTTCTTAATACGCTGTGTTCAGGTAAGTTAATCATATCAACTGCTGTAGGGCTTACAAACGAGTAAGTCGTGATTTCATTGACACCACATGAGAACATTGTATTTCTCACTAAGTCTTCAGTTAACTGACCATTTGTCTTTGCACCCCACTCAGCACCTTTTGGCAATGTCATAGGAATTTTATCATAACCATAAAGTCTTGCAACTTCTTCAACAATGTCATGTTCTTCATGTAAATCCATACGACATTCAGGGATTGCACAAGTAATCTTGTCACCATCAATAGTTGTCTTAATTTCTAGGCTGTTTAATAATGCAGCCATTTTTTCTGCTTCAATATCAATACCGATGTTCTTGTTGATTTTTTTAACACTTACATCAATTGTAATCGACTCATGCTTTCTAGGGTAATTGTCAATAGTACCTTCAACGATTGTACCAACACCTAGTAATTCAGCTAAGTGACAGACTCTGTTAAGTACCATTTCATTTGTGTATGTTGATACACCTTTTTCAAATCTTGAAGATGCTTCAGAACGTAAGCCAAGATCCTTAGAAGTCTTACGAATACTTGTCTTGTTAAAGTTTGCTACTTCAACTAAAATGTTCTTTGTGTTGTCTCTGATATCCGAGTTAGCACCCCCCATAACACCAGCAATTGCAACTGACTTATGTGGATCCGCAATCATCAACATATCTTCTGACATTTTTCTGTCTTGATCATCTAACGTCTTGATTACTTCGCCTCTTTTTGCACGACGAACGACGATAGTTTTCTCTTCAATACAGTCAAAATCAAATGCATGAATTGGGTGACCCATTTCCAACATAACATAGTTTGTGATATCAACGATATTACTGATTGGGCGCATTCCAGCCTTCATAAGTGCCATTTGCATCCAGAAAGGAGATGGCTCGATTTTAACGTCTTTGATCATCTTCGCCGCATAACGAGGACAAAGATCCGGATCTTCTATTTCAATTTTACAGTAGTTGTCTATGTGATCTTCTTGGTGCTTGATTTCCATATCTGGCCACGTTAACTCTCTGTTGAACGTTGCAGCAGTTTCTCTCGCCATACCGATCATGCTTAAGCAGTCAGGTCTGTTTGGTGTAATTTCAAATTCGATAACATGGTCTCCCATGCCTGCAACTTCTTGAATTGCTTGTCCAATTACAAGACCCTCATCTGAATTATCAAGAATTAAAATACCGTCGTCCAATTCCTTAGGCACTTGTTTCTTATCGAAACCAAGTTCCTCAAGAGAACATAACATACCGTTTGATACAACGCCTCTTAATTTACCCTTTTTAATTTTAACGCCACCAGTAATCCATGAACCATTTAATGCTACTGGAATATAAGCGCCTTCAAAACAATTTGTTGCGCCAGTTACGATTTGAATGCTTTCTTCTTCGCCAACATTCACTTGCATAACAATTAATTTATCTGCATCAGGATGTTGTTCAATCGTCTCGATACGACCTACAACTACCTTCTGAATGCCTTCTAGTACTTCATCAACAGTCTCAATATTTGAGCCCGTTAAGATTAGGCATTCTTCTATTTCTTTTAGGGACAAGCCACTAATATCTACATACTTCTCTAGCCATTTAACAGGTACTAACATCTATTCTCCTCCATTCACTAAAACTGTTTGATAAAACGCATATCATTTTCAAAGAAATGACGAATATCGTCGATTTCATACTTTAACATCGTGATTCTATCAAGTCCCATACCGAATGCGAATCCACTGTATTCTTCAGGATCAATACCACATTCTCTAAGAACGTTAGGATGTACCATACCGCATCCTAAGATTTCAATCCAGCCACTGCCTTTACAGAAACGACAGCCTTCGCCACCACACTTGAAACATGATACATCAACTTCTGCACTTGGCTCTGTGAATGGGAAGTAATGTGGTCTAAACTTCGTTTTAGTTTGAGAACCGAAAACTCTCTTAGCAAAGGTATCCAGTGTCCCTTTAAGATCTGCCATTGTAATCCCTTTATCGATAACAAGACCTTCGATTTGGTGGAACATCGGTGAATGCGTCGCATCCAATTCATCATTTCTAAAACATCTACCTGGTGCAATAACTCTAATAGGCGGTTGCCCAGCCTTCATTGTTCTAACTTGAACTGGCGATGTTTGTGTTCTTAAAATCATCTCGTCAATAATATAGAATGTGTCTGACATAGATCTTGACGGGTGATCTTTTGGCGCATTTAAAGCGTCAAAGTTGTTGTAAACACTTTCGATTTCTGGACCTTCTGCTATCTTGTATCCCATGCCTAAGAAGATATCTTTAATATCATCTAAAACAAGGTATAAGGGGTGCTTGCTCCCTACTTCAACGTCTGCTGCCGGCATTGTAACATCTACTGTTTCAGTTGCCAATTGAAGCTCTAACATTGCTTCCTTAGCCGAGTCCTTCATTTTTTCGATACCAGATTCGATTTCGCCACGTACTTCATTGACAAACTTACCCATTTCTGGTCTTTCTTCTTTAGTTAACTTACCCATGCCCTTCATTACATCCGTCAACAAGCCTTTTTTACCTAAGAACTTAATACGGATGTCTTCCACTTGCTTAAGGTCAGTAATATCTTTAATGTCATCTTTAAACGATTCTAAAATAGAATTCAATTGATCCTTCATTTCCATACTCCCTTCACCTTCTTTTGAAATATTTAAAGCAGATAAACTGCTTTGGTTCATAATATAATCTCTTGAGTCATATAAATTGTGCCGCAACGCAGAAATCGGATAAATCTCGACGGTATTTTTTCTAAGAAATTTGTTCAAGTTCAAGGCGCAAACATTTTTCCAATGCGCAGCGTATTTCAATACGTGAGCCTTGTAAAAATGTGCCGCAACGCAGAAATTGGACAGATTTCAACGAAAAAAAGAAAAAGAAAACCTCCGTCCCAATAAAGGGACGAAGGTTATATTCGCGTTACCACCCAATTTATTAAACAGCTATGCTGCTTAATCTCTTGTATAACAATTAACGGCGTTACCCGGCAATGACTACTAAATTCACCATTACAGCTCCAAAGGGAACTTCAATATTTTCATGGAGAAACTTTCAGCGACCGTTTCCTCTCTAAACCAATCCAACTATCTACTTTCCTTTTTCATAGCTTTCTTCTTTGACCTATTATAACAGAGTCCTTTCCTCTTGAAAAGACCTTTTACAAATTTCTCTGACGAATGGCACAGTCGTATAAGACAATACCTGCTGCAACACTTGCATTTAGTGATTCAGCTCCACCGTAAATCGGTATTTTTATCAGTTCGTCAGCTGCCTCCATAAAAGCTTTGGAGACACCATTTCCTTCATTCCCAATGACGAGACTGAGTGGATCCGACACGGATAACTCATAGTGATAATCTGTTGCTTCTAAGGCAGTCGCAACGATTCGTATACTGTTTTCCTTCATATAATCAATCACTTCATCCGTTTCCATAAAGTGAAGTCTCACATCAAAAATAGAGCCCATAGTGCTTCTGAGCACCTTTGTACTAAATGGATCCGTCGTCCCCTTCACAAGTACTAAGTCCTTGATTCCAGCCGCATCAGCGGTTCTAATAATCGTCCCTAGATTGCCTGGATCCTGAATGCGATCAAGGATTAGAGACAACTTTGGAACTTGCCCCGATTCTTCACCAATCATCTCTTCAGCATCAGGCATCGGCGCAATCGCTAGTATACCTTGGCTATTGACCGTATCTGAAATACTGTTAAAAAGCTTCGGCGCTACATCATGATAACGAATCCCTTTAGACATAATCAATTCAACCAACTGTTGACCACGACTATTTTCAAGAAGTGCACTACTGTAATAGACATCTTTTAACGCAACGTTCTTTTCAAGTGCTGACTCCACGAAACGAATGCCTTCAATGACGAAAACACCACGTTCCTTACGCGTTTTCTTCTTGGACAGCTGTTGCAATTCTTTGATTTTTTTATTATCTGGTGATTTTAAGACTTCACGATTATGCATTTTCAATTTTCTTCAAGTCGTCATTATGTCCAATAACAACAAGAATATCTCCTTCTTTAATGACAATATCTGCAGTAACAGCAATATTGATTTCAGTGCCATGTTTAATGGCCATAACATTGACCCCATATTTGGCACGCATATCAAGCTCAATCAGGTTTTTGCCTAACCATTCTTCTAAGGCCAGCACTTCCATAATACTATAGTCAGGGGCAAGTTCAATGTAATCCAAAATATTGTCCGAAACTAAGTTTTTGGCAATACGGATGCCCATTTCCTTCTCCGGATAAACGATGCGATTTGCACCAATTTTACTGAGCACTTTACCATGTAGTTCATTTTGCGCCTTGGCAATAATGTGTTTTACACCAAGCTCTTTAACCATCAATGTTACAAGGATTGACGACTGGATGTTCTCACCAATTGAAATAACAACAACATCAAAATTTCTCACACCAATTGATTTTAAACTATTTTCGTCAGTTGCATCTGCTTGAACTGCATAGGTTACATCATTGGAAATGTTTTGTATCGTTTCTTCGTCTGTATCCACAACCATTACTTCACAGCCAAGTTCTGTTAATTTATCTGCCACTGTCGCTCCAAAACGACCACATCCAATAATACAAAATTGTCTTTTCATCTATATTCCTCCTACCCTACACTAACCTTACCTTCAGGATAACGTACAAGTGATTTTCTTTTTCCTCTTCGCGTCAATGCTATAACCATTGTCAATGGTCCAACTCTTCCAAAAAACATTGCCATTGCAATGATTAACTTCCCTGGTACCGACAAACTAGATGTTATGCCTGTCGACAGACCAACCGTTCCTAATGCTGAAAACACCTCAAACATTATATCGGAAAACTCTAAGTGAGGTTCCGTTATTGACAGTAATATCATAATCGTCAAAGCCAGTGTCAAAACAATACTAAAAACTGCCAATGCTTTATTTGCAGTATCCTTAGAAATTCTTCTAAAAGAAAATTCGATATCATCTTTACCTCTAATGACCATCAGGATAGTCAAAAAAATGATTCCTAAAGTTGTTGTTTTTATTCCACCAGCAGTCGATCCTGGTGATCCACCAATAAACATTAACACCATGGTAATCAACTTAGATGGCGTTTCCAACTGATCAATTGGAATGGTATTGAAACCAGCTGTTCTTGGCGTTACCGACTGGAATAGAGCCCCAATGATTTTACCTGGTATGCTCAGTTCTCCAAGTGTCGCTGGATTATTCCACTCAATTACTAGAAATAAAACAAAGCCGATAAGAAGTAATACGCCACTTGTTACTAGAACAAGTTTTGTATGAACAGAAAGCTTTCTGTATTTTCTATTGCGCGCTACATCAATAATAACTGAGAACCCTATACCACCAACTAATATAAGACCCATTATAACAATATTGACAAGAGGATCTGTTACAAAAGCTGTCAAACTTGTGTAGTTTCCCATAATGTCAAACCCTGCATTACAAAAGGCGCTAATCGAATGGAATATACTATACGCAACTCCTTTAGGAAACCCAAATGTCGGTATGAATTTAAAACTCAACAGCAGCGCACCTATACCTTCAATAGCAAAGGTCGTCAGGATGACGTATTTCGTTAATCGAACAATCCCCGATAGACTCATTTGATTCAGTGCTTCCTGCATAATCAGTCTATTTCTAAGACCAATCCTTCGCCCCATGATAAATGCCCCAGCCGTTGCCATGGTCATGAATCCAAGACCACCAATCTGAATCAACAACAATATGATGGTTTTTCCAAATACTGTCCAGTAGGTACCAGTATCCACAACGACAAGTCCTGTTACACAGACGGCAGAAGTTGCAGTAAAAAGTGCATTTACAAGGCCAATCGATGTACCGTTGTTAGTCGCTATAGGTAGCGATAGTAAAAGCGCTCCTATCAATATTATTACACCAAAGCCCAAACCCAGTACTTGACCTGGTCTCAGCTCTCTTCTTTGCATTTTATTATCCATTTCGTCACCTTCAATTATTTGCTTCCATTATTATACCACATTTCTGTAATGAAGCTATCTCTGGAGATATTCTTAATAGCATTTTAATGAATTGCTTTCAAAATATTTCCACTAGTAATTCTGACAATAATGGGTATAATGTAAAAGTCATATAGTTTTAATTTTATTAATATGAAGGAAGGTTTACCTTATGTCAGATAAATTATTTAGAAATAATCCTTGGAAACCTGTACTCTTATATCTAATATTTGGTGCTTTGTGGATCGGTTTTTCAGACTATATATTGTCTGTACTTGTTACGAACATTGATGCCTACGACCAAATTCAAACACTAAAGGGTTGGCTATTTATACTTATAACAGGCTTTCTATTATATTTGTCCATAAAACGTGACAATAAAATCATTTATTCCCTAAATGAGGAGTTGACTGTTGCTAACGATGAACTGAAAGAACAACGTTCTCTTGTTGATGAAATATACCAGCAAAGTAATGCGGCGATAATGATATGGTCTACAGATGGTGTGATTGTTGAATGCAACGATTATTTTTGCGAGTTGTTCGGATATTCCAGTGAGGAATTAATAGGAAAAAACTATGTAGAAATGCTTATCTTACCTGAAAATAAAAGTATGTTTTACGACTTCATAGAAAGACTCAAAGAAAAAAAACGATCCTTTAATTCGGAAGAAAAGCACCTTACAAGATCCGGTGATATTATTTATGTAGCTTGGAACGATGCCGTTCTAGACATATCCAGAAACGACCTTCCAGTAATCGCATCATATGGATTTGACCTCACCCTTGAGAAAAAACAAGCACAGGAAATTTACGAACTTGCTTACATCGACTCACTAACGAGATTGGACAACGCCGCTGTTTATAAAAAAGATATCAAACGGTTGCAGGAAACAGGCACACCCTTTACCGTTTACTTAATCGACATCGATAACTTCAAGCACTTAAACGAGGTTCACGGTCATGCCTATGGTGATGAATTGCTGATTAAGTATGCTGAAATACTAAAGTCTTCGCTAATCTACCATCACGTTTATAGATGGTCTGGTGATCAATTTATTATTTTAGAGGAAACTACGAATCCACAGGCCATTCAATTGACTATTGATAACATACAGTCTCTTTCGCATAAGGACTGGGATTTAAATGGAACTATTTTTTATTCCACTGTCAGTATTGGTGTCACACAGTTTCCGGATGACACAAATGTACTTGCCGATTTATACAGAAACGCAGAAATTGCATTATACGATGCCAAGGAAAATGGCAAGGCGTGTTATCAATTTTACCATAGGCAAATGCTTCAAGAGATTGAATATGTCAATTTTGTTGAGCACGAATTAAACGCTGCCATTGAAAACAACACATTAAGCCTATTTTTCCAACCAATATACTCACTTAAAACCAACGCTATTACTTCTTATGAGGTACTATTGCGCTGGTTCAACGATAACCTAAAGAGCAATAACATTGGGAAAATTATTGAAATCGCTGAAAAGACAGAGCAAATTATCAATATTGATAAATGGGTAATTCATAATAGTTTTGTTGTGATGAACGATTACTTCAAGGATGATGACAGCTGTGTTTTTGCGATAAACCTATCTGTGCAATCATTCAAGTCCTCTGATTTTATTGATTATCTGGTTGAAGAAACCAAAAGACATCAAATCAAGCCGGAACGTATAAAACTTGAAATAACGGAGCACTCTATCATTCAAGACCTTGAATACTCGGCTGAATTAATGCACCGACTTAAATCACATGATTTTAAGCTAAGCCTTGATGATTTTGGCACGAGATATTCATCGCTAAATTACTTGTCAAAATTACCATTTGATATTCTAAAACTCGACAAGTCCTATATTGACTATTTACTGCTTGATCAAAATGATCACGCTATAATCGAAATGCTCGTTCAGCTTTCTAAAAAACTGAATTTATCGGTTGTTGCCGAAGGCATTGAAGAGCAGGAACAGTATGATGAGTTGTTAAAGCTAGGCTGTGACTATGGCCAGGGCTATTTAATGTCAAAACCATTTGACTTAGAAACACTGATTAGAAGTTCTAAAAAGAACTAAATACTATTTTAAGCAATAAAAAGGCGAATTCAATGGAATTCGCCTTTTCTACACCCTAACAGTCTATTATCTTATTTTACTAAATCCAATGCTTGCTTTAAGTCACTGATGATATCTTTAGAATCTTCCAAACCAACTGATAACCTTACAAGGCCATCTGAAATACCCACTTCTGCTCTTTCTTCCGGCGTATACGGTGAATGTGTCATCGACGCTGGATGTTGAATAAGCGTTTCAGCATCTCCTAAACTTACAGCCAATTTCATCATTTCAACTGAGTTCATTACTGTAATGCCTTCAGCAATACCACCTTTTAATTCAAATGCAATCATCGCACCTGGAAGTGACATTTGCTTGTCTACAATTTCCTTTTGAGGAAAATCGTCAAATCCTGGATAATATACATTTTCAACAGCTGGATGCGTTCTTAGAAAATCTGCCACTTCAACAGCATTCTTACAATGCTTTTCCATACGGATATCTAACGTTTTCATTCCTCTAAGAATTAAATATGCATCAAAAGGACTTAAGTTTGCACCCGTCATATCTTTAACACCAAAGAACCTAACTGTATCGATATATTCTTTCGTACCTGCAACAAAGCCTGCAATAACATCGCCATGCCCATTTAAGTACTTAGTCGCCGAATGTACAACAATATCCGCACCATGTTCTAATGGTCTTGTAATGTATGGTGTCGCAAACGTATTGTCAACCATTACCTTACATGCTTCATTTTCATGTGCAATTTTCGAAATTGCATCAATATCAGTTAATTTCAACGTAGGATTCGCTGGTGTTTCCAAATAAACAACCTTTGTATTTGGACGCATTGCTTTTCTTACGTTTTCAGGATCTGATACGTCTACAAAAGTAACTTCTACCCCAAACTTAGAAATTCCATGATTTAAGTATGCAAACGTACATCCGTATATCGCATCTGCCGATACGATATGGTCACCAGCTTCAACAATTGACCATAATGCTGATGTAATTGCACCGATTCCAGAACTTGTACTAATTGCTGCTTCAGCGCCTTCAAGAATTGCTAATTTATCTTCTAATTGTGTATTTGTTGGATTATGTAATCTCGTATAAATGTAGCCTTCTTCTTCTCCAGCAAAACGTCTTCCACCTTGTTCAGCAGTGTCAAATACAAACGTAGACGTTTGATAAATAGGTGTAGCCAACGAGCCTGTCACAGGATCAGTCTTTGACCCACCGTGGATTTGTTTCGTAGAAAAGCCAGCTTGCATTAATTTCTCTTTTTTCATGGGAACCCTCCGTAAATTAGTTTAGTTTCGTGTTTACTACTCACATATATTGCAATATCGATGCCAAATTACCTACGTTGGAAACACACAATTGTCAGAAACAACGGAATCTAGAGTTTCCAAAACCAAAAGAAAAAAGTTTCCACTTGGAAACTTTTGTTTACAAATTATATTTTTTTATCTTTTTAATCAAGCCTGTATGAGAAAGGCCTAAGGATGTTGCCGCACTTCTGATGCTCGGTGCGTCTTTTAAAATTTTCTTTAGTATTTCCTTCTCATAAACAGCTACGGTCTCCTTCAAAGACTGATTTTTTAGCCCGTGATCCTGAGATGAAATAAGAGTCTGGGCTTCTTTATCTAACGTATAGGTTAAGGGTTCAAGCACCGAAGACGTCGCCAACAACATCGACCGCTCAACATAATTCTGAAGCTCTCTTACATTACCAAGCCATTGACGCTCCATCAGTTGATTCAAATATGCTTCAGATATCGACGTAACATTTTTATTCAATTTGTGATTGAACTTTTGAATGAAAAACTGGACCAGATAAGGCAAGTCCTCCAAACGATTACGCAATGGCGGTATAAAGATCGGCATGACATTTATTCTATAGTACAGATCCTCTCTAAAATGACCACTCTGAATCATCGATTCCAAATTTCTATTTGTTGCCGCAATCAACCGTATATCTACTTTTTCTTCCTTTTGACTTCCAATCGGTCGTACGACGCCATCTTGCAAGACCCTTAATAGCTTGGCTTGCATATCCATTGGCAAATCGCCGATTTCATCAAGAAATAATGTGCCACCATCAGCCTGTTTAAAATAGCCTTCGTGACTTCTATTTGCGCCTGTAAAACTGCCCTTTTCATAACCGAACAATTCACTTTCAATTAATGTGCTTGGCAAAGAAGCACAGTTAATGGCAACAAAAGGACGTTCCTTCCGTAAGCTAATATCATGTATGGCACGTGCAAACAATTCTTTACCGGTTCCTGATTCACCTCTTACAAGTATCGTAGAAACTGTTGGGCCGACAGCTGCAATGGTATGCTTTACTGCATGCATCGCTGGGCTAACTCCAATTATATTTTCAAACGTGCTGTCATAATCGTTCAAAACAACCTGAGCTGTCCTTACAACATCACTATAATCCTCTAATGTCAGTATAAGCCCCTGATAATTATCCAAGTCATCTGTAATCATTCGTAGTGATACAAGGTAATTTTTCCCTCGTAAGGTCAATTTCATTTTTTCGAAATTCTGACCTTCTTTAAGCAACTGAATAAACTGATGATCCCCTTCAACAAACTCAATAATATCTTTACCGATAATATCTTCTCTATTAAGTTCAAAGTATTTTAAGGCCGCTTCATTAAACACCTCAATTTTGTGATGTTTATTGATTGAGATGATGCCCTTTTGAATGGATTCAATGGTCCCGACTAATTTACGCTCATTGATTTCGTGAGTCAGTAGGTATATTTTCTTAACCGATTGAACACCTGTGAATGCTTTCAATTCATCCATTAATTTTTCTAATTCAGATGACATTATTTTATCAAATTTAATAAGCATTTTATTCGGAAAAACTTCAAGTGAAATAATATTTACCGAGTGGTTATAAAAAACTTCTAATAAATCATGAGTCATCCCAACCCTATCTGTTGATATTATTTCCAAACGCGTTGCCTTCGCCATCATGTCACCACTTTCTATTTTCTAGTTTTATACTAGCATTCTTTGGCGTTAGGGTCAAAAAATAGAGAAATCCTCGATCACAAGAGCAACTCTTGAATCGAGGATCTATTTTCATTACTTAGAAACTTATAAGTTTCCTTTAGCGATATCAACTAATTTAGCGAAACCAGCTGAGTCATGAATAGCCATTTCAGAAAGCATTTTTCTGTTGATTTCAACATTTGCTTTCTTAAGACCGTTGATGAACTTGCTGTAGCTAAGATCATGTTGTCTTGTACCAGCGTTGATTCTAGCGATCCACATCTTTCTAAAGTCTCTTTTTCTTAACTTTCTACCGATGTACATAGATCTCATAGATCTCATTACTGCCGGGTTAGCACATTTATATATTTTACTCTTAGCGCCCCAAAAACCTTTAGCTAATTTCAATACTTTTTTATGTTTTTTCTTTGCGTTTACTGCACCTTTAATTCTAGCCATTTTGATTGACCTCCTTTACAATTTAATTTCTATAGATATGGTAATAATTTTGCAACTCTCTTCATGTCGCCAGTTGATACTAAACCAGCCTTTCTAAGATTTCTCTTAGTCTTTGGTGATTTCTTATTTAAAATATGACTTGTGAAAGCGTGACCTCTCTTAAGTTTTCCGCTTGCAGTCATTTTTACTCTCTTAGCAGCACCTCTATGCGTTTTCATTTTAGGCATAATGTGTTCCTCCTCTCCTAAATTCTATTATTGATTTTTCTTTGGTACAAAGAATACAACCATGCTACGACCTTCCATTTTTGGTCTTCCATCCATATCGCCAGCTTCTTCAATGATAGCAGCAAATTTCTCAAATACTTCATAGCCAAGACTTGTGTGTCCCATTTGTCTTCCTTTGAATCTAAGTGATACTTTTACCTTATCTCCGTGCTGGAGGAATTTCGTCGCATTTTTAGCTTTTGTTTCAATGTCATGTTTTTCAATGTTAAGACTTAATCTTACTTCTTTAAGACTCATCACCTTTTGCTTTTTCTTAGCTTCTTTTTCTTTTTTGGCTTGCTCATACTTATGCTTGCCGTAATCCATAATTCTACATACTGGAGGCTTTGCATTTGGAGCAATTTTCACTAAGTCAAGCTTCTTGTCCATTGCTAAATTGTACGCATCTTTTGATGACATAACACCTAACTGTTCACCATCGTCACCAATAACTCTGATCTCGCGATCTCTGATATCCTCGTTGATTTCTGTTTTTGTCTTTTTGATAACTTACACCTCCACTGATATTATTTATTTTATAAATAAAAAAAGACGGATTCAAAAAATCCGTCATAAACTCACAATTAAGTACTTAAGTACCTTGTTTGTTGTAACCACACGAACGCTAGTTGTATGGTGAGAAAGGATTTCTACTTGTAACAATTACTATTCAATTCCTACCTGAACAATCTTACCATTATTCAGGTAGGTTGTCAACATTTTATAAAGATCTTTCTTTAATTTCTTTTTGAAGTCTTTCTACAAAGGCATCCAAACTCATTGTCCCTAGTTCGCCTTCATCTCTAGAACGTACCGTTAAGTCCGCGCCATCAACTTCCTTATCACCGATAACAAGCATGTATGGATTCTTTTCAAGCTGTGCTTCACGGATCTTATATCCAACTTTTTCACTTCTTGAATCGATTTCAACTCTTAGACCTGCTTGGTAAAGCTTTTCCTTTAAGTCCTCTGCAAATCCAACATGTCTATCAGCTACAGGAATAACCTTCACTTGAACTGGTGCTAACCAAGTTGGGAATTTTCCAGCGAAGTGTTCAATTAAGATTCCTAAGAATCTTTCGATACTACCAAATGCTACTCTATGAATAACAATTGGCTTATGCTTCTCACCATCTTTACCAATGTAGTTAAGATCAAATTGAAGTGGTAATTGCATATCTAATTGAATAGTACCACATTGCCAAGTTCTACCGATACAATCTTCTAAATGGAAGTCGATCTTCGGTCCGTAGAACGCACCATCACCTGGATTTAATTTATACTCTAATCCAAGTTCTTCTAATGCACCTTGTAATGACGCTTCTGCATATTCCCATTCTTCGTCACTACCCATCGCTTTTGCTGGCTTAGTAGATAATTCTACATGGTACTTGAAACCGAAAGTCTTGTATACTTCATCAATAAGCATTGCTACGCCCTTGATTTCATCTTTGATTTGCTCTGGTAACATAAAGATATGTGCATCATCTTGAGTAAATGCTCTTACACGCATAAGTCCGTGAAGTGCACCTGATAACTCATGACGATGTACACGACCAACTTCTCCCATTCTAAGCGGAAGGTCTTTATATGAACGCATTTCGCTATCGAATACCATCATACCACCTGGGCAGTTCATTGGCTTGATTGCGTAATCTTCATTATCAATGTCTACAGTGTACATATTTTCTTTGTAATGGAACCAGTGACCTGAAGTTTCCCATAATTGTCTGTTCAAAATCATTGGTGTTTCGATTTCAACGTAGTTCCATCTTTCATGAACTTCTCTCCAGTATTCCATTAACTTGTTCTTAACAACCATACCTTTTGGTAGGAAGAACGGGAAGCCTGGCCCAACTTCTTTGATCATGAATAAGCCTAATTCTTTACCTAGTTTTCTATGATCTCTCTTCTTTGCTTCTTCTAAACGCTCTAAATGCTCATCTAATAATTTTGCTTTAGGGAATGTAGTTCCGTAAATTCTTTGAAGCATTTTTCTATCTGAATCACCTCTCCAGTAGGCACCAGCAATACTTAAAAGTTTAATCGCTTTAACTGTCTTTGTTGAAGGTAAATGGTGTCCAGCACAAAGGTCAACAAATTCCCCTTGCTCGTAGAAAGAAATAATAGAGTCTTCTGGAAGATCATTGATTAATTCAACTTTGTAGTCCTCTTCTCTTTCAGACATATACTTAAGCGCTTCTTCTCTTGATAATTCAAATCTTCTTAATTTAAGATCCTCTTTAGCAATCTTTTTCATTTCTGCTTCAATCTTAGGTAAATCTTCTGGTACAAATACGTGATCTGTATCAAAGTCGTAGTAGAATCCATTATCAATTGCAGGACCAATTGCAACTTTAGTGCCTGGGAATAAACGTACAACTGCTTGTGCCATCATATGAGCACTTGTATGTCTAAATGCATGTTCCCCTTCTGCATCCTCAAATTTTAAGATATTAACTTCTACTGGTTCATTTATTTCATAAGATAGGTCTTTTACTTGACCGTTTACTTCACCGACAACTGCTTCTTTCGCAAGACGCCCACTGATTGACTTTGCTAAATCAAATATAGTTGTGCCTTGTTCCACCTCTCTAATTGATCCGTCTTTAAGTGTAACTTTAATCATCTTAATCCCTCCTTTGTTTTTTTGTATATGTGATAACCGAACATAGTAGAATAAGTTCCCTAACTGCCAGCAATGCTCCTATGTCGTATTGCTGTTCTCATTTATCACGTAAAAAAATCCCTTATCACAATGATAAGGGACGTAAATTAACGCGGTTCCACCCTAGTTAAGCTTTCGCTTCACTTTACTCGCTTTATCGCAGCGCTACGCCAACATTTCACTCTTGTTACTCAGTCGGTGCTCAAGAGTAGTTTTCATTTAAGTTGCTTAAGAACCTTACAGCCCAGGATTCTCTCTCTAAAAAACAGTGTTTAAATTACTCGTCTCTATCTATGCATTCAATATATTATAACTTAATATAACCACATTCTTAATTTTTGTCAAGTCATAAATCGCAATTTACATATTCAGCACGATAAGTCCTTGAAGAACACCAATCATAAATCCAATAACACCACCAAGGTATTCAATATGCTTCAATTCCTTTTTCGCTATTTCCATAATGATGCGCTCTAATTTTTCTAGTGGGAACTCCATTACCTTCTCTTGAATCAACAACGAAATACTGACCTTTTCAGCAGCATGATGCACAAGTTTTTCACTCATTTCATTCATCATGGTCTCTGCATTTTCATCAATGGCCTCATTGACGTAATTCATAATCATGTTACGCATTGTCGGCGGCACAAGCATTGGCATCTTTTCATCGACTATTGTAAGTATTTTATTGCGGATTTCCTCGATAATGCCTTCTTTATCCGTTTGTTCAATCATCTTATCGATGATTTCCTCTACGGATACCAATTCCTTTTCAACAGTTTCACCAATACTTTCGGCAATGTCCGCTTGCCTTTTCGGAATAAGCCCCTGTAACTTAAGACCAAGTATATTGACTGGTTTTAGGGGTCTAAATAATAATTTGATGGCAAATACATTCGTCATCCAACCGATAAATGCCCCTATGATTGCTAATACTACTAGTTTTGTTAACATTTATTTCACCTCTAATTACTCTTCTTTTCACTCTACAAGTTCACCAGGTGGGTTCCCCGTACGCTTTGGCGGGTTGTCCTTGGCTTTTAGTACAGCACGGTAACCCATGCTTGTCGGTACCATCCCTGCGGACTCCAAACTCGCCTTTGACAATGTATTATAATACCAGCATCCGGAAACAGGTTCAAGTCCTAAATTGTAAACATGTTCTTTGAGGTTCAATAGAATAGTGCGCGCAACACCTCTTCGGCGGTATTCTGGATTGACGAACATCCCAATAGATACAACCCCTTCACATATTCTACCAAGCTCAATAATGCCGCAGCCATAAATAGCACCACTATTGCCTAAAATAAATATCGTTTCAGCGACAATACGTTCTTCCAATGTCTTAAAGCTACTACTTTCTTCATCAAAGAAATCGCCACAGACACCTCTGATTTGGTCAATATCCTCAAGCCTGGCAATTTTAAAGGTTGGATTTTCCAAACGATTCTCACAACTAATTGCACGTTTGCTGTCCGTAAAAAAACACCCCATACGCGAACGCTCAAAATCCCATTGTACAAGAAGTCTGTTCAGCAACTGATCTGAAGATATAACTGTTACATCTTCAATCTGATATGCAGACACGATATCCTCAAATACACACTCTCCATGATACTGATATGGATGTGAAATATAAAAGTATGTCATGGATTTCTCTTGAATTGCGAAATATCCAATCGACACACCGTCAGCAATTATAACGACTAATTGGCTATTGTACATGACATCTTCAAGATAACTATCCATTGGATATACCAAGGCTTTCATATGCTCATCTATAAATGGTTTTACAGCCTCCATTGTTGATTTAATATATGTATACATAAAATTACCTCCTGGTGTAATTATGCCTTAAATATCAAAAAAAACAAAACCGAGAACACAAAAGCATTCTCGGTTTTCCTATTTGGAGGCGGCGACCAGATTTGAACTGGTGAATCAAGGTGTTGCAGACCCATGCCTTACCACTTGGCTACGCCGCCATGTGATGCTTTTTAAAAAACATCATTTAAAATTGGTGACCCATCCGCGACTCGAACGCGGGACACCCTGATTAAAAGTCAGGTGCTC
>PPCM01000884.1_pt1 | contig 17472 bp, 12 predicted proteins | sample 1555541 | NCBI WGS metagenome assembly PPCM01 (sample SAMN05284479, study PRJNA326546) | Marine sediment metagenome, whole genome shotgun sequencing project. | isolation source: marine sediment | place: Germany: Wadden Sea | collected 2012-09-05 | reverse complement strand
CAATGTCATTAACTTTAGCGAATTGGCTGGTAATTGTAATTGAAACGTCCGCTCCTATTATTAAAATTTCGAGGGAACTTTCTACCAGGCCTTACAGGTTCAATAGTTTCGGTGATAATGTCATGTATGTCTGAAAGCATGACTAATAAAGCGCTTTTCGAACGCGTGAACAGCAGTGGAATGACATCCTTCACCTTTGATAGCGCTTGTGCGAAGTTCAATTTGTATTTGTATCGTCTTTCGCGGGTTTTTTCATCGATAGCACTTTGTGTCGGAAACGCCAATGCTGAAGTTAGATTTTTTGAGAACACCTTTGCATGAAAATCCTGGTTAATCGAAAGAACGGATTTTCCAGAGAAATTTTCAATTTCGACCCACTGTTTCATCGTTTTGTAATCTTCTTCCACAGGCCATCTTGAATGGTATAGTTCGGCAAAGAGGTCGTGTGGATACAGTTCTTTATCAAGTAGTGACGTAACAAGGATTTCAGCCTCTCCTGAGTCCAACTCCACTCTTACCAAGCGTAGCCGTAGAGGTTTGAGATCAAGTCCCATTTCTTTGCATTTTTGCACGGAACTGGGAAATACGCGTAAGGAGATAATTCTTTCCTTCTTACCGGAATTATAAAATTGTCGAATAATTTTCCATCGTTTGCGCTGAACCCTTGCACAGAAATTCGTATTCAGGGAAATAAGGAGGCTAAAAATCCAAAAGGCCGGATACCCTCTATCCAACAAAACAAGATCGTCTGGAAGAAGGTTTAAAAAATGAAATGCTGCCAACTCACGTTCTCCAATATCCTTGGATTGAATAATGGCATCGACAGACATCCTGTTTAGCGGGTCAAACATTTGTGAGACACGGGCCATTGGGCACTTATCACCTTGTCGTGGGTGCCAAGCTCCAAAATGGTCCGAGATAGCATCAATTCGTGGGAGTTGAACAGTAGATCCATCAACAGCGAGAAGATTGAAACCATGCCATTTCAATGGTTTGAACTCTCCATAAAAGTGGTTAAGCAATTGTGAATTTAGTTCAATAAATGCTTGGTATTTCAATTTCATTCTCGCTTTGGCGAAAGCCGCCTTTGTGACAACGCGTTTTGCAACATGAAAACCGTTTAAGGCTTTGAAAAAATGATCAAGTTCGTCCTGATATGAACCTTTTATCAGATTTATCATAAATAAAAGTAGGGTTGAAAAGGGAAGTTTCCTCTGGCGTGTGAAGTCTTCTGAACTTTCCCTATGACGCTTGAGAAAATCTTCAGATAGAATTAATGATTTTAAGAAGTTGACCATTTTGGCACACTTCCGGCATGGCAAGTTCTGTGCCGGTTAGAGTGTTTTTCTCAATTATTTTTGACATTTTTCACTCCTTTGTTGAAATTGTGAATAGTGAACAAAACTAACTAATTATAGCACATATGTAGAATATGGATAGAATATCAATTACTTATTCTTAAGTTAATGACATTGTCAGGCAACCAATAGTTTTGAGGAGGATTCCGAGTGGGCAAACGATAAACCGCTTGCCCACCTTACCTGGCTTCGCTCTCGGGTTACCTCATTAGTTTACGAGGAACGCAAATTATTCGTTGATTAGAACTACTGCAACTCGGCTATATTCGAGTAGGCGTACTGGCTCCGGATTGGGTAATGGGTGCCGACCGTGGCCGTGATGTTCACGTTGGACTTGCGCTCAAACACCACCACGATGTCGGAACCGCCAAAAAGGAACGACGAAATCATCTCGCCCTTGGAAACGGTATGCCCCACAACCTCCCTTGCGGCTATCTCGTTAAGCAGCATTACCTGCTCTTCGTAAGGGAGCTTCCGTTCTTCTTCGCTGAGGCGAATCAGCTCTTTACTACCCGGCTTCACAAACGCGACGGACGACACTTGTGCCATGCCGATCGGCAATACGGCGATCTTCCCGACCGCGGTTTCCAGCACGAACAGCCCGCGGCATTGCACAAACTGGTAACCCGTGGCGTCCTGAGCGTCCAGGTAACGGCGCGGCATTACCGCGTTGGCGAGCGCCGAATTCTCCTCACGGCGTTCATCGGCGTCAAGTATATCGAGGTTGACGTCAAGGTACACCTGACCAGGAATGAATTTGGCCTCAAGTATCTCGCCTGCCGCCGGCGCGTGCTGTCGGTGGTAATCGTAGACGTTGAGAAAACTGTGCACGAGAATGCCGCCCTCGAAATCTCTGGCGTACCGGGAACCCTTCAACAGCTCCGGGATGGGCCACTCCACGTGTTTTACCACGATGGACGAATCTGAAGGCATCGGCTGATCGGCCTTAACCGGGGTGGTGACGGCCCATTGGCCGACGTAGGTCGACTCGGCCGGAAAGACGATTATCCGGGGGTCGTCGGGCTGGGCAACAGGACGCTGCACGTCGATTTTTTTAAAGGTTCGCGTGAACCACTCGTTAAAGGTTTTGTACTTCTTAATCCCGTCATCGCCACCGTCAAAGTCCTGGTAGCAGTACTCCGGACCGTACTTGTAGCTTTCGAGGTGTTTGGCCGATTCGGGAGTATCGAGGAACTTACCCCATTCAACGGCAAATTCCCTCAGCCACAGTGAGATCGGTGTGAGTTCCTCGCCCGCGACAGGTTCAATGGGGCTCTGAAGCGCAACGAGTTCGGGCTGGTTGAAGTAATAGTAAAATTGCGTGAGTCGAAGGTAGTCCGTGCGTTCGTGGTATATGTCGCCCTGCCACTCCCAGACCCGCAATCCGGGCATCCACGTCACCAATGTGTCGATGAAAAAATAATACTGGTATATATTGTGTATCCGGTCAAGCTGTGGGACACGCTGATTTCTCACCGTGTCAATCGCGCTCCGGAAGGCCCCTTCATAGGCATTTTTTTTGATGAGTTCCTTTAGTTTTTTAGTGATCGGTTGTTTTGGTTCGTACGCTTCACTCCTCGGGGGCAGGCCCTCCAAAAAATCCGGGTACCGCGGTATTGTTGCATATGCGGATGCTTGTTCCTCGAAACACAGGACGTCATGCTGGCTAACGGGATTCCATTTCAAACGGCCTCTACATTTGTTATCCGTGCTCATGTCGTTTTCCTTTCTCTTTTCAGGTGGAAATTCATGGTTTCACGCCAACTATATCGTACGGCTGTTGAGCGGCTTAGTATAACCGGTTGTTTTTTCGCCAGATCCGGATCAGCGTCGGGTTGGGCGTTCGCTGTTGCTCCTCGGTGGGTTAAAATGAGTGATCATGGCTTCACTTTTGGTGAGTTCACCATACCGTCCACATACTCGTGGAAGGGCTTCCCAAAGGACAGGTTGTATTCTTTCCAAAATCGCTTAACCCCCGGCTTTTTTCCCGCTAAATCGCTGTAATACGCATTGGCTCCGAGCCAAAGGTTTTTGGGAATGGAACCGGTCTTGTTGGCATAATACAAGTACTCCCAGGCATCAAAAGCCAGAAATTGGTACATCGAGAATCGATACCATTGTACACGGTCCAACTCCTCGGGGTTGTCGTAACCGATTTTGATGATCTCGGCTATATCCCCGTTTTCGATCGTTATTTGCATCGGGCGCTGTGACATCTCGAGGGCGTTGTAGTGACCTTGATTCTTTAACGCTTTTGTATTGCCTGTTATCTGGGCAGCCAGGTAGATGAGAGATATAACCACGGCGCCCGCGGATATGATCTGAGAGATCACGGCCAACAATTCCAATTTGTCTTTCAATGTGGCCGGTCCCGTCGCCCCGGTTCGTTCAGCACTGACATTGTCGTTGCCGTGACGCCGAACATCGTGATCGGATGAAACCATTTCCATCATTTCCCCCTCTATATAATAAATGATTTGAATGCCATTACGCTGTCAACACATCACAAACGCAAATTCCCATGTCGCTTTTCAACTCATTACACTTTCAATGCGTGCCCATGGATACGGTGCCCCAAAGCATCCGAATTCAAAACACATTTATCAAACAACGCTTCAGGGCGTCCGGCAGGGGGACCAAGCGGAAAAGCGCCGCCCGGTGGGGCTCGCTTCCCCCCGAAAGCTCGATATTGAATGACTTCCGAGGGGGCTTTTTTGTCCTGAAGTTATTTTTTGCCTTTCCGGCACATACTTAAGGCGGTACCGTGCGAGATCCCAAAAGGGCGTGTATAATAACCACTCCCGATGGACCGCCTTGCGCTCTCCGGGATGTAAATTACTATTTATTGCTCTCAGCGAAAACCTGGCCCAGCTTGTAGAGATTGTTTATCTTGAAGATATTATTAATATGATTGGCAAACGCCTCTGCATCTCCCCCAATATGGCGACATACATTTTTATCGAACAGCATGATCAGGTCCGAGCCGCCAAACAGAAAATAGCCGAACTCGTCGCCTTTGTTCAGGTAGTCGTCTTCGTCACACGAGATGTTGCAGGAAGAAATGAAGTCCATTCCGATGGCGACCAGCCCCACCAGCCCGATGGGAGACTCCATGACGACCAGGCCCCGGTCCTGCGTGAACTGATAACCGGTGCCGTCACCGGCCGACAGTTGCCCGTTTTCAAGTTTAACACTGGCGAACACTTGTTCCGAAATCACATTCACCTCGCGTACTGTTCCCCGGACCGGTGTGTGATATCGATGGTAGGTGTAAGGGGTCAGATAGCTGTGGGTGAACACTCCGTCCTTGAAATCATCCTTGTAACGGCTGTCTCCCAATAGTTCCGAGATGCTGTAAGTGTTGTGCTTGGAGACCGTGACTTCGATTTCCGAATTGCCGTCGATGGTTTGGCAGACCTGGAACACGCTGTCCGCCGGAACCGTGATCACGCCGTCGTCACTCATCCGCCTGTGGACCTCGTCCGGATCGAACAACGGCATGGGCTCCACCGGCCGAGGGGGAGCCGTTGCCGTGGGCAGGTTATACGCACGCGTCTCGGTCCCGATGGGGCGTTTTCCCGGCTTCAGATAACGGCAAAAAAAGGTATTGAAACTGTTGAATCCGCCAGGTGGAATCTGGAACTGTTCCATCGCAAACCGCGGATCATTGAGGAAAGAGGAAAGATTGTTTGCGGAGGCCGCCGTGTCCATGAAACTGCCGTAGTGATCGACGTACATCGCCATCCACTCCTGGAAGCCCCGGTACTTTTCATCGGTCTGGAGCACGCCGCCCTGCTGGCAGACGACAAAGTAAAGCCCATGAAACATATCGCCGAAGGTCTCGTCAACCGGCGTCATGTCGGCGAAGACGTTCAGAAAACGGTAAAAATCTTCGAGTGTCTCGAAAGTTCCCTGCCAGTTCGGAGGCACCCAGCAGAACTGTTCCGCAATGTCTTTCATACAGGCTGTCAGTATGTGCTTCAGATTGTCGGGGTCCGCTTCCACTCTCCGCTCCAAATCGACGACAATTCGTTTTTTCATCAACATAAGTGCCTCCTCCGCTTGATGGTGAAATAAGTCATTTACTAATTCGGTCAAAAACCACCCGACATCGCAAAAGAGAAAGCTGCTTGAATAACACCCATGTTTTCAATTAGTTAAACCTTCTATTATTATCGGGTAACTTTCGTGCTCATTAGTAGGCCAATATGTTTTTGCTGCACTCGATTTCGCTTGATTGATCCATGGATATTTTTTATTCATCGCTTCAATCTATAACGACCGGCGTAAACGGGCGGCGACTTTACGCATTGATTACGGACGCCGTTGCAGTTCGGGCACCGCGGGGGGAACGAATCGGCGGCGTCCTTTACGGCGAACTCCGATACCGGCCGCGACGCTGCCCGCTCCTTGCCGAGAGTTAATCCGGAAGAAAACGGCACGACGGTTCTTCGATATGATCCATATATTTTCCAGGCTGGGACCTGTGGAACAGAAAACCACAATCATCATGTGATTTCAACACTTTTTACCACCTTAATCTATCTAAAGCATCAACAAGTAATACTACCATCACCTTCCTCACGTATTAATACGCATTGCACATTAATCAGTATCATTTCGATTTTTATTAGTCATGGATAGAGTAATCGGCAGGCCTTGAATTGAGTAATTTTTCTATAATTCAGCTATTGACATCCCGGAGGACAAACCACTTGCCCCGAAAGGGAAAAACAGCACGGACGTCTGCCGGACACACCAATACAACATGTTGATTTTGAAACGGAATCCGCGAAGGTCAAGAAGCAGTATTACGATCTGGAAAAGATAAGTGACGCCGGCAGGTCCACCGTCGGCAACCCGTTGGAAGCGATGCCGCGCATAAGCCATTGCGGCCCCCGACTCAGCACCTTTTCGACATCTTTCAAAATTCAGGAATTGGAGTATTTATAGGAAGGGACCGTGCCGGTGTTTCCACCGGCACGGCTTGAAACGGCGCCTTATATGCCGCTCGTGAATCAAAGGTTTCTTGGGACAAGTTTCATGGATGGGATTGAATATCTTGTGCCTCGGACAGACGATGCTGTTCGCAAGTTTCGCGAATGCCCCCAAGTTTTAGCCTCGGGAGCTGTTATCTGTTCTCGTCGAGAACCTCCCTGAGGCGTCTGGCCCAGTAATCGAGGGCACCCTGGAGGTTTCTCCAGGAAAGCTTCTCCCCTTCGGCCGCCTCGAACTTTTCGCCGGGATGCCGGGTCACAACGGCCATGATCCGCTTGCCGGTTTCCGAATCAACAGCCTCGGCCTCGAGGGAGGCTTCCGCGATATAGATCGTTTTACCCGCCATCGCCCGGGCTCCTTCAATCCCCTTTGAGAGAACAAAGGCCGCCGGAATATAACCAAGCGCCCCGCGTTCGGGCTTCTTTTTCTCGACTCCCGTCAATGCCGAACGAATGCGAAGGACCCCCTTGCCGGGTTTGTCCACGACCTTGTATCGACCGGACACGGACCGGACCATGGCCGAGTGGAAGTAATCGGTCACCGCCTTGAGTTCGTCCGGATTGATCCCCCTGTATCCCGCATCCGCCGCATACCAGACGGTTACCGGATCGATCATGACATGGTCATATGCGCCAAGGGCCTTTATCCCCTTGCCGGGCTCGACATAGCGCATGGTTCCGTCGGACCTGGTTTCAAACCCGTCGTAATTTTCAAGAAATCCGGTTCCCTTCATGGTCGTGGCACAACCGGTGAGCAAAAACAGCAGAACCGGGAAAATCAGCATCGTGCGTCTTGAGAACATTGCTTCCTCCTTGATAAGTAAGAATGAATCGTTGAATAAAACCGCTTGATCAATTGGGAGTCAAGGGCAGTGAATTCAATCAATGCCCTCAAAACATGCCGGGTTGTTTTTCATCCACCCATTTTTTCAATGCCTCCGTCATCTTCATCGCCTCGGGGCTCCCTCGGCCTTCCCTCAGCAGCTCCACGTAACTCACGGCACGGAACATATCCACCAGGGAGCGATGGAATGAGAAGCGGGAGGAGATGGCGCGGATCTCCGTGAGGATCTTCTGCTCCTGGGTATCCAGAAGGTCCATGATCCCGATCTCTCCGTGCCGATAGGAGATCTCGGAAAGTTCCAGGTTCTCCCTTGCAAGGGCGACATCCCGGATGGAAAGGGCCGTGTTGTTCCTGGCAACATAATGGGCATGCCCCGCCACCGAGATATCCCGGGAGATATCCGACTCGATCTTCTTTCGCAAAAATTCCAGCTCCCCGATCAGGGCCTTGTTCTCCCTGAGTTCGGCAAGACGCGTGCCCCCGGTATAGAGGGGCAGGTTCATGGTTAATTGCGCACTCCACCCGTCCTCGTTCCCGTCCTCGTAGATCTTCGATTCGTCGAACCCGGCGGTGGGCGGCGCAAAGCTCCTGTGATCGTCCCCGAGCTGGCGGAACGCCGAGCCCCTGAACTGGAAGTTGGGCCAGAACTTTCCCTTGATCCGCTCCCGCTCCACTTCCGCCTGGGAAAGGCGCGCATCAATGGCGGCAAGTTCCGTGGACCTTGTCATTGCCTCGTTTTTAAAGAAGCCCTCGATCACGTCCAGGCTTTCCGAAGAGCGGAAGTACCTTTCGAAGAGATGCTGCCTTTGGCTGAAGCGCTCCCGGCTGAACTCGTCCCTGTCCCCGAGTTCAAACCCGGGTTTATCGGGCAGGTCCAGGAGGTTGAGCAGGGAGGCCAGGGCTGCGTTTCTGCGGTCCGTTGCATTGACCAGATCCACCTTTGTCTGGTCGTACTGTATCTCCATGCGGAGCACATCGGTTTTTCCCGTGTCCCCGGCCTCGAACCTCAGTTTCGCGATCTCCCGGTTCTTCCTCAGGATGATCAGATGCCTTCTGGACGCACCCACGACCTCCTCGGCCTCCATATAGTTGAAATAGGCGATGGCCGTTGCCGCCATCACATCCTGCTCGATGCTCCTTCGCTCCTTCTCCTCTACCTCCACGCCCATCCGGGCGGACTCCACGGCCTTGGAGAGTCTGCGGTCATAAAGGGTCTGGGCAAGGGCCAGCTCAACTGTAGTCTCACCCCGGGGCGAGGGGGTCAGGTCCGCTCTTGTCTTGTCGATCCTCGAGTAGGCGAGGTTTGTTTCCAGCTGGGGAAGATATCCGCCCCGGGTTCGGCTCACTCGGTGTTCCGCCTGCTCCTCCCGCATGATCCTGGCCGCGATGTCCAGGTTCCTGTTAAGGGCCGTTGCAAGGGCGTCCGAAAGGGTCAGGGTGGGCATGGGGGTTTCCTTTCCCACCAGGGTCGCATCGTACCTGAAGGTAAGGGGCACGGCATAACCGATCCGCTCGGCCGTAGCGGCATTGAACACGGGGGCAAGGGGCCAGTTGTCCATAACGGGCATCTCCGAAGGCGTGCCGCCGTCCATGATGCTGTATACGGAAAGGGCCAGATCCCGGGCGGAGGCCCGGAAATCTTCTTCGGCAAGGGAGATGCAGGCCCCCATCATCGCGCCGAGGCGGGCATCCACATTGATGGAGAGGATCTTCCTGTCGGCAAGGGTTTCGTAAAGTGCCTTTATCGCATCCCCGTCGAAACCGTACAGCCACGGTGCGAACACGGCGCCGGTTTCAACGGCGTCGATCTTCTCCCTGTAATCCTCGGCCGTCACCACCAGGGGCACGATTTCAATACCTATGCGCCTTGAAACGGCGGCAATGATATCGGAAATCTCCCTGTTTTGCTCGTACAGGAATCGGGGACAGAGCCAGGTGATCTTCTTTTGGGTGATCATCGCCCCCATCATGGTTGCAATTCTTTTTTCGATGGAAGGATCATAGCGCAGGGTAAGGTTGGGGTTGGCGGGTTTCAGTGTGGCCGGATCGATGATGCCCAGTTCAACTGGAAAATCGCACCCCACGGAAACCACGGGAATCCTCAGGGAAGCAATGGCGGAAAGCGCCTTTGTGGATTCCGTCCCCATGGCCACCACCACATCCAGGTTCCGTTTTTCGGACAGAAAACGGGCGTGGGAACGGATCTTAGCGGGATCGTAATTGCCGTTCAACACGGCATCCTCGGGATAGAGAATCTTGAACCGTTCGTTGTTGAGCTTGGCCAGTTCCCTCTTGAAATCGGAAACAAGGGCCCTGTTGTTTTCATACGGTCCGTCCTCGAGTATGCCGATCCTCACACTCGCCCGGGAAAAAGCGGAACCGGGAAACAGCAGGAGCATGACCACCGGAAGTAGAATCGAGAATCCGAGAATCCTTTTCATGGGTATCCTTTCAATGTTTTTTTATCAGGCCGCGGTTCCCTGATTGGGCACGGCGTAAAAAATCGTGTAGAGCACCGGCACCACCACCAGGGTCAACACGGTGGCAAAGGAGAGGCCGAACATGATGGTCACCGCCATGGAGATAAAGAACGGGTCCGTGAGAAGGGGGGCCATGCCCAGCACGGTGGTGATGGCGCCCATGGCAACGGGCCGCATGCGGCTCACGGCCGAATCCATCACGGCCTTATAGGGTTCGCTTCCACCGGCAAGCTCGATATTGATCTGGTCGATCAGCACGATGGCGTTCTTGATCAGCATTCCAACGAGGCTCAGAAAGCCCAGTATGGCCATGAAATCGAAGGGTAGATCGAAGATCAGGAGGCCAAGGGTCACCCCCACGATTGCAAGGGGCACGGTGAGCCAGATGATCAGGGGCTGCCTGAGGTTGTTGAAGAGCATGATCACGATAAGGATCATCATAAGGAACGCCACGGGTATGGAGCCCGCCAGCCCCTCCTTGGCCTCGGTGGAGTTTTCGTACTCCCCGCCCCACTCCATCTCGTACCCCGGGGGAAGGGGGATCGCCTCGATCTTCTCCTTCACCAACGCAAAGAGCTTGCTTCCCAGGATGCCGAACCTTGCGTTGCCCTGGGCGGTGATGGTGGGCTTGCGGTTCCTTCGCTGGACAAGGGAATCCTCCCAGCCGGTTTCAAAGTCCGAGACCACCTGGTGCACGGGGACCGACTTGCGGGTCACCGGGCTCCAGACCTGGATATCGTTGATCCCCTCGGAGTCGAGGCGCTCGTCCTCGGGGGGACGCGCGATAATGGGCCTCAACTCGTCGCCCTCGCGGTAAACGCCGACCCTTGTTCCGGTAAAGGCCGTCTCCAGGGACGTCGAGAGGGTCGCTCGGGAAACCCCGGCCAGACGACCGGCGGTCTCGTTGTAAATGGGGTGGATCACCTTGACCTTCTGCCGCCAGTCGTCCCTGATGGAGGCGGCAAAGGGAACCGATTTCATGATCTCCCGGGCCTCGAGGGCAAGGGAGCGGAGGACCGTAGGGTCCGGGCCGCTGAACCTCGCCTCCACGTCATAGCCGCCGCCGGGACCCAGCTCGAACTTCTCCAGCACGGGCTCGGCGTCGGGAAAGTTCTCCGCGAGGTATTCGATCATCTCGGGGATCATCTTGTCGATCACCCGGTAATCCTTTACCCTGGCCAGGATCAGGCCGTGGCTGCCCTGCATGGAGGTCTCGGGGGTGAAGGTGAGGAGAAAGCGGGTGGCGCCGGCCCCGATATAGGATGCAGTGGAATCCACGCGCGCGTCTTCCAGGAGGTGTTTTTCGATCCGGGCGATATCCGCCGTTGTCTTCCGGATATCCGTGCCGGCGGGCAGCCAGTAGTTGATCATGAACTGGGGGCGGGAAGAGGCGGGAAAGAAGCTGTTCTTGAGAAGCCCGAACCCGTAGACGGCGCTTGCCAGAAGCCCCACCATGATCACAACGGTGACATATCTCTGCCGGATACACCCGGCCAGGAACTTTTTATATACCGTGAACACGATCCCGCCGTAAGGGTCCTTTTGCTGGGCGCCTTTTTCCCCTTCCGTTTTTTTCTCCCCCTTGAGGAACATGGTGCAGAACAGGGGCGTCACGGTTACGGCGATAAGCCAGCTCATCATAAGGGAGATGAGCATCACCTGGAACAGGGAACGGCAGTACTCCCCCGTCGAGTCCTGGGATACGCCGATGGCCGCAAAGGCCAGGACCGCGATCACCGTGGCCCCAAGAAGGGGCATCAGGCTCTGCTCCACCACCTCCTTTGCCGCCTTGAGAGGGTTCATCCCCTGCTCCATGCGGATCAGCATCCCCTCTGTCACCACGATGGCGTTGTCCACCAGCATTCCCAGGGCGATGACCAGCGCCCCCAGGGAGATCCGCTGGAGGTTAATGCCCAGCATCTTCATGACGATCATGGATGCCAGCACGGTGAGGGCCAGAACGCTTCCGATAAGAAGCCCGCTCCGCATTCCCATGAAGATCAGGAGCACCACCACCACGATGGCAACGGCCTCCACGAAGTTCACCACGAACCCGTTCACGGCGGCGGTCACGTCATCGGACTGGAAGTTGATCACCCCCACCTCGATTCCCACGGGGGTCTCGCTTTCAAGTTCGGCAAGCCGCTTTTTCACCCCCTCGCCCATGGTCACCACGTTTCCGCCGGAAACAACGGAGATCCCCACGGAGATCGCGGGCTTTGCGTTAAAGCGCAGCACCTTTGCGGGCGGGGTCACGTAATCCCGCTTAACCTCGGCAACGTCCCCCAGCCGGATCACCCGGTCCGAGACCGGATCCCTGAGCTTGAGGTTCTCGATATCCGCAACGGAGTCGAAGGCGCCGGTAGGCTCGATTCGGATATACTCCGGGCCCACCCTCACGCTGCCCGCCGGCATCACGATATTGTGCTGATCCAGGGCATTGTAGATGGTATCGACCCCGATTCCCAGCTCCGCCATGCGGAAGCGTGAAATCTCCACGAAGATCGCCTCCTCCTGGAGACCCCAGAGCTCAATCTTAGCGACCCCGTCCACGAGGAGGAGCTCCTTTCTGAGCATCTTCACATGGGTCTTGAGCTCCTCGTAGGAAAACCCCTCTCCGGTGACGGCAAGGAGGATGCCGTACACATCCCCGAAGTTGTCGTTCACGATGGAAGGGTATGCGCCGGGCGGCAGGCTCGACTGCACGGCGGAAACCCTTCTTCTAAGCTCATCCCAGACCTGGGGCAGGGTGCTCTTGTCGTACTTGGGCTTTATCTCCACCGTGATGATGGAAAGTCCCGCCTTGGACAGGGATTCCACGTAGTCGAGCTGGTCGAGCTGCTGGATCTCTGTTTCGATCCGGTCGGTCACCTCCTCGGCCACCTCGGCGGGGGAAGCCCCGGGATAGGGGGTGACAACAACGGCCGTCTTGATGGTGAACTCCGGATCCTCCAAACGCCCTAGCCCCTCGTAGGCCATGATCCCCCCCACCAGCATGAGAAAGCAGAGCACAAGGGTCACGGTCTTCTTTTCTATGGAAAACTCTGCGATATTCATGGCTTGCCGCCTCCCTTTTCCCCGTTCATGGGCCGGACCGCGTCCCCCTCGTCGAGGTGGGCGACACCGGCCGTGACGATCCGCTCTCCGGCTTTCACGCCCTCGGTTACCAGGATTTCACTCCCACCGGTGGGACCGACCTTAACGGCCCGTCTGGCAACCTTGTTGGTATCCTTTGCCACCACCCACACGAAGGACGCTCCCTTTTCATCGGCGAAAACGGCATGCACGGGAACCATGAATCCCCTCTCCTTCTCCTCGGCCATGGTGAGTCCTTCCACATGAACCGTTGCCGTCATTCCCGGCAGGATGGACAGGTCCTCGGGGGGCGTCATGGTGAGGGTCACGGGGAAGGTGTTGGTGTTGGGGTCCGCCTGGGTACCGTACTCCTTGAGGGCGAGTTTGAATTTCTTATCCGGGGCAAAGTCGAATACCGCGCTCGCCTCTCCCCTGCCCTTCCTGGCAAGGGCCATCACCTTCTCCGGCACGTTCACGCGAATCTCGAGCTCGGAGATGTCCTGGAGCTTGACGATGGGTGTCTTTGCCTGAACATCCTGGAAATTCTCGACGAATTTTTCCGAAACCACGCCGCTGAAAGGCGCCTTGAGGTAGGTGTCGAGGAGGGCGTCCTCGGTCTTCTTCTTTGTTGCAAGGAGCCCCTGTATCTGGGATTCCATGGCGGCGACGTCCTCTTTTCTCGCCCCCTTGCGGCCCTTTTTCAGGTTTTGCACAGCGGAATCCAACCGCGCTTTTTTCACGTTCCGGTCCGCCATGAACCTTTCATACTCGGCCTTTGACACGATATCCCGGCTGTAGAGCTCCGCCTTTCTCTTGAACTGCTCCCTTGCATCCTCGTACTGTGCCCTGGCGGCGGCCACCTCCGCCTCCAGCACCCTTATATCCTCGGGGCGCTCGCCGGTTTTCATGGCCGAAAGCTGGGATCTTGCCTTTGCAAGCTCGCTTTTAATGTTCGCAATGCTCGTTTCAAAGTCCCTGGGGTCGATGCGGGCGATCAACGCCCCCTTTTCAACCTCTTCCCCCTTTTTCACGGGAAGCTCGATCAACGGGCCCGAAACCCTGAAGGAGAGTTCCACCCTGTCCGCGCCGTAAACTTTTCCCGGAAAATTATAGGACTCTCCACCGGCGGATTCCATGAGGACGACACTCTTTACGGGCCTGGCGGCCTTTTCCGAAGCATTGGACGCATCATTGTCCCCGGAGCACCCTGCAAGCATCAGAAACAGGCCGAAGACCGCTGTAAACATACTCGGACGTACTCCCATAGTTCCTCTCTCCTAATTGATGGCTGATTTATTATGTTATTACTTATACTTCATAGGGGGCTCTAAAATTTATGAACTCGTGAAATGTCCAAAGTCATCTTTTTTGACCACACCATAGCGTGGGTCAAGAACATTAACACCACGGTCGGTTGTAATCGAACATTTGAAAACCGACTTTTTACAGGGGTATCAAAATCGAGGTCGGACTTTTTTACGAGTGTGTCAACTAAGAGCAGCATTTTTTTAAAATCGAAATGCCACATGAAAAACAGATGGTTTCACGCCAGGTTCGCGCATTTGGTTGCCGTTTTAGTAAGCAAAGCGGTAACCGGGGTTGCCGTTGATGGTCATATTGCGGTGAAACATGATCGGTCGAAAACCGATGTCTTACGGGTAGCGGTAACGGGAAATCATATCCGGTATGAGGCGGTCCGGCGTGCGGAGCCTGGCGTCTCTTCCCGGAACGTTCTTTTATTTTAGCGGCTTTCACTATTAATTCAAGGGCAAAATGGGGCATGGCCGGGGCAAGCGCATCCAACACCGACATGCCGTTGCGACTCAAGCCGCTCCCCTGCCTATTCCGGTCAATCCATGACAACCGGAGTCCATTGAACTGAAAATCGGGTCTTGATCACAAGATCCCCCATTCAAATAGGCAGCTCGGTCGCACCCCGGTATCAATGCGCTTAATCACCGGATTTGTCCGAGCCGGTCGCAGCCTGCGGAAGCTCAGTCGGCCGAAGGTATTAACCCGTCAACTAAATACATCATTCAACCATGCGGCTGATTTCATAGGGTATTTCTGGTTGGAAAGTTGCCCTTCTTAATTGCCGGGTTAACAAGATCACGCAAGAAAACCCTCATTCGATTACCACGGAGGTAAGGCTCTCGCATCGGAAAAAGGGTTGTCACGTCTTACCCCGCGGGCCGTCGCCGTTATCCGCGGGGCCTTTACCATTTCCCTCGAAAGGGCTTGCGGAGTACCTGCCCACCAGCCAGGCCACTTGCACCACCAGATACATCTGCCCCACCAGCGCCTCAAGGATGGTAAAGGCCGAAGCCCTGGAGGTGACGGGGGTGATGTCCCCGTACCCAAGGGTCGTCAGGGTAACAAAGCTGTAATAGAGAAAACCGAGGCTGTCCCCGGTGACTTTCGCCGTTACTCCTTTAAAGGAACCGGGCTCGAAATACTCCACCACGAAATAGACCAGCGACCAAAAGACCCCCATGAGCAGATACACAACGATGGCCGCGTGCAGCACGTCCGCGGTCACCTTTTTCTGCCCGGCAATGAACCAAATCACAATATAGATCGTATACCCGATGAAAAGTATGGCGAAGACACTTCCCACAAGGGACACAAGGGAACTTTCCACGATATTTTTCAAGAGAAGCGAAAGCACCACCGGCGATGCCAGGAGAAGCGCAACAAGGGCCCTTTTCCTTTCATGGGCAACCGAATAAACCATGGATATCAGAATGGATGCAAAGAAGATATCCGAAAAAACCGAGAGGCCGGCGAACGCCTCTATGTAAGGGTTTACGACAATAAGAAGTAAAAACGATGCAATGACGAAACGGAAGCGACCCCGGGGGCAATTGAATTCATCGGCACACAGCGCTTCAACCATCTCCCCATTCCCTCCCTAAACAAACCGCCCGGAATATACGTCTTACCGCCATATAAGGTCTTTTTTGTTTGTCCCAAAGATTAGGCGTCAAGTTGTTGCTACGATAGCACATTTTGACCTGACGACAAAACAGAATTCCCCGGGGTAAGCGCAAGTAATTCCGGTACACCCGCCGGCGGCGGTCCGGGTCGCAAAAATTACCGGCCGTCAATTTCTAACGGCATGATTTCATTGGATTGATAATCCACATGCGGTTGCCCTTCAGAGTTCCCTGTTCCCGAACGCCCGCAAAGCCAAAACACCGGACATGGCCCCTGGGGCACCATGAACCACCGTTTTCCAAAAAACTGAACAGTTCACGGCTTGACGAACAGATCAACCACTCAGCAGGTATTTCTACGTATGGCATAGATCTAGTATTTTTTTCCAATTACAGGATAGATAAACTTTAGATTGACATATGTTTACACCGAAAGCTATCTTTGCCATGATTTAGAACAGGTAAAATGAGTTCATTTTTGACAGTTTGGAACAGAGGATGCCGCAGCTTACATAATACCAGGTGATAATTCCGGCACACGCTATTGGTAAAATGCATTTCCCGTGAGAATGCAAGGCAGGTTCTTTCGCAATTTTCATGCACGATCCCGATACTAAACTCAAAACCGGGCACCCTCGTTTTGTCGCGCGACCATAAGCCCTTTAAGGCCCCCTGTGTTTGGTCGTCTCCCCGGTACACGCTCCCGACAAATCCCACAAATGATCAATTTCCGGAAAATATGAGTCCACCCTGTTTATCACGAAGGTACCCGGGATTTTGCGACCATGCGGACGATATAAAGTTCCCCGGTTTGAATTTCTAATTCGGCGCTTACCAAACAGAGAGAGGAGGTTCTTGTTTTGCAACAACAGAAATTTCGTTCGGCAAACAATTCACTTACCGGCGATAGAACGCCGTCCCCCTTGATAGTTTCAAAACCTTTGGTTTTGCATAAGGACATATTTTCAACACAGATCGTAAGGAGGCCCTCATGATAAGTACCCGCGGAATGCTTAATTTTATATTTCCAACCTTGTTTTTGTTGTTCATCGGAGGATGTGTCGCATCCGCCCCCCCCCACGATGCCCGTTGACCCGTCGCCATATTATCCGGCAACCAAATCCTATTCCTCCAACCAGGCCAATCTCTGGACGGCGGCAAAAAAGGTGCTGGATGATCAGGGATACCGATACAGGGAAGACAAAAGTGCCGGCAGTGTTCAAACAGAACCGAAATTACTGGTCTCCCCCAACGACGCCTCACCCTCCGACACTGTTTACCATTCGAGACTTTTCCTTACAATCAGCAACAACTCGGTAACGGTGAATGTAAAATTCGATAAAAATTCACCCCTTCTGAAAGAACCGGTTCAAGTTGAAGATCCGGCCGGGGAAAATACGCTTCGCCGGAATTTTTTCAACGATATGGACAGTGTGTTAAGAACCCTGGAAACCCGAGTCAGCGACACACCAAAGGCACTCCCCCACCCCACCCCGGCGGTAACCGAGGCGACACCCGTCAAGGCAAAGATCGCGGTTTCCTTCGGCAACATTCGCATATCCCCCTCGCCAAAGGCGAGGATCATCACTGTATTACCTAAATCTTGCAATCACGATTTCGACCAAGCCCGTAAGGAGTTGTTATTGTGCACTTTTGATCAATTCATCACAGATGTGCGATTCATTCATTTCAAGGCATTGCATTTCTTCGGGAATACCTGCGCAGCCTTGAGATACTGAGTAATATTGGACCTTAAACGATTTCAATTGCAGATTTTAGGTA
>PPCM01000883.1_pt1 | contig 17492 bp, 14 predicted proteins | sample 1555541 | NCBI WGS metagenome assembly PPCM01 (sample SAMN05284479, study PRJNA326546) | Marine sediment metagenome, whole genome shotgun sequencing project. | isolation source: marine sediment | place: Germany: Wadden Sea | collected 2012-09-05 | reverse complement strand
TCTAACCTAAACTGATTTAAGCGATCAGACATCTTGAAAAAGATGCGTTTAAATCTAGGTGACTTATGTTAATTGTATTAACAAGAGACAAAGTCACTTTAAGATTATATTTTAATCTTAAGCTACACGATAATTCCTGTTAACCGTGGGAGTTGTCGTTATTAGTTCAAGCTAATAAGAGCATAGGGTGGATGCCTTGGCACTAGGAGCCGATGAAGGTCGTGATAAGCTGCGAAAAGCTTTGGGTAGGCGCAAATAGCCGTTGATCCAGAGATTACCGAATGGGGAAACCTGGCTGGGAAAAGCCCAGTCACTGTATGGTGAATACATAGCCATATAGGGGGAACTCGGGGAACTGAAACATCTAAGTACCCGAAGGAAGAGAAAGAAAAATCGATTACCAAAGTAGCGGCGAGCGAAATGGTAACAGGCCAAACCGAAGGACCTAGTTCTTCGGGGTTGCGGACTGCAATGTGTAGTGTGATATTTAGTCGAAGTGTTTTGGGAAAGCACAGCAAAGAGGGTGAAACTCCCGTAGACGAAAAGTTGAGCACGCTAGCAGGATCCAGAGTAACACGAGACACGAGAAACCTTGTGTGAAGCCGGGGGGACCACCCCCCAAGCCTAAATACTACCTAGTGACCGATAGCGCATAGTACTGTGAAGGAAAGGTGAAAAGAACCCCGGGAGGGGAGTGAAAGAGAACCTGAAACCCTATGTTTACAAGCAGTGGAAGACCCTTATGTGGTCGACCGCGTACTTTTTGTATAACGGTCCAGCGAGTTACGCATACTGGCAAGGTTAAGCACTTAAGGTGTGGAGCCGAAGGGAAGCCAAGTCTTAATAGGGCGTTAAGTCAGTGTGAGTAGACCCGAAACCGGGTGACCTATCCATGTGCAGGTTGAAGTTACCGTAAAAGGTAATGGAGGACCGAACTCACATCTGTTGAAAAAGGTGGAGATGACGTGTGGATAGCGGAGAAATTCCAATCGAACCCGGAGATAGCTGGTTCTCCTCGAAATAGCTTTAGGGCTAGCCTTGAGATAGTCTAATGGAGGTAGAGCACTGAATTGCCTAGGGGGCTTCACAGCTTACCGAAGTATATCAAACTCCGAATGCCATATAGATGTTTCTCAGGAGTCAGACTATGGGAGATAAGTTTCATAGTCAAAAGGGAAAGAGCCCAGAACGTCAGCTAAGGTCCCAAAATGTATGTTAAGTGGTAAAGGATGTGAGATTTCACAGACAACTAGGATGTTGGCTTAGAAGCAGCCATTCATTCAAAGAGTGCGTAATAGCTCACTAGTCGAGAGATCTTGCGCCGAAAATGTAACGGGGCTAAAACATACTACCGAAGCTACGTCTTGTACGTTTACGTACAGGGGTAGAGGAGCATTCCTAACACGACGAAGCTGTACCGTAAGGAGCAGTGGAGAGTTAGGAAGAGAGAATGCTGGAATGAGTAGCGAGAGAGAAGTGAGAATCTTCTCGGCCGAATATCTAAGGTTTCCAAAGTAAAGCTGATCTTCTTTGGGTAAGTCGGGACCTAAGGTGAGGGCGAAAGCCGTAGCCGATGGACAACTAGTTGAGATTCTAGTACTACGTATAAACAGAACTGTGGGGACACGGAAGGATAGGGAAATCCGGGAATGGAAAAACCGGTGTAAGCACAAAGGCTGAATGGTAGGCAAATCCGCCATTCGTGAAGGTTGAAGTGTGATACGGATCGAAATTAAAGTAGAGAAGTTCCTGAATCCATGCCGTCGAGAAAAGCCGCTATAGTTTTATACGTACCCGTACCGTAAACCGACACAGGTAGATGAGGAGAGAATCCTAAGGCCGACGGGAGAAGTGTTGTTAAGGAACTCGGCAAAATGACTCCGTAACTTCGGGAGAAGGAGTGCCTACGCAAGTAGGCCGCAGAGAATAGGCCCAAGCGACTGTTTAGCAAAAACACAGGTTTATGCAAAACCGAAAGGTGAAGTATATGAGCTGACGCCTGCCCGGTGCTGGAAGGTTAAGAGGAGTGCTTAGCGTAAGCGAAGGTGCGAATTTAAGCCCCAGTAAACGGCGGCCGTAACTATAACGGTCCTAAGGTAGCGAAATTCCTTGTCGGGTAAGTTCCGACCCGCACGAAAGGCGTAACGATTTGGGCACTGTCTCAACAAGAGACTCGATGAAATCTTAGTACCGGTGAAGATGCCGGTTACCCGCGACAGGACGGAAAGACCCCGTGGAGCTTTACTCTAGCTTGATACTGGGATTCGATATTACATGTACAGGATAGAAGGGAGACTTTGACCTGTGGACGCCAGTCTGCAGTGAGTCGTTGTTGGGATACCTTCCTTGTAGTATTGGGTTTCTAACCTAGCACCGTTATCCGGTGTGGGGACAATGTCTGGTGGGGAGTTTGACTGGGGCGGTCGCCTCCGAAAGTGTATCGGAGGCGCTCAAAGTTCACCTCAGAATGGTTGGAAACCATTCGTAGAGCGCAAAGGCATAAGGTGGATTGACTGTGACACCGACGGGTGGAGCAGGTACGAAAGTAGGACTTAGTGATCCGGTGGTATGAATGTGGGATTGCCATCGCTCAACGGATAAAAGCTACCCCGGGGATAACAGGCTTATCACTCCCAAGAGTTCACATCGACGGAGTGGTTTGGCACCTCGATGTCGGCTCATCGCATCCTGGGGCTGTATTCGGTCCCAAGGGTTGGGCTGTTCGCCCATTAAAGCGGTACGCGAGCTGGGTTCAGAACGTCGTGAGACAGTTCGGTCCCTATCCGTCGTGGGCGCAAGATATTTGAGAGGAGCTGTCCTTAGTACGAGAGGACCGGGATGGACTGACCTCTGGTGTATCTGTTGTCTTACCAAAGGCATAGCAGAGTAGCCATGTTGGGAAGGGATAAACGCTGAAGGCATCTAAGCGTGAAGCCCCCCTCGAGATAAGATATCTCATCCTTAATGGAGTAAGACCCCTGGAAGACTACCAGGTTGATAGGCTAGGTGTGTAAGCATGGTAACATGTTCAGCTGACTAGTACTAATAGGTCGAGGGCTTGAACTAATTGTAGTTTAAGATTAAAATGTATTCTTGATTTAGGAAATTCGATTGTTAAAAGATATAATCAAAGATTCAATAACTACAACTAAGCACAGAAAACAGACACGTTGGACATATTTTCTGAACTAAGTTTACGTAATTGGATATTTGAGACCGACTCTATGTATTTTTGATTGTTTATAAGATGACCTAATAGTGAGATGGTCAATGCAAGCGTAAGGTACGCATACGCATTGAGCCACCGAAGATTAGCTCATCAAAGACAAGCTAATCCTCGATGGCTCAATGGTAGAGCATTCGGCTGTTAACCGAAGGGTTGCTGGTTCGAGTCCAGCTCGGGGAGCTACGCTTTTTTATAAAAGCAGCTCTAGAAGAAGAGCATTTATACGGCCCGTTGGTCAAGCGGTCAAGACACCGCCCTTTCACGGCGGTAACATGGGTTCGATTCCCATACGGGTCATTTACTGTAACTAATCAATCAATTTGATTGTCTCCAATTAACCTTTGGTAGATCAAAGATGTTTGATTTTTTTGCTTTTTGACTTTATAATAGTTGTACAGTAACATATATGGCGCCATAGCCAAGTGGTAAGGCAGAGGTCTGCAACACCTTTATCACCAGTTCAAATCTGGTTGGCGCCTTTATTTAATATCGCGGAGTGGAGCAGTCTGGTAGCTCGTCGGGCTCATAACCCGAAGGTCATAGGTTCAAATCCTATCTCCGCAACTCTAGAAAAAAGATCATCCGTGGATGATCTTTTTTCGTGTGGCGAAATAAAGTGAAGCTTTATGCACGCCGTTGCTGCCCGTCTTAATAGCAGTAACAGGAGAAGAGAGAGTCGAAATAAAGCATTAGAACAATGCACGCCGTTGCTGCACGTCTTAATAGCAGTAACACTAATCCACTACATTGACAGTATCACCAACAATCGTTATAATCACAGTTATCAAATTTAATAAGATCAAATCCAGATGGAGGATAAGTGTCATATGAAAATATTGGCGATAAATGGTAGTGGTAGAGGCAAGGGAAATACAAGAAAACTATTAGAGGCATTAAGTAAAGAAATACCATCAGATATTCAGTATGAAATAGTTGATCTTAATAGGCTCAACTTCGCTGGGTGTATTGGGTGTGAGGGTTGTGCCACAAGCAATCGTTGTATCATTCAAGATGATATGCAAGAACTCTATCCTTTGATAGATGCAGCAAGTGGATTGGTTCTAGGTAGTCCGACATATTACTACAATGTAACATCAAAGATGAAAGCCTTTATAGAAAGACTATACCCATATCAAGTATTTGACGGCAATGATCGAAGTATATGGTCAAGTGTCAATGAAATAAGTAGAGTGAAATATGCTTTAACAATAGCAGTATGTGAGCAGAATAATGAAGTAGACATGGGATTCACATCAGAAGCGTTATCGATGCCTCTTGAAGCTCTCGGATATAGAGTTGTTAGCAAAGAAACGGTATTAAATCTATTTGAAAGAAACGCTGCAGAGGATTCAGACAAGATACTCAATCAAATGTCACTAGTAGGCTTAAAGTTATATAAGACGATAAAGCTTGTCAATCGCTAACATATAATATACAGAACCCCCACTCCAATATCTTTTGGAGTGGGGGTTTTTTACTCATTATTCGCTTTTGCCATTAACTTCTGAATAACCTCTTCAAAGAAGATGAAAAACACGGTTCGGGACTTTTCATATGGTTTCATGAAACTTGGCTGATTATACTCAGATAGCCAAAAAATCTGATCACACTGGTGAAATAGATCAGTGTTGTATTCTTCAACGATCATGGCGACTTCACAGCCCTTTTCTTTTGATGCGTGGTAAATGTTTTCGAAGGTGTGAAAAGTACCTGTAACTGTGACTAGAATTAATAGAGTATCCTCATCGGTCATAGAAGCAACAGAGATTTCGTCAGCGACAGCAATGATAATTTTGTTTGTACAGGTTCTTAATCTATATTCAAAATACTGTGCACACAATAGAGAAGGACCATATCCGAATAAGACTATTTTATTATGGGATTCAATTAATGAAAGCAGCTCATCAACCTTACTAGAATCGAATTGCTGGATAAATTTACTTATGCGTTCTAACTCGGTGGAAGGTGTTTGATCAATAGATGTTCTTCCGTAAAGAAAATCAAGATACTGCTTGTAGTTTTGAAAGCCAAGTTTTTTGACGAACTTGGATATTTTAGACACTGAGCACTCACAATATGTAGCTGCATCCGTTATCCGTATAGAATCAACTTCTTTTGAATATGTCTGTAATTTCTCATGAATGAATTTTTCTAGGGTGTTTAATTTGCTAAAGTCTATATTAATCATATAATCTACCTCATCTTATTATCTCCTATTTATTTTACCATTGATTACAGGTGATGTAAACACAAAATGGAAAATTTTCCACGGTGAAGTGGGAAATATATGGAAAATTACACATAAATAGACAGTATTACTGGTTTATATAGAAAAGTTTCCATAAAAGTATTGACATTTTCCAAAAGTGGTCCTATACTTTTAAACATGATAACAAAAGTAACAGTTTATTTGTGCAGTGGATAGCTTAATATAGCATATTGCATAAATACAAAGTGATATGGAGGAAATGAAATTGAACGCAGAAATGATACTTGAGGCACTGAATGGATTTTTATCAGTTGAACAAATCAACACAGATCATGATGACCTTTATGATGCATCTGTAGATAGATATAAGAAGTATGCTAAAGCTAGAAAAGCTTTAAAGGTGCCAATGCCTGTAGCTATTGTCTATCCTAGGAATACAGATGAAGTTGCAAAATTAATGAAGTATTGTAACGAAAACTTGATCAATGTTATTCCACGTGGGGGGAAGACAGCTACTGAAGGTGGTCTTGAGAACTGGAAAGATCTAACCATTGTAATTGATGCATTGTACTTAGATAAAATTATTAAGATTGATCCATATAACAGTCAGGCGACAGTTGAAGCAGGGGTTGCTCTACAAGACCTTGAAGATGAACTACGTAAAGTTGGTTATACAACTGGTCATTCACCACAATCCAAACCTGTTGCTAAGTATGGCGGGCTATTAGCAACTAGAAGTATCGGTCAATTCTCTACACTATATGGTGCTATTGAGGATATGGTTGTTGGACTTGAGTGTGTATTCCCTGATGGACATATCTCACGAATTAAAAATGTTTCTAGACGTTCTGGCGGACCTGATATTAGACATATTGCAATTGGTAATGAAGGGACGTTATGTTACATAACCGAAGTAACAATTAAGATCTTCAAGTATTACCCTGACAATAATAAATTCTATGGTTACCTTGTAAAGGATGTAGAAACAGGAATTGCTTGCCTTAGAGAAGTAATGGTTAATGGTTTTAGACCCTCTGTTGCCAGAACTTATTCAGAAGAAGATGCAGCGCAGCACTTTTACCACTTCTATGATAACAAATGTGTTTTGATTTTTATGGCAGAAGGTCCTGAAGGTATAGTTAAAGCAACTGGTGAGGCAATTGAAGAAGCAGTTGAGAAGTTTGAAGAGGGTATTATTGAAAAGGTTGACTCTCAACTCATTGAAGATTGGTTTAACCACCTAAACTGGTCACAAAAGGACATTGACGATGAGTACGAGGGCATGATAGAAAATGATGCCCATGCAGGTTTTACAACTGAAATATCTGCCGATTGGGAAACTATTCCTAAGATATTCAACAACGTTATAGCAAAAGTAAAAAGAGACTTCCCAAGAGCACATGAATTGACAATGTTAGGTGGACACTCTTCTCACAGTTATTTAAATGGTACCAATATGTATTTTGTATATAACTATGAAATCAACTGTGCACCAGAGGACGAGATGTTGATTTATCATCACCCAATTCAAAGAATTATTGTTGAAGAGACATTAAGAATGGGCGGTTCTATGTGTCACCATCATGGTATTGGTAAGTATAGAAATGAGTGGGCAGAAGAAGAACATGGTACAGCCTTTTATATGTTAGAGAAATTAAAAGAAGTCTTCGATCCAAATGGCATCATGAACTATGGAACGATATACCCGCAGCGAGATGCAATAAAGAAGTATATCTATCAAGAGAAATAATGAGCAGCAATATTTAACAGTCCTATCAGTGTGTATGAGCATATAATAGGACAGGAAAATATCAACGTTCTATGGTATCTGGTAAATCCGATTTTCACACTATCCCAGATACCAAAGACAAATAAATCAAATATGTTGGAGGGTTTTATGAAACAGAGTAATTACAGACGTTATTTTCAATTTTTCCTAATTATTTTAGCAGCAGGAGCGATTTATCCAGTTATTTATTTAAGAACTAATTACCAGGTGACCATTCTTGAAGTTTATGGGTTAACACAACCACAATTGAATAACTTTTATTCTATGCTTGGCTTGGCTTATGTTATTGGTTATATTCCTAGTGGCATAATCGCCGATAGAATTTCTGCAAAAAAACTGATTGCATTTTCCCTACTTGGTGTTTCTGCATGTGGTTTCTGGTTTGCACAAATTCCAAACCCAGCATCTGTTAATGTCATTTTCTTTCTTTGGGGTATATTCTCAGTATTTACATTCTGGAGTGCACATCTAAAAGTTGTGAAAATGTTAGCCAAATCAAATGAAGAAGGTCGATTTTTTGGTATTATGGATGGTGGACGTGGTGTCATAGAAGCCGTTATGGGTAGTGTTGGTCTTGCAATTTTTGCAGGAATCATTGGTACAAGTGAAGTATTAGCAGACAAGCAATCTGGCTTGGTTGCAGTTGTGTACTTGTTTTCAGCTATCGTTCTTGTAACTGCTGTATTGATCTTCATTTTCGTTGATGATGATAAGCAACTTGCAGCAATGTCAGAAAATAGTGGACAACGTGGTGAGGATGAAAAATTTCACCTTAAAGATGTTGGAAAGTTATTATCTAATAAATATGTGTACTTAATGGGTGGTATCATCTTCTGTGGTTATGCTGTATTTTGGACAGTGTATTATATAGGTGGTTTCCTTCAAACTAATGTTGGAATCGATGCAGTTACAGTTGGTAAAATCACAGTTGCAATCTTATGGATGAGACCTGTTGGAGGGTTCATTGGTGGATTCCTTGCTGATAGAATTGGGCGACCAATCACCATTACAATTGCACTTGTAGGTGCTGCAGTCTTATTAGTCTTAACAGCTATCACACCAGTAAGTTCATCAGCGACGTTGTTTACAATTATTGTTGTAGGGCTTGGAATATTCCTCTATATGATTCGTGGAACCTATTGGTCACTTCTTGGAATGTCAAAAATAAGTGTGGCAATGATGGGTACAGCTATAGGATTAATATCCTTTATTGGTTACTTACCAGACATTATTCTTCCACAGTTGAATAGTTTCCTTTGGGCAACTTTTGGTGATCAAGGAGGCTACACGGCATATTTCATTGTTAGTGCTGCACTTGGTATTGTTGGTGTGTTAGTATTAATGGTATATGCAAAACTCAACAGTAAAGAGAAAGCATCCCTTCTTAGCCCAGCTGAAGAAGTATAGAATAGAAAGAGACCATTTATGAAACTTGTCTGTTTAGTGAAATTAGTACCAGATGTTGACAACTTCAAATATGATTATGACAATAATGTGTTGATTCGGGATAACGTCCGATTGCTCCTTAATCCTGATGATGTTTGTGCAGTTGCCTTTGCCCTAAAAGTGAGGGCTGCACAGATTGACACATCTATTGAAGTGGTCACTATGGGACCTATATCTGTTAGACCTTATATGGAAGATTTAGTAAGACTAGGTGTAGACAGAGTAACCATTTTGACAGATAAAGCTTTTGTTGGTAGTGATACTTATGCAACAAGCCGTATACTCTCAAAATATCTCTCAACTTGTGAATTTGATTGCTTGTTGTCAGGTACACATGCAATAGATGGTGACACATCACATGTTCCGGCACAAATAGCCCAGTCCTTGTCAATGAATCAGATGTCTTCAATAGTTAAGATTTATGATGAAGAATTTTCACAAGAGAGTGTAGTGATTGACGTTGAGACAGAGACATCAATTGTTACATATAGGATGGCTCTACCTGCAGTATTAAGTTTAACAAGAGATAGTAAGTATAAACTGCCTTATATCAAACGTCGTGATATGAACAGAGATGTTACAGACAAAATTTATCTTATTACAAATGACCTACTAGGATTCAAAAAGAATGAGGTTGGCCTTAAAGGTTCACCTACAAAAGTGGTTAAGACCTATACAAGAACTTTTGACCATAAAGGTGGTACGGTCGTAAAAGTAGATGATGTAGGCATTGATACTGTTTACAAATTCCTCAAAGATAAAGGATTTGTTTAATATGAAGAAATGCCTAATATATTTGGACTCAACTCAATTACAAAATAGTATCGATTTATTAGAAGTTTCACGTCAAATATTCGAAGGTCAAGATGTCGAAACCTATGGTGTTGTCATTAATCATACAAACACTGAAGACTATAGTTATTTTGACAAAATAATATCAGTGGTTCACAAGGACATAGTTGACTATGATGTTGTTGCCATTAGTCAGGTGATGTTTGAGTTGCAAAATCAATTTAGATTCCAGTGTTTGCTCATACCTGCAACACCTTTTGGCAGAATGTTAGCCCCAAGAGTTGCAATGGCACTTGGAGTTGGGTTGGTTGCAGATGTAACGTCAATAAAAGTTGAAGGTGATCAGCTCGAAATGATACGACCAGCATTTAGTGGTAGACTGCTTGCATGTATCAAGGCTACTAGCGATGAGCCAGTTATGATGAGTGTACGTCAAGGTGTTTTTAGTTATGAAGACTCAATGAAGAAGAATACTGAAATTATTGTCTATAAGCCAGATGTAATCTTAAATGGTGGCATTCAAGTCCTAAAGGTAAGGCCTAAGAACATAAGTTATGACATTCGTGAAAGTGAAGTACTTATTTCAGGTGGTGGAGGCATTACGAAAGATTTTCACAAATTAGATATCCTAGCAAAACTACTTGGAGGACAAGTTTCAGCAAGTCGAAAGATTGTGGATAAAGGTCTTGCACCAAGAAGCATACAAGTTGGTCAATCCGGCAAGACGGTAAGTCCTAATCTTTATATAGCGCTGGGAATATTTGGCGCTATCCAACATGTTGAAGGTCTAAAAAATATTGATACTATAATCGCTGTGAATAAAAATCGAAATGCACCGATCTGTAGTTTATCAGACATAGTTGTCGAAGGTGACGCCGCAGAATTTATAGACTTACTAAGTAAAAAAATCGCAAAATGCGAATAAAATCAATGAATGTATTGGAGGAAGTATTATGCAAATATCAGATTTTAATATGGATTTCTTTTCGTTAAAAGGAAAGAATGCAATTGTAACGGGTGGTAATGGCGGTCTTGGTCAAGCATTTAGTACAGCACTTGCTAAAGCAGGGGCGAATGTACTTGTACCAAGTTTGCAAGATGATGATGGCACTACAAAATCATTAATTGAAGCTTGTGGAGTAGATTATAAATTTATGGAAGCAGACATAACAGCTGATGGCGCATGTAAAGAAATAGTTGAGACATGTGTGAACACATGGGGAAGTGTTGATATTTTAATTAACTGCGCAGGTATTAGCATTAATGTTCAGGATGTAACAAAGTATACACGTAGAGAATGGGACAAGATGATCTCAATCAACTTAACTGCTGCTTTTGAGATGACTCACGAAGCACTTAAGTTTTTCATTAAACAAGAGAGTGGAAAAGTGATTAACATTGCCTCACTTTATTCATTTTTAGGTGGACAATGGTCTCCGGCTTATGCATCAACAAAACATGGGATTGTAGGATTGACTAAAGCGATGTGTGACGAACTGGCACAGTGGAATGTTCAGGTGAATGCTATAGCACCAGGCTACTATGCAACACCATTAACAGCTCAAACTAGAGCAGATGAAAAGCGTAATGCTGAAATTCTTGCCCATATTCCTGCAAATAGATGGGGTTATACGGCAGATCTTATGGGTGCAACAGTCTTTTTGGCAAGTGCTGCATCAAACTATGTTAATGGTACTGTACTAACGGTTGATGGTGGCTATTTAATGCGTTAGTTGTAATAAAAGCTTAGGAGAAGGTAAATGATGGAAGATAAATATATTATTGCAATAGATGGTGGTACTCAGAGTACTAAAGTTGCATTGTTTGATATTCAGGGTACTGAAGTATGTTCTCATACTGTGAAATTGAAAGAAATTGAATTATATGGTGATGATAGAGCAGAACATCCAGATGATGATTTGTGGGATAGCTTAAAACATGCTTGTAAAGAAATGTTTAAGAAATTTCATGGTGATAAGAAAAAAATTGTTGGTGTTGGTCTTGGTTCAATCAGGTGTTGTCGCGCTTTGATTAAAGAAGATGGGAACCTTGCATCACCAGTACAAAGTTGGATGGACATGAGGTTATCTAGACCATATGAACATGACAATGATGAAGTAAAGTATGTTACGACAACAACGGGTTACTTAACCCATAGAATGACAGGTGAGACAAAAGATACGAGGTCAAACTATGTTGGCCCGTGGCCTATTGACCCTATGACTCTTGAGTGGTTCGAAGACCAGGAGACATTTGATTCTTATACTACCCCTATAGAAATGTTATTTGAACTAGTTGACCCATCTTCAGTTGTAGGAAATGTTAATACATTTGCAAGTCAAGCAACTGGGATCCCAGAGGGTATTCCTGTCGTGTCAACTTCAAACGACAAAGCAGTTGAGGGATTAGGTGCAGGTCTGATTAATGATGGTACTGTCTTGGTTTCCTTAGGGACTTATATAACATCAATGATGGTTGGGGACAAGAATGATCCTAATACAAACAATTACTGGAGTAACCCTGGTGCAACACCTGGAGAGTATCTTTACGAAAGTAGTGGTATTCGCAGAGGTATGGCAACTGTAACTTGGATAAAAGAGTTATTAGGTAGTGACATTGTTAAGGAAGCCCAAGAACAAGGTATGTCTCCAGAAGGATGGTTGAATGTTCTTGGGGCGGATGTCCCTGTTGGATGTGATGGCCTTTACACAATTCTCCATTGGCTAGCAAGACCAAGTCATCTTTATGAAAGAGGTATGATGATTGGTTTTAATGGTACCCATAAAGGACCACATATGTTTAGGTCGGTACTTGAAGGTATTGCAATGACCATGAAGAATAACGCTCAGGCAATGTGTGATGAAAGAGGTGTGGAACTCTCAAATATCGTTGTAAGTGGTGGTGGCTCAAATGGTGAGCTGTTTATGCAGATATTTGCAGATGTCTTCGGTGTTCCAGCACATAGAAATATTGTGAATGGATCAGCAAGTATGGGGGCAGCAATCTGCGCAGCCTTAGCACTAGATATCTATAAGGATAGGCAAGAAGCCATAGATCACATGGTAAGAAGAAAAGATACATTCATGCCAATAGCTGAAAATGTTGATCTTTATGATAAAATCAATCGTAAAGTGTTTACCCGTATTACAGGAGACACAGAAGAACTATTGAAAGTTTCTCATAGTATTTTTGCAAACAAATAGGTGTAACATATAAGTTTTAAAAGAGAATAATATATTGGAATAACGGTAAGGGGAGTTGAACACATGGCTTCTTTTGCCGCTGTTTCGGGTTAACTACTAACTAAGTATGTATTGGAGGACAAATTGACAGATCAAATAAAGAGTAAGGGGAATGTAAAGCAGAAATTACGACCATTCGTATTTTTTCCAGCATTTACATTACTAGTTTTAGCAATTTTATTGAGTTTTGTGAACAATGAAGCTTTCTTGTCCATTACAACTGCAGCTAAGAACTTTATGGTTATTGACATGGGTTGGATGTTTAGCATAACTGGTATTATGTCAGTAATTGTTGTCATATTAGTTTATTTTTCACCACTAGGTAACATCAAATTAGGCGGAGAAAAAGCAGAACCCATTCTAAAAAAATCATCATGGTTTGCTATAACATTATGTACAACCATTGCAGCGGGCATATTATTTTGGGGAACAGCAGAACCTATGTGGCACTTGGCGTATCCACCAGAATCCTTGGGGATTGAACCTATGTCAGCTGAAGCGGCACTGTTTGCTATGGAAACAATGTTCTTACACTGGACATTTGTACCCTATGCAATTTACGCTGTACCAACAATAATTTTTGCATTTGCCTATTACAATATGAAAAGATCCTTTAGTGTTGGCTCACAAATTGCACCTTTGTTATCAGAGCCAAAGCAGAAGAAAATTAATGGCTTTATTGACGCTGTTGTGTTATTCACTGTTGCCGCTGGTATAGGTTCATCATTTGGAACTGCAGTTATGAATATGGGTGGTGGACTTAACGCTCTTTTTGGCTTAGATAACACAAAAGCTTTATGGGTTGTTATTACCATTATTGGTACTATAGCTTTTATTATTTCTTCAGGTACAGGGTTAATGAAAGGCATACGTATTTTGTCTGATATTAATGTGTATCTCTACTATATAATTATTGCTGCCTTACTAGTACTTGGACCAACCGTCTATTTCGCCAGTATTGGAACTGAAGCTTTTGGTGGTTTTGTAGATAATCTATTCTCTAAAGCCTTGTTCACTGGTGCTGCAGCAGGAGATACATGGGCTTCAGGATGGACAATGTTTTATTGGTCCAACTGGATGGCTTGGGCTCCAGTTGCGGCAGTATTCTTAGCTCGTATCGCTTATGGTTATAGAATAAAGGAAGTTGTTATGATGAATTTTGTCATTCCAGGTATATTTAGTACAATCTGGATGACAATTCTTTCAGGTACGACTATCAACTTCCAATTAACAGGTAGAGTGGACGTGCTTGCTATTATGAATGAACAAGGTTCGGGTGCAGCAGCATATGCAGTGCTTGGTGAACTACCATTATCTGGATTAATCATCGGTATTTATTTAGTTGCAGTTATGATTTCATTTATTACAGCAACGGATTCAACAACTAATGCAATGGCCAGTATATGTACGACTGGTATTAGCGATGGTAACACAGAAGCGCCATTGTTAATAAAAATAACTTGGGGAGTAATTATTGGTGTATTATCATTGATTTTCATCACAACATTAGGTCTTGATGGCATTAAAATGTTGTCTTATTTGGGAGGATTTCCTGCCTTGTTCCTAGGAGTTCTAAGTATCATATCCCTATTTGTGGTTATGAAAAGTCCTAATAAATATGATGAGTATCTAAAATCTGATTCTGAAAAACTATAATACAAGATATGAGTGAAAAATAATGAAACTACTAGCACTTATTACAAATGATGACGGCATCTCATCACCAGGCCTTCTTGCAATTGCAGAAGCTTTAGAACCATTCTTTGAGTTACTAATTGTAGCCCCTAAGGACCAACAAACCAATATGGGAAGAGGTTCTCTAAAAGGACCAACAATAGGTTCTTTAGAGCTCTGTGATTTACAAGTCAATGGAAGAACAATTCAAGCTTATGGGATTGCTGGTTCTCCCTCACAAGCAGTTGCCCATGCTGTAGTTGAAATATCAGATAGAAAACCGGATATATGTGTGAGTGGCATTAATTATGGTGAGAATCTTGGCCTGGCTTTTACTTGTAGTGGTACTATAGGTGCTGCATTTGAAGCAGATAGCTTAAACATTCCTTCAATAGCCTTTTCAAGAAGCATACCTTTTAAGGATCAAAGATCAAGTGAATTTCTCCATATGGAGTGGTCGTGTATTAAGGAGAAAGTACGATTGATTGTTGAGAATGTCGTGAATAGAGGTTTTCCGGTGGGTGTTCGACTACTTAACGTTAATTTTCCAAGTGAAGTTAACTATCATACTGAGCTTCGAATTACTAGACAGGCGTATATGAGTTATGGTACTTATATGAAACCAGTGAATCGAAGGTTTACAGATGGATTAGTGCTTGATTGGGAGATAAACAAGGAGATACAGTATGTGGCTAAAGATACAGATATCTATGCAGTGTACTATGATAAGGTTATTTCAGTCACGCCAATGTCATCAATCGTGTCAGTTGATGTAAAAAACTACTATAGGTGATTCATGAATAAACTATTATTGATAGTCCTCATACAATTGATCTATGTACCACTGCTAACCCTAAGAACGATATTTATGGTGAAGAACATAAAGTATGCAGCAATGGTATTTGGATTTCTTGAATCATTAACTTATGTTTTTGGTCTTGCTGTAGTTCTTAAAGGAGATAGCAGTGTAGTAGAAATGGTTGTCTATGCGCTTGGGTTTGCTTTGGGATTATTTGCAGGTATTTTGATTGAAGGCAAAATGGCCATTGGCTATACAAGTATTCATGTTACTTTAAACCATAGTAATGATGATTTAATAGAAGATCTGAGAAGCCAAGGATATGGTGTTACCTTATATGTGGGAAAAGGAAAGTTAGGTACTAGGTATAGATTGGATATACTAACACAAAGAAAAAGAGAAAATGAGTTAAAAAACTTTGTGCTTAGTAAAGAACCATCTGCTTTTATCATTGCATATGAAACTAAATCCTTTAAGGGTGGTTATTTAATAAAGTTAATTCAATGAGGAATAGATTAGATTTCAGTTCAAAAGGACTAGCTGACAAGATGCTGGTCCTTCTTTCTGCCAATTAGTTTCACAAATATACCACATATGGTAGTTTACATAAGATAATTACCCAAATGTAGTGATATGGTAATATGTTAGCCATGTGTATAAGCTGTGCATAAAGTGTGGGTAAGTAGAGGACTGAAAATATAAATAAAAAACTTTCAAAAAAGTGTTGACTTCCATCTTCATAGGTGATAGAATACTCTCTGTTGCCGCTAATGAGCGCGACACACTAGCAACACCGAAAAGCCAGTAAATTCAAGGCTTTGAGATAATTAGGCGATATAAAAATCAGTTGATAAAACGCACTTTTAAATCGCATTGAACATTGAAAACTGAACAGTAAACCAACCTAGAACAAAAGTAATTTTAGGACAAAATAAGCTTTTATCATTTCGATAAGAGAACAGTAGATGGGGACATCTGCGAGCTTGGTTTTTTTAGTAAGTTAATCGTAAGATTAACAAGTCAAACAAAAGACCAGCGTTGAAGTGACATTTTACATTGTAAAAAGTCACTCATCCAAATCAAGATTAAACATGAGAGTTTGATCCTGGCTCAGGATGAACGCTGGCGGCGTGCCTAACACATGCAAGTCGAGCGAGACGGTTGTCATTGATCCTTCGGGTGATTTGATAACTAGACAGCGGCGGACGGGTGAGTAACGCGTGGGTAACCTGCCTTATACTGGGGGATAACGTTTTGAAAAGAACGCTAATACCGCATAAGCGCACAGTATCGCATGATACAGTGTGAAAAACTCCGGTGGTATAAGATGGACCCGCGTCAGATTAGCTAGTTGGTGAGATAAAAGCTCACCAAGGCGACGATCTGTAGCCGACCTGAGAGGGTGATCGGCCACATTGGGACTGAGACACGGCCCAAACTCCTACGGGAGGCAGCAGTGGGGAATATTGCACAATGGGGGAAACCCTGATGCAGCGACGCCGCGTGAAGGATGAAGGATTTCGGTTCGTAAACTTCTATCAGCAGGGAAGATAGTGACTGTACCTGACTAAGAAGCCCCGGCTAACTACGTGCCAGCAGCCGCGGTAATACGTAGGGGGCAAGCGTTATCCGGAATCACTGGGCGTAAAGGGTGCGTAGGTGGTCAAGCAAGTCAGAGGTGAAAGGCAACGGCTCAACCGTTGTAAGCCTTTGAAACTGTTTGACTTGAGTGCAGGAGAGGTAAGTGGAATTCCTAGTGTAGCGGTGAAATGCGTAGATATTAGGAGGAACACCAGTGGCGAAGGCGACTTACTGGACTGTTATTGACACTGAGGCACGAAAGCGTGGGGAGCGAACAGGATTAGATACCCTGGTAGTCCACGCCGTAAACGATGAATACTAGGTGTCGGGGGTCGAACCTCGGTGCCGCAGCTAACGCATTAAGTATTCCACCTGGGGAGTACGATCGCAAGATTGAAACTCAAAGGAATTGACGGGGGCCCGCACAAGCGGTGGAGCATGTGGTTTAATTCGAAGCAACGCGAAGAACCTTACCAAATCTTGACATCCCAATGACCGGAACTTAATCGTTCCTTCTCTTCGGAGCATTGGTGACAGGTGGTGCATGGTTGTCGTCAGCTCGTGTCGTGAGATGTTGGGTTAAGTCCCGCAACGAGCGCAACCCTTATTTTTAGTAGCCAGCATGTAATGATGGGGACTCTAGAGAGACTGCCGGGGACAACTCGGAGGAAGGTGGGGATGACGTCAAATCATCATGCCCCTTATGATTTGGGCTACACACGTGCTACAATGGT
>PPCM01000882.1_pt1 | contig 17503 bp, 7 predicted proteins | sample 1555541 | NCBI WGS metagenome assembly PPCM01 (sample SAMN05284479, study PRJNA326546) | Marine sediment metagenome, whole genome shotgun sequencing project. | isolation source: marine sediment | place: Germany: Wadden Sea | collected 2012-09-05 | reverse complement strand
ACGAACACGACCTTGTTCTCCTCGTACTCCCTGCTGGCCAGATAGAACTTCTTGCACTGGGCCACCAACGCTTTCCGAGTTCCACGAGTGACTGCAGCGCGGCCGACGATGGCCTGGACGAGGCGGGGCGGCAGCGTGTACACCGCGTTGGGCAGCCGGCCGGCGATGTCGGTCGTCCTGTCCACCTTTCGGAAGTAGTCGCTCGAAAAGAGCAGCCGAGCGACGGTTTCGATCGGTGCGGGCGATGTCTGACGGTCACCAGTGATTTCAGTGGCGGATGTACATAAATGGTTGTTCGTGTCTCCGTCCATGCCGTTTTGAGCTCAAACACGATCGTTTGGCACAAGCCAATATCAAACCGACCGACGAAGCGAACAGCGGATACAACAAGGCCACAGCGCACAAACGTATCCCTATCCCAATATGCGTTGCGTTTACACGTTTTATAAGAACTGAGTAATGTCGTCCATTGAAATGACACCAGTGTCTGGAAGCGTGGTCGACCAGTCGGCAGCATAGCCGTTCAGCATCACCTCTTCAAAACTCGCAGGGTCACCCGCCGGCGGGCAGTAGTCCCACAACGCGCTGGGCCTGGCCTCGCTTGGGGGGGGATCAAACAAGGGACCGAGGGCAAGAGCAGCGCCAGGGGTGGCACGGCTGGGGCTGAGTCCAATACCTGGGGGAAGGTCGACCGGGGCGGGGGCGGGTATGAAGCCACCGACAGGAGTGGGGGGCACACGCATCGGGGCGACCGGTCTGCCCGGGATGGGTGCGCATCTCGGGGGGAGTTGGGTCGGGATGGGCATGGCGTCAACGGTGGGGACGGGTGTGGGGCGGACCACCGAGCGTCTCTCGACCAACTTCTTCTCCAGCTCCTGCCTGGCCACTCTTTTCTTCTCTTTTTCCTCCTCCAACTTCATCTTCCTCGCCTTGGCTTCCTCATCATCGGCACGCATCTTCGCTTCTTCAGCCGCTCTTCTCTTGAGCGCCGCCTTGGCCGCTCGCTCCGCCTTAGTCTTGGCCTCCTTCTCCTGCCGCTTCTTCTCCTCAGCGGCGGCCAGTTCTGCCTTTCGTAGTGCTTCTTCTTCTGCCTCACGTCTCAACTGGTCAGCTCTGGCGACCTCCTCCTCCTTCTGGGCCTTCAGCCTCGCCTTTCTGTCCTTCTTTCGTTCCCTCCGTTTCCTCCGTCGTTCTTCTGCCTGCATCTCAGTGGTCACTTCCTCTTCGGCCTCCTCGGCGATCTTCTGAGCGAGGTGATCGAGCGAGGCCTTCGCGACGCACCCGATAACAACGCCAGCAAGGCTCGTCATGAGGCAATTGCAGCGACACGGCCGATGAGGCGTGATCCGCGGGAGGGTCGCAAATGCCGGAATATGCGCAATTCCGGCACTTTCAGATGCCGGCGCCGGACAGTAAGGCGGCACCAAATGCGGCGACCGCGCCTGATCCTTGTTTCGCCGAGCGTGGGGCACGCACGGTGTGTGGATCAGCGACCAGAATGAATGCATTGGCGTCGGCAGCGGGAACAAAGTAGCGATCATTGGCCCGAGATCAGTGGTGATTGTCGGCCGATGAAGACTGAGCACATCAGCGAGGACGCGCTTGTCTAGCATGCGTGAGATGGTCATATAAACAACAGTCAACGCCCAGGCGGCGAAGGGGCGCGACAGGTTGAGTGATAAATGCTCCCCCGCGTCGCTATAAGCGACGTTGAGGATATCAGCCACCGATTCCGAGTCCAGGGCATCCACGTGAGCGATGAGGTCCGACAGAGGCTGGGTGTCGCCCGCGTGAATGGCGTCGATGAATGACGTGTACACGTATGCCCTGAACGTCCTGGGCACTCGGATAGGCAGCGCCCACTCGAGGTCGGGGGCGTCTTCGATGATGACTGAGTCCACTGGTGGGGCAGGTGACGTGAACTCGACCTGTGGTGTGCTGCCTAGCGCTGCCCGCCAAAGGGGGAACGAGTTGATGGTCCTTGAGAGGAGGAGCATGAGGGGCGTGGTGCCAACAATGTTGGGCTGTTGAAGCGAGTCGACGTTGTTTGTTAGGAACCGCACCCCAGTTAGCCAGATAGGCATTCCCTGGCACAGCACGCCACGAATCGCATTCCCTATCGTCACGTGGTTGTTCAGCGCGCTTCCCTCGTCCCACAATGGTGACGATTCCCCCCCGGCACCGATCCCCACGCTCGGTGTCAACGCTAGATCATGACTGAACGAACCACGCAACATCTTATGGGTAGCGGTCTCCCCAAATATGTCGTGGCCCGCCACCGCCGTGTGCGCTGTCCCATACAGCAGGCGTTGGACGGGCGTCATGGCTGACCCTTGGCCGTACCACACCTCGGGTGGTAGGACCCACTGGGGGCCGTCGGGCTGGCCGGGCATGCGAAAGGTGACCGTCTGGGCTGCCTGACGTCTCTCTTCGTCGAGTTGGCACGTGTGGGCGATGGCGCCGTCCGTGGTGATCGCCAGTGATGCGTCGCGCGTCTGTGCATAGCTTACGAGTCGCAGGGAACTCGCGAGGAGTCGCCCGTTGCCTGGCGTGACAATCCCCGCTTCCATGGCGCCCTGGATACCTATAGGCTTCCCATCGAGGTCCACAAGTCCTTGTAGTGCCGTGTGGGAGGCGAGAACGTGCATGAAGTTCTCTAGCGTCGTGTGGCAGAGCTTTAACGTCTGGAGAGCGACGATGTTCTGTCGAAACGCTGCAATGTGATACAGATTATCCCCCTCGAAGTTGAAATCGGCGAGGCGGGTGAGCAGTATGTCTGTGTACGCCACGACGATGGTCTGCAATGCGTGGCGCCGCACATCAGGCGCAGGGAGCGGCAACGTGCCCTCAACGTACCTGACAAGCGTGTGTACGGGCGCTGCGGCGCAACACTCGATGCCGGCGTCGACCAGGGCCTGTGTCGTGAGTATCTCAAGTTCTGCAGTCCATATATCAAAGTCAAACATGGCGTGGAGCTTGGCCTTGGCCTCCTCGACGTCCTTGGTGAACTCAGCATCGATGAACCCCCTGAACGTCTGGTAAATGAGCGTGTCGATCGCAGTTTGTCCCATGAACGTCGCCGGGTAGTTCCCAGCCGCGTGGTTCGGCGTGGTGATGGTCGGGATGCGACCTAGGGCATCTATGGTGAGGAACTCGACCACGGCGTTCGTTATGGCGCGCCTCCGCCTCCACTGCTCAATGAGACCCGCGTTGGAAGTCTTGATATAGAGCAACGCGGCGGCAGCGTCTCCGCATTGGACGTCCCAGCCCTCGGTGTGCATCTTGGGCGGGGGCGGGGTCACCCCGTTCGATATTAGGGTGACTGCTGGGGGCCTGTCCTCTCTGAACGCTGTGTATGGCAAGGGAAGTACTGAATGGAGGCCGGCCGCGTGTCTTCTGAAGAACTCGTGTGTAGCCTGTCGCTTGGGGTTCCGTTTCCGCCCTTCGAGGTTAGCCCGTATCTGCTGATCTCTCTGTAACGCCCATTCCAACGGATACTCCTTCCCCTCGGCCGGCCACGCGAACGGGGTCCTGACTCCCGCCCCGAAGCCTGCTAGGTATCTCGCCCGCCGCTCGTCAGGACGGAGAAGGTACGTGTCGCCATCCTCATCCTGTCCGTCAGCGCTGCCGCTCACCGAGCTGTCCTCGCTGTTCGCGTCCCCGTTCTCCTTGACCTTTGCCGTGTCGTATTTGATCACCTGCTCCATCTGCTCCCGGGTCAACGCGTATTGGCCCGTGAAGTCCATGGGACCGGCGAGTAGAAGGTACATCATGGTGTCTAGGCTTCGCGTTCTGATGGCAGCGTTGATGGGAGCTTCACCGAACACATCCACAGCGTGGATATCAGCCCCGACGGCTTCTAGCATCTGGAGGGCCTCGGTACGTCCACCGAGGGCCGCACAGTGCGCCACCTGCCTCTTAGCGAAGTTCTTATGGCCGATATAAGCTCCTCTGAGTAGTAACTCCTCGATAACGTCTAGCAGGCCACGGCTGGCGGCGTGCATCAGCGCCGTGTCACCCCCAACGTCAACCGCGTCGACCGAGAGAAGGGTGGGGTTGGGCCCGGGCAGGGTCGGCAGTGTGACTATGAATTGGGTGGCGATGAGCTCATCGACATCATCGAGGGCACGTTTGACGGCTGATGACTTGAGGGTACGTTCGATTAGGAGGCGGACGACGGGGGCTGATGCCGAGAACATCAACGGTGTTCTTCCGAGCGCGGTGGTGGCCTGCACGTCGGCGCCAGTGTCACACAGCAGCCTTATCGCATCCATAGACCCGACCAACGCCGCGATATGCAGCAGCGTGTACCGCCTATCCTTATCCGCCAGCTCCCCAATCAACGCCAACATGTGGGGCGGTGTGATGGCCGTAGGATCGTTCCCCGCCTTCCACGCGTCGATTCTAGAGGTAAACTCGGCGATGCGGGAAGGCATGGTGAGCCCAATCATGCCTCCGTGGGTGCCTGACATCGTCATCGTTGATACGGACGCGACGCGTGCTGAGGTGAGAATGTCAGCCATGTCGTCGGCGTCGAGCATGCCTGTTGGTGCCTCAATGACTTCGGGACGGTCCTCTGTTGTCGCTCGAGGAGCCTGGGGGTTGAACTTGGGAATTTGGACCGGGTCTGTGGCGGTGCCTTCCTCTGCGGCCTTCTTGGTCTTCATCTCAGCTGTTCTTAGTCTGTATTCAACGTAAGAGACACGGTAGCTGAGACAGTAGAGGAAACTGAACAATATGTCGTTCCCTGCAGCCAATGCCACGTGTGGTGGGGCGAATCCCATCGGTCCGCGACCCGGTGCGATCAGGGCCTGGTTGAGGGTGGCTACCTGTGTTATGGTGAGGACCTCTTCGCCGCGCCGGAACACCTTGACATCCAGCGGCGTCGTGTTGAACGTCTCGAGCGATAACCCGTCCATGAGAACCACAGCGGCGGGGTACGTCTCTAGTAGCAACACCATGGCGTCACGACGGTCGAGGTAGGCGGCGGTGTGGATGGGGTTCACCTCCATGGTGTCCTGGTGTAGGTGGGGGTCCGTGTAGAAGGCGAGGAGCTGGCGGAGAACGACGCGGCTGTCGAGGATAACTGCGGCAGAGACAGCGGGGGTGGTGTCTGCGGTCATCTCGGTCGATGGTGATGGCAACTCAGAGTCGGGGAACGGTGCATCGCTTGCTATGGTCAACAAGAAGGGGTGGAACGCGTTGGTTCCGGCAATGAGGTCCCTCCTCTTCGATGCGAGCGGCGCGTCGTCTCCAATGAACGGTCTGAGGAGAATTCCGAGCTCCATGATGGGTATCATCGTCCGGGAGCTCAGATCACCTGCCCTGTACATGTGTGTGTGTGCTTTGAACGTCTTGAGGTCGGATGCGATCCAGTATTGTTCCATCTCTGTCGAAAGTGCCGCGTTGAGGTGCTTGGTGGTGGCGAACGGCACGTCTTGGGCCATAACGTTGACCAGGTAGCGGGATTCGCCGTGATACGGCTCGATATCGGTGCCACTAAACTGGCTTCTATGCCAGGGATAAAACATCTCGGTCTGGTCCACATATGCCGCGAAAGCAGCCTTGTCATCCCCGATCTGGACGTCAACGTTCAGCGCTGTGAGTGTAACATGTCCAATCTTAGCAGAGTCGGTCAAATGAGCCACACCGCGGTACAATAAATGCATGTCGGCATAGTTTGGCACAATAACGCACTTGGTCTTCGCAGCATGCTCCATTGTCGTCATATCAACACCGCGCCACTTCAGACGGTGCGGTGTGGACTCAGAGTTCACACCAGAGAGTGCATCAAGGATGAATCCGATCGAAATGTCGCGAAACGTGGCGTAAAAGACGTTGTGGTTCATGTTGAAGCGCCCAAGGTCATCAGGGTCGTTCTTCTCAACAGTACGCTTGGTAACAACAGCCTTGCTCTTTCCGCGCCCCTTCTTGGCATCCTTGAGGGCTGCCTTCTTCTCAGCAGCCATCAGTTGCTCCTTGAGCAGGATTCCTTCCAGAACAGCCTTAGCTAACGGGTTGGCGTTTGTCAAATCGTCCAACTTGGGCAATGCAATCTCATCGAGAGGCAGGCCTTCCGCAGCACCTCGGAAAAGCGCAGACATCGAAAAGCTTCGTACGATTTAGCTTTTTGAAACTGTTATCAATAACAGGTGAATCACTGCTGCTTGATGGAACTAATAGGTTGGACGGCAAAATCTACTTGCTCAGAAGAATAGTATCTGAGTCGTAATGAAAACAGCAATATATGTGCACTAGAGCTGGTATTAATGCGATCAATCCGTGTCTAGCTCCACATTTTTTGAAAATGAAATGGCGCCAAGGTTGCGCTTGTTATGCAATTTGTCTTTGTGGGACAAGCTGGCAACGCAATTGGCCATGTATTCCTTTCAATAGCGCTATCATCTGTGATTGATCTCCCCAGATCGGCTGAAGACGTCTTTCTCATGGAGGATGACGGTTCAATCACCCCTCGCGCGGTGAGTGTCGATCTTGATGACCGTACGGGCACCTCACATCACTCTTCGCCGTACCTAGCATCCCGTGCGCGCTATGGCTCCTTCCCACACTTCACTACCGGAGCAGGAGCGGGCTGCAATTGGTCTACTGGCTACACTACCGTCACTGACGACGGTGTGCCTGCCCTAGTGATCCGTGCCATCAAGGAACAAGCCGCGCGGGCCGACACCTTCACGCGCATCGTCCTATTCCACTCTACTGGCGGTGGTACGGGCGCTGGGGGCGGGTCGGCTCTTCTTGAGGCCCTTGCGGAGGCTTTCCCAATGGTAGATGTTGCTACAGTGACGATTATACCATCACTTAGTGAACAGGGAAAGCTACGTAGTCTGTACAACACTACACTCACACTTGCGACGATTGCTAACATTGCAGATATGTCGCTTGCAATCTCCAACGATGAACTAAGGGCAGAAATGGCACGCTACGGCGACATCGTACAGGAGACCTACGACGGCATCAACTGGCTCGCCGCATGCAAGGCAGCCCACATGCTCCTGCCGGCTATTCCTTTGTGGCCAGGCGTCACCCGCGCCCGCCCATTTATTCGAGTCGATTTACACTTGGACACACCCAAGGTCGCCGCACTATCCCCAACAGCAAGGAACCCACCGCCCCAGAGGCCCACCAAGGCACGCCCCGGCCCCCAGGCCACATGGCGGCGGGCTGGATGGGTGATGCCAAATTCTGACTCGTGGGTGGCCATCCTAAAATCACTGGAAAGAAAACTAGAAGCTCGCGGAAGACCGCCGGAGTCGGATTGGGGTAACTCGGCCCTATGTTCCCTATCTATCATGGGACCACCGCCTGACTGTGGATGGGACGCCAATGATGACAATTCACCCACAATGTCACCAAAATCGCCAGGTCAAATAGATACCGACGCAGATAGTCTGCATAGGCTAGTGCATAGGTTGAAGGAGAGATCGTTTTGCACTCGGATAGGGGCCCATCGGATTGGATTTGAGCGGTCAGCGGCAGTTATTCGAGTCGGAATTCACCTCCCAACAATTGACATGATTCTACAGCAAACTGGATCTGGATGGAAGAACGGGAGATATGCCCACCAATACCCCCAGCCTGTGCGTATGGCTGCGGCACTACGGGACTGTCACGCCGTCCGTGGCCGCTTTGATATGAGGTCGAAATGGTCTCGCAAAGACTTGGATTTGATGACGATGATTGCCCCATTTATAGCTAGTGGATCTCGATGCAGTGCGCGCACACGCGCAGCGTTTTCGATGACGCCTGAGGCCTTGGCTACGAGCCGGAAGCTTCTGCAGCAGATCAGGGCCTCCGAAGCGACAGGCGAGAAAGAAGAAACTGGAGAGGGGTGTGAGTTGGGGTTGGGTGCTGATGTTTATCGGAACGCCTTCGCCAAGGTGTTTTCTCTCTGTTCTCTTCACCACGCCACCGAGCGTTCCCGGGCCCGCCCGTTGACTCTTATTGACTCGACTCCCGACCCGACCCGACCCAACCCGATATCCATCCCCGCGTCGCCGGTGGTGCCATGTGAGTTGTCAGGCAGCCCCACCGACGTGGGCACCCCCCTTGGATCGATGACGCTGCTTCTTGAATCAGGGGTGTTGGGTCGGGATGCCTGGCTTGACATGGGGCCCGAGCAGGTGCCGGACGCGTGGCTGGCGAAGGTTGGGGTCGCTGTGTTGAGTCGGACGGGGTATGCTGACCTCGAGATGAGGTACTTGACACCCAACCCACCCAACTCTGAGGCGGGGGCGGGTGGGGCAAAGGTAACACGACCGGCGGGATTGGCTTACCGTGCGGCCGTCGGCCATCCCCGGGAATCCTCCGTGGACGTCGGATCGGGGTGGGTGCCCAACGTGCTGGACGTCGTGAGGGGGGTGACTGGGGCTCCGGCGGCGAGGCAGTGGGTCGTGTTGGTCGCCGGGAGTATCGACGCTAAGGAGAGGTAAATCATGCTGCGGCGGGGAGCTCGGGGATGGTTGGCCATGGTTGAATGGCAATCAGGAGGTTGCCGTATGCAATAATTGCTGTGTTCCATTTTCAATTTATATCATGTCCAATGTCATCTGATTGATCCTACCTTACCTACCTTCCCCGGGCTAGGCAGTGCCAATGCTGAGATTGGGGTCAGAAAGTCAGCGAACCACCGTGAGGGTAACAACCCCCCTCTATTCAACACATATCTTGCCCATCAGACGCCCGGAAACGGTCAGTTGAGGTCAGCTACGGGCCGGGTAGTGCGTCAGTTGCGGTGTATTGCCTACTCATCCTTTGTGTTGACTTCTTGATACCCCTTCTTATCGTTCATCGCCCGCCATTTGACGACCAGGGCCCAGACTCCAGCGACGATAGCCGTGTTGCACCCGACGATGCAGCATGGGATGAGCATGGAAGGCAGCAGGGTGAGCAATAGCATTGTGAAGAAGTTTCCAACAACGTCAACGGCGACATCAAAGTGGTCCGAGCACCCGTTAACATCCCTACTGTCGTCATAACCACATACCTGGTAGCTATGGCCACCGTCTAAGTCGGCAGTGCTCACCGTGACGCTGACTGTGTCTGTGTCCTTGATGGTAACACAATTCTTCCTGGTATCGCCATCGTCTTCGTCAAAGATGCAAAATAATAGTGGATAACGCGCATCCGCGGAGCAGTGGTAGTCAATGTCGAACGTGAAGCCCACGTCATCGCCCACATTGATTTCATCGTAACCATCCAGTGAAATGGAAATTCCATCAGAATCACAATCGAAATCCCCCTGTAACTGGCGCTGAGCATTCATACAAGCGAATAGAAGAACCAAGATGAACAGCGACTTCCCGATCATTGCTATGTTCATGGTTAGCTCTCGTTTTCAAATATGGCTATAAAGTGTCGAAACAAGAAGACCAAAGTTCGAAGCTTTAACCCGGAGTACATGCTTGTTACGAGTTGCTCACCATTAAATAACTGCCTCAAAATGTTTAACTGCCGGCCATTGTGTTTATAATCTATCTCCTTTTTCTATCACGCATTGGCGGCGGCGGCCTTCTTCTCCTTAGCCTTGTAATACGCGTCAAACTCATCGCTAAGGGCACCCTTCACCCACGTCATCAGCAGCAGCGCGATCATCGATTCTTCCTCCACCTTTTCATCGTCAAAGCCCCCGATCAGCGACATGATCTGGCGACACGTAGGCTTGTCTGGCTTCTTGCTAGGATCGAACCTGGCGGCCTGAATGACCATATTGGAGCCAATCATCACCCGGCACGATTCCCAGGTTTTAACCTTCTTGGGGGAATGACCGAGCGTCATGAGGAAGGCACGGACGACTTCATGGGCGTAGGGCGGCGGGATGTTGTACGTCTTGAGCTCGGCCATCTTAGCTCTGTCCAACTTGGCGAGCTGCTTGGCGATTTTCTTCAGTTTCGCCAGTTTCGCCATCAGCACCGGATCCTTAGCGCCCATCTTGAAGCCCTCGGCCTTTGTCGGCGCCTTGGTGCTTTTCTTGATCTCCAGCGGCGCGATCTTCCTTCTCCGCCTCTTCGCGTCCTTCCCCTTCCCCTTCCCTCGGCCTCTGGGCGTGTCCATCGCGTCTGTGCCGCTATCGTCGGTATCTGATGTCTCCGACTCGTCACCTGAGTCCGTGTCCAGCTCAGTCGTCTCCGTCTGTTCCACCGGCTCTGGCTCGGGTTCGGGCTCGGGCTCGGGCGCGATAAGACCCATATCGTCGTCGTAGTGCCAGACGATGGGCAGATTGTTGATCGCAGTTAACAGCTCCTCGTCGATGTCGAACGAGATCTGGCCTAACTGGTCGCTACCCCACACCCAAAGGTCGCCGGTCGCAGCCAGCATGACGACATGTGAATGACCGCACGCCACGGCCGAGCAGTCCGGGATTGACATAATCTGGGTGAATATGTCGACTCTAGGCGGCGGCGGAATATGGACTTTAAAGCCCCCGGGTGACCGCCGCGGCGACGGTGACATCAATAAAGACCCCGTCATACTGGGTGACCTCAGGTGACCGGCCACAGGCATACCAGGTGACCTGAGATAGCCAGGCCCATTCATGCTGGGCGACCTGGGGTGTGGCCCGCCCATACTTGACCCTAGTCCCAGTGGGGACATCAGTGGGGACATCAAGGTCGGCCCTCTTTGTCGGGGGGACGCCATGGTTGACATTGGGGACCTGGAAGAGTCGCCAAGGGTCGCCGTGATCCCGCATTGGCCCGCAGTGTTGTCCCCGGCGCTGTATATCGCGTTGTTCGACATAATCACGAGGGTGAAGTCACCTCCGCATTCGACATTGACAGCGACGAGGTCATCTTCGGCCAGGTACTCGACAAGCGTGGGTGGGAGGTTCTCGCACTCCTCAAGGCCGCACTGACACGACGTGTTGAGCCCGAACGTGTACACGGAGCCGGCCGCAGTCACGACGGCCGAATGATTGGCTCCAGCAGAAACGGCGACGACATCGCTGTCGCCAAAGAGAAACGAGTTAAGAGGACGTGCGGGGACAATGAAAGGCTCACCCTCGATGCCGCACTGGTGGTTGGTGTTGTCTCCCATGGCCCAGACGCAGCCACGGTCGTCAAGGAGGATGGAATGCTCATCACCGTTGGCAATCGAGACTATAGTGACTTCCGAGGGGACGGCGGCGGTCTCTTTGGACTTGTCGTTACCGTGCCCGAATGCGAACGTCTTCTCATCCCCCTCTGTTGTGATGATTGTCGTGTTATCGCGTGCCTGAATGGTTTTTGCACGCCATCCACCAGAATTAACGCATTTCGGCGCCACAATCTTACTCGCCATTGTAACGTTGTGTGACATGCGTGTACTACCAAAGAATTGGGTTGGTTGTTAGGGATATTTTGAGTATTCTCAGAAAGATGGCTATAAATAATTCGTTGAACGCGCAAATAAGCAGTTTGAGATTGGTTTATACGTTCATAACTATCGACGGTCTGCCAAAGTACAAAGTTGGCGCATTCAATTATATTCCCACAAGACAAAACCGCCATTTGGCAGGAGACTAACAAACAAGATGATATTCGATGTTGATAGAATGATTGAAACACTACTTGGCGGCGAATATCTACCGGAATCAACCGTTAAGAAGCTTTGTGACCTTGCAAAACAGATTGTGATTGAGGAACCGAACGTTCTGCGGGTCTCATCACCAGTGACTGTGGTTGGTGACATTCACGGCCAGTTGTACGACATGTTTGAGCTCTTCAAGATTGGTGGGATGCCTCCGTACGTCAACTATCTCTTCCTCGGCGACTATGTCGACCGTGGGGCCTTCAGCGTTGAAGTAATCAGCCTACTGACTGCGTTAAAGCTCCGATACCCGGAGCGTGTCAACCTCCTCCGCGGTAACCACGAATCGCGCCAGATCTGCCAGTTTTATGGCTTCTACATGGAAGTTACTCGGAAATACTCTGACATTGGCGTGTGGCAGGCCTTCAACTCCCTGTTCGACTATCTCACCGTGAGCGCCCTCATCGACGACCAGATCTTCTGTGTCCATGGCGGCCTGTCTCCTTCCATACACGCCATCGATGAGATTCACCTCCTCCTACGCTTCCAAGAACTGCCGCTCGACGGCCCGCTGAGCGACCTGGTGTGGAGCGACCCGTCTCCTAAGGAGGGCTTCGTGCCGTCCAGTCGCGGTGCAGGCTATCTTTTCGGTTCCAACGTGGTGTCCACGTTCAACCATGTCAATCGCATCTCCCATATCGTCAGAGCGCATCAAATATGCATGGAAGGCTACCAAACGATGTTTGACGACCAGTTGACGACCATCTGGAGCGCCCCGAACTTCTCGTACCGCGCCAACAACTATGCTGCGGTTCTTGAGGTAGATGTGGGGCTCAGACGGAACTATAACGTGTTTGGGCCGATGCCGAGCGATGAGCGGCCCCACATAACCCCTATGTGAGGGGCGCGGGCATATCGCGTTGTTGTTAAATTGTCCCCGCTAACCTCAAACCCAGTCGTTGTTTTGCCAGCTGGTGTGAAGTCGCGACGACTGTTTCTTCTTCATTCATTCATCATCTTGTTCCCACTTTAGGATCTTCCGCCACGCGTTGTCACACGAAACAACCATTCACAACCAACATCCACACAGCAACACCTAAATTCTCCGATGCGTTTATATAAGAGTTAATTACGTGCGACGGCCTCAGCACACATGATGGCGGTGCGGAGGACAGCGCAGACCTCCTGGGTTACCGCCGCAAGGCTGGGCTGCACGGCCGCGGGCTTGGGCACCGCGGCGTCCTTATCCGACTTGAACACGCTGACATTGACCGACGACTGGGGGCACCCTGCCGCCTGAGCGACCTGGCTGAACGCCACACACTGGCCCGACATGCGAGAGGTGAACGTCTTGCGGTAGCGGAGGATGGCGTGCTCCTCGAAAGGCACCATCTCCTGCTCACCGACGGCGGCGCGGGCCATCAACTCGCTGCGGATGTGCTGGATGGGGACGGGCTCGTCGTCCTCGCTGCCGCTGTCGAGGGCGGCGGCGTCCTCCTCGTCCATGAAGAGATCGAGGTCCGGCAGGGGCAGGGCGACGACCGGGGCGGCATCCTCAGCGCGTAAAGAGGGCCGGGATGTGGTTTGGAAGACACAGCCTAGCGGGATCGAGTTGGCGGCAGTGGCGAGGGCGTCGATGGAAGACGGGCCCGGGTTCGGGACGACACGGGGCCTGGACCGAATGACAATGGAGACGTCGAGGTCCGTGTGGGGCACAGCGACGAGGATCTGAGCTGAGGGGCCGGTGAAGGCGACGTCGACAGGCTGGTCAGTGGGGCGGAGAGCGGCGAGGTCGGTACCGCTGAGTGTGGCGCCCGTGATGCCGTGGACGTGGCGTGTGATGGCTATCTGGCGCCACACGACACGGTCCTTGGGAGCGAGGGGGCGTCTGTTGATGACCAGGGCATCGGGCAAGGTGTCGACGTCGCCCTCCATGAGGTCGGCACAGATGAGGTCCGAGCGTGCGACGGTGGCGTCAGCGGCGGCGATGGTGACGTGGAAAGAGCCGTGGTCCGCCTCGTCGACGTCGCCAGGGAGTGGGAGACGGGCCTGAAGCCTGTCGACCGCGTCCTGGCCAATCCCAGCCCAGAATCGGGCGTCGAAGCGTCTGTCCTTGATGCCCTCGGCGACCTGAGCGGGTTGGGTGGTCCGCATGGTGGTTTGACTCTCCATGATGTTAATAACGTTCTTACCAATGTAGGCGGTGACTTCGAGAGGGGGGAGGGCGGCGAGGGTGTCGTCGGACGGCACGAGGCCCGAGTCAGCGTTGACACCGAGGAGGCCAGCGAGTGCACGGCCGACGGCGCCGGCCCAGTAGTCGGGTCCGGCCATTGCTGCGTCAAACCAGCAGGCCGAAACCGACACGGTTTTTTCTCCGGGGTCGAGCTTCCTGAGGCTTGTGGCGTCGTCAGCGAAGTAGCAGGCCTCGTCCGGGCCCGTCTCCATGTCAGACTCGTCGTCCGTCTCGTGGTCGTCAAAGTTGAAAAGTTTCGAGTGTATGGGCTCTTCAGCAACCTCTAGAGAGTACTGGACGAGGCCAGCGCGGCCCGAGGCCTTGGGGACCTCTTCTGCGGGGGTTTGGGGCATGGAGGCGCCGTAGGGCGTGACACCGTAGACGTTCCCGAGGGATACCGAAGGGAGGATGGGTGAAGCGCCGTCCTGCTGCCGTGCGATGGTCTCTAGTCTAGATGAGAGGCTATCGAAGAGGTTCCTTGATTCCTGCGGGGCAGGAGATGGGGGCGGGGTCATGCGCGGCGTCTCCATTCCGAGTGGGGCGACGGCGCTGGGAAGGTCAGGATCGTCGACGTGGGGGACGAGGGAATAGGCAGCGGTGCGTGGGGTGCGGGCCGACCCGCGTCTGGGCGGGAGGAGGGCGAGGGCCATGGCAGCGCGGGGGGACTGAAGAAGGGCCATGCGTGAGATGAAGAGGCGGCGGGTCGAGGCTACGGTGTCCGCAGGGCCGGCGATGACGGCGAACTTGTCTCCCGTGGCGTTGCTGGGGAGGAAGAGCGCGACGTCGTTGTTGGCGAGCTTGACTAGACGTTTGAGGTTCTCACCGTTGCGTCCAATGATGCGGCCGATCAACGACTGGATGATCGGGAGTGTGACGTACGCAAAGTCGCACAACATCTCGCTGATCTCACCTTCGGCGTCGACGACGTTATCAGCGGGGCCTGTGAGGACGACAGTGCCCGGCTGGACGTCGCTGCTCTGCCCGAACACCTCAACACGGATGGTGACGCCTGTCTGCTCTCTGATGCGACGGAGGGTGGCGGCGCGGGGCCCTACGAGGTATCTATCAGCGAAGAGGGGGAGGGGGATGCGGCGCTTACCCTTGGCCGAGTCGGGGCGGCCCGCCTGGTCGAGCTTGGCAATGATGAGTGCGAGTGCTGCACGGACGTTACCCGCCGAGCCCTTAACGATGGCCCATCCGTGGTCAAAGCGGACAGTGGTCTCCGTCTGGTCGCGGATACCCTGGACAGTGCGTCCGCCCTGGCCAATGAGGACGCGTTCGCTACCGTTAGGGATGTGGACCACGCGCACGAGAGGCACACCGTCGGGCGGGTCCGCGCCGTGGTTCTGGTGGGCCGTGTGGCGCTTGACCTGGATGGTGGTGGGCCAGGGCTGGGGCTGGGACGTGGCATCAACGATGGCGGCGTGTAGGCGGTCCTTGATGGCGTACAGAGTCTCCGTGGGGCACCGAATGCGGATCACATGGGTGTACACGGCGACGACGGGCTCCTCGGAGCCGTCCTCCGTTTTGCAGGCGGCGGCGACGGCCTCCTGACCAGCAGGGGTCTTGAGCCACGTCTCAGCGCCGGGGGTGACCAGGAACTCGATGACCGCGTGGTTGTCGCTCAGCTCGCTGAAGCGGCTGTAGTTGTCAAGCGTCTGCTGGGATGCACAGCGGGAAATGGAGGGGGATTGGTTGCTGCTGCTGCGAGGCTGCTGCGAAACTCTCCACTCGGCTTCCTTCTCTTCGATGAGACGCTTGGCAGTCTCGCACTGCTCAGCAGTGCCCCGAAGGATGGTCACTCCACCTTCCTGGAAAGACACAACGGCTTTAGAGCGTGCACGGATTGATGAGACGGAAGATCCCTTACGGCCGATCAGAAAACTAACCGATCCCGGATCAATGTGCATCTTGATGGTTTTCTGTTGCATTGAGGAGTTGTCCCGGTTTCGCTGCCGCCAACTCAGCTCGTGAGACATAGGGATTGTTTTCGCTTAATTGGAAAAACTGACTTGACTCAGTCGTCAGTTTATAGTTTCCATTTGTTTCGTGTGTTTCGAGCTTTGACAGTACCAGCAGGGCGTAGCATTTTGCACACGCTAGTCCCATAGTGGTTCAGGAAGGAACATCGCGGAATTACGGATGCCAACCGATAACAGCCACCGGCACTGGTTTTCCGGGCACCTCGACAATAAAGCTGTTTGACCGCGTGATACCCACGATAAGACAGTATTGTTGGCAATGGTGAGGAGCACAGGTTGCGAACGACATCCAGAAGATAACTGAGGAAAGGGATCAAAGGAGATCTATAAACCAGTCTCACTTCGGCTCTTGGGATAGCACCAAGCGCGCAATGCGTAGCGCTGTGATACGTCACCACCGGACCTTTAAATGCAGTTCATTCGCCTACGACTTTCCGAAGTCGGGTCACTCAACCACAATAATGGTGCGAATATGTCCAGGCAACTTCAAGAGGCTTCTCACAATGGACAAGGAATACGAGCTGGGGATTAAGGCTCGGGACAACAGTCCATTTGCCCAGGTCCAAGCGTTCAACCTCGTCAGCATCGATGTTCCTCTTTTCCAGCGCAAGTACTGCTGGCCAGTCAAGCTCCTCGACATTCTGGTCCAAGATCTTGTTAACCCCAAGCTTGCCGCCGACATCAACGGCCACCACATGGGAAAGCTCATTTTTTCGTCCATCAACACTCTCAAGAAAGTGAACGTTGATGATCCCTCCGCCATGATCTGCATCGACGGCCAGCAGCGCATCACGGCCATTACCCTCCTTCTCTGTGCTCTTCGGGATCGTCATGCCCGCAACGGGGACACCCACGACGTCCACATGCTCAACGCGCTTCTGTTCAGGTCTGACGAGCCACTCGATATCTCATCCATTAACCCCCATCCGTGGACGGGCACCCGAGGCGAGGTCCCCACCGACCCGCACGTTGTTTTTCGTCCTTCCCACGATGACCGCGTCTCATATTTCGGCATTCTCTGCGGCCATCCTCCGGCAGACCCCACGACGTGCGCCATCGCCACAACATACGCCCACTTGGCCGCGTTGCTTGACACCTACCCCGACATGGTGCACACGCTGCAACACAACACCCTGAATCAGGCCTGCTTCATGGTCCACGAGACTGACCGCGACCCCAATGCTGCGTTCAGTGGGACATACACCTTTGGCGAGGCCGCCAAGATCCAGTTTGACATTGCGCGCGAAGGAGTTAAGCTGGCGCAGTCCGACCTTGTCAGGAACCTCCTGATTTCGACTATCCCACTCGCTGAAGCCGAAACGCTTTACTTTGACACGTGGCTGCCCATCGAAGTGACCCGCAGCCCCGAAGAACTCGATGTCGTCCTCACCCATTATCTCCACAGCCGTATGTTGCCTGAAGTCGGCCAGAAGAAACTCGCAGCGATGATTGACGCCTCAGACAAGGCCATCAAGGGGTTTGACAGGCTTCACCTCTTACAAAAGCTGATAACGGTCGCCAGTGGCAACGAGCCAGGCCTCCTCAAGGACTTCCGGACCTATATGGATCAGTTTGAAGGAGACGAGACCGTGACGACGCGTGTGGCCATGCTCAAGGAAATTAACGCGTTTGTAACGTCTGGAACGGCGGAAAACTGGGCCAAGAATCACCCCAATCTGTACAAGGCAGTCACCGACCGGGTCAAGCGCATCGAGTCGATGAAGGCCGCCATCCGCAGCGCCCACCCCACCCCACCCAACAGGGG
>PPCM01000881.1_pt1 | contig 17539 bp, 10 predicted proteins | sample 1555541 | NCBI WGS metagenome assembly PPCM01 (sample SAMN05284479, study PRJNA326546) | Marine sediment metagenome, whole genome shotgun sequencing project. | isolation source: marine sediment | place: Germany: Wadden Sea | collected 2012-09-05 | reverse complement strand
GGCAGGCAACCCTCCTAACCTTCCCATCCATGAATGCCCGTTGGATGGTCTGGAGTAGTAAATCTCTCTCCCCCCCCCATGGATTATATGAGTTGTCTGGCCAGACGTTCTGGCGACGCTACAAGTCGTCATAATGTGTTTGATTAAAAGATCGTCTTTGCTGGGATTCGAACCCAGGTTAAGAGCTCCGGAAACTCCCGTACTATCCCCTATACGACAAAGACAAAAGCTTAAAAAAAGCTTGGTTTTAGATGCGGGCTTTAAAAACCAAACCCAACTACGCATTGTTGGCCGATTTAATGGCCAAGAGAACTTCCATAACCTCGGACCTCGAGCATATCGTTGCGACTGTTGTGTACGATAGTGGAGACGGGAGAGCATACGAGCCCTAGCTCCTGCCGACCATAGTGTGTGGTATTCGGACTGTCGACAACTGACCACATGAAGTGTCCGAGATCTCGATCCTCTGACCTGCCTGGCCATACAGGATGTAATCGACCCCACAGTCAACGCCAGGCCAATGACTCGAGAACACAATAGCTTGCTGCCCGCATTCATTGCCATGTTCGACAGACTGCAATAAATGTGAGCGCAGGGAATGTCGTCACATTCAATGGACGTGACGATAACGTCGAACACAGAGACGTGTGATTCGCAAACACTACAGAACGTCCATCGGACCCACCACTTTCTCGACGAGTACCGGGACGCCACCATGACACCCCGATCTCAACCCGCTGTACAATTGCCTCGAAGCTGGGGACGAGGGAATAATTCGGGAACTTGGAGATCAGAGAGAGGCCAGGAGACGTGACATCCTCACCGTCGTGCTCTAGTCAGTGCACGGCATGACCAGAGTTTTGGAAGGTAACGTAAAAATTACCTTACCTTTACACAAGTGCAACGCATTTGGGGAGAGTACAATGCCAAGTGAGCTACCCACACGAGATTCGAGGGAGAGAAAAGGCTGGAGTCAGCACAGAAAACTACCCAGGGCCATGCCATTTCTTCCCACAACTCCCGAACGACTCCATCGTCTTTGATGAGAAAATTTGTCGGCCAGCCAGGTGATTTGCTCCTCGGTGCATGTCCGAGCGGAGGCTGGCCGAAACTAACCTGGCGGATTCATACTGTCCAAAAGGGCCCATTATTGATATTGGTAACTTATCGAGGCGACGAATTCAAATGCTTGAGAACTCATGTCATATTTGAGATCGTTTACATATCGCTGGTGTCATCGCCTGTCTCCGTCGGCGCCTTGACCATCGCCTTGGGAATATACCCAGCCAGCTCATCTCGCAGCAGGTCCACTTCTCGTAGCCACACATACTTGGGGGCCAGCGGTTTCCGCCTGTCCCACCTGCAGTAGTACTCCAGCTGCCCACCCACACTAATTCGGTCTGACAGCACCTTCCCGACATGCCCCACGTTGGCGTCAGTGGTCATCGGATCTGTGTCGCCAGCCCTGAACTCAAACCGCGATTGGTCACCAATCCTATCCACATAGGCCGACCTGGGCCGTGTCTGTGTGGGTTTGAACGGGAAGGCTCTGTCGGCCATCATCACGCTTGACACGGTCAGCATCGGGGTGCCGAGCGTGTTGCGGCCCTTCTGGGCTGACGGCGTCCGGTACCAGGTCGTCGGCTTCTTCACCGCCCGAGCTGTTGGGACTGGCGTCGTGGTGGGTGTCCTTGGTGCGGGCGGCGGCTTGCCCTGGGCGCCGAACGTGTGTCCAATCTGCATGAGGATGTTGGACCGCGTTGCCGACGCCTCTTTGAAGGTCGTCGCCACCCGCTTGTTCTCCGCCTCGAGCAGGTTGCTGGTAATATCCGGCCCCTGCTCGGTAAGGAACACCTTGCTCGAGCTGCCCGGCGTCTCGGCCATCGTCTTGAGAAACTGGTCAGCGTCACGACCCGCCGTGCTGGGCTGGTTGAGTGCCGTGTCGTCCAGCTTCATCGCCCTCGGCTGGGAGACCGGTGTCCAGGACTCGACAGGAAGCTTCCGCGTGGCCTTGGCGATGGTGGTGGACAGGATGCTGAACTCAGACTGCCCCTTCCGCGGCCTGGCGAACGCCTCGACCGTCGGCGGGGGGCGGGACGGGGTGTTGCCCGTCGCGGGTCGGCGGGTTGGGCGGTATACGGCCTGGGGGGTGGTCATCGGTCGGTGCCTCCACAGTCCAAACTTCCCAACCGTCGTCAATTGGACCTCCTCGGTCACCTCATCCAGATCCAGCACGTGCACCTCACCTTCGACGTCCATCACGTACACCTTGGAGTCGATCGAGTCGACCACCCGCCCCAACATCCCACCCGGCAGCTGGATGTGGTGTCCGATGCCAGGGCCTTTAGGAACGGCCGGGGCAGGCTCAGGGGCGGGCTTCACGGGCTTCACGGTCGGCGTGGCGTCCTTGGCGCGGCGTCTCTCCCTTCGTTCCTTAGCTAGACGGAGGGCAGGCTCACGCAACTCCCGGGACTGCAGACGGATGTCCTTCAGCTCATTGATGGCAGCCTCTCGCTTGGCAGCCACATCATTGGGTTCACTTGATAAAGCTCTCATGACCGCCGACTTGACTTCCGCGGCCGGGAGTGGTGGGGGTGGGGCGACCGGCGGCGGATCCCACACGATCTCATTCCCAGTGTAAGGGACCGCGTGACCTGATAGAATGATGGCGGATCTCACCTTGGGCGCCATCTCACATAAAGTAGTCAGGACGGCCGGGTCCACCTGGCGATCAGACGGCAGGGTGGCGATGAGGCCGGACCGGATCGTCTTGAGGGGGACGGCGGTGCGGGCCATGCGGCGGGCAGCGTCCTGCTCGATGTTGAAGAGACACAGCATAGCGGTGTCGATGACGGCGTCCGAGGGCTTGGCTTGGTGCAGAAGAACATCGTTCAACGATGACCAGACGTCACGAGAGAAGAACGGGACCGCGTCCAGATCAGCATCGTCAGCCACCACGTTAATCAACAACTGGGGCCGCTCTAACACAGCAGGCTTCAACTCAGTCAGGAGATCCAGCAGCACGCCATGCAGCTCGGGCATCGGAGCGAACGCCAGGTACTCAGGCAGATCCAGAGCCTCGACCACAACCGCCATGACCCCGTGCAAACTCGTCATGGTGGTCAGAATCTGCGGTGCTTCCACGAACCTCTGCGGTAGATTGTCTGCATAAAGCATCCAGCCAAGCAGCACTGCTAGCGTGCCCTTGGTGTATCTATCGCAGTCCAGTGGCCATCGAAGCCCCGGGGGTCCTGGTCGCGCCGTGTGACTGGTGTAGGCTGTCCACTGGTCGTGCATTCGAGTCATTCTGCGGCGCAAAAATTGGATGCGCGCCCGCCACATCGTGGTCGTAACGTTGGTGTAGGGTGTCGGCTCGAATTCCTGCTGGAACTCCGCTCTTCCCTTCGCGGCCCGAGGGTCAAGTGACATCGCCACCTTGGACAGGATCACGCCCTTACGCTCGAACGGAGGGACGGTAGGCACCGGAATGGGCCCCCTGGCGTCCCCGAATGCCGCGGCCTCGGCCTTGTCCTCGGCGGAAAATGGTCGACCATCGAGGAACCAGACGGCTGGGCACATGTAGCACAACAGGCCGCGGTAGTGCGGCGAGGTGGCCACAGGCGTCCCTGATAGCCACAGACTGACGATCTGACAGCTCCGGATGGCCTGTAGCGCCTCTAGCTCGATGAAATTGTCGGATAGGTTGAGGAGACCTAGCGACCCGAAACCAGACAAACCGGACAGGTTGGAGATCTGGTTCCCGGCAAGCGAGAAATTAAACACATGAGGACAGAGTTCCAATCGTGATAGATCCGATATCCCGCAGCAATCAGCGTACAGCGTCTCCAAGGCCGAGCAATCGTCCAAATATCGCAGATCTGTGAGTTGTCGACCCCGTAGGTCTATTAGTATTGCTTTGTTGAGTGGCATGCCAGCCTGGCGTTGCAGTGTGAGCCTCGTAAGACTGCCAGGCGGCATTTTTTGTGTTTTCAGTGATTTATTTTATCAAACGACAACGAGTATAGGGCGTGCCAGCAGCTTACAGATGAAGTATGCGGTTCACAAGATGCCGGTGTTCATATTCATTCATTCAGAATCTTGCCGACAATCTTTGCCCACCCTACCCTGGCACCATCGTAACGCGCAGAAGGACGTGAGCATCAGCATGTACAAAACTATTTAGTTGAACGCAAACTTGCCTACAATCACCGCCGCGACGACAGCGCCCGTCCCGTACCGAAGAAGCCAGACCCACTCCGCGGTATACCAGAAAAGGATGACCAACCCGACAAGAGCGGTGATAAGGCCGACAAAGAGCACGGACGCGGCCGACCGGGCAGCGCTGGCGGGGAGGCCGTCAATGTTAAAGAATGATGTCATCTGGATAAAGAAGGAAAAGGGGGTACACACAAGAAGAAGGGCAACAGCGAAAACTACAAGGATAGCAATGGTCACTCCAAGCGAATACGCCTGGGAAATCTGCTTCATAACCGAGTTCCAGGTAGAAACGAGCTCTTGCTTGGGAGAGCACCGCTTAATCTCACCATCAAGATCTTCCTGAATTGTGCTAGCCGTGCAGACAGCGATACACAAGGCTACAAGAACCCAGTTGGCGTACTTCATGCGTTATCGAGGAAAAACGTCAGATGGTTATAAATACGTTACACTTGAGTAATACTGAGCGCTGCCTTCAGAATGGTATGTATGCACCACTAACTACCAATCGGCAGCAGCGCGGCGACGGGTCCCTGGTCATTTATAGAGATTTATAACCAAAATTTAGCGAAATCACACATTGCCTGACCGACTTCTCAGCCGGCAAATTCGTGAATAGTTCTCTCCCCAGGGGATGAGATAGGATAGTCAAGAAGAGAGTAGAACATGTTCTTTATCGACAACATTGACGTCCAGGCGCTCGAGCCCGTCGACGAGGAGATCGCCACCCTGCTCGAGGAGTCCATCAGCGACAACATGGCTGGCGATGAGGTGCTGTGTGAATCACTGCTTGTCCTTCTTGTCTTTGGACTTCTTCTCCTTCTTGTCCTTTTTCTCTTTCTTCTCCTTTTTCTCCTTCTTGGGCTTCTTGTCTTTCTTCTCGGCCCTGGCCTTCTTCTTCTCCTCCTTCTCCAGCTTGAGTCGGGCCTTCTTCTCCTCCTTGGTCTCCTTCTTGGGCTCCTCCTTGGGCTCGACGGGCTCCTCCACGGGCTCGGGCGTCTCGGGGACAGGCTCATCGACAGGCTCGGGCTGGGGCTCGGGCTCCTGTACCTCGGGCTCCTCTACCTCCGCCTCGATGACCTCGGGGGCCTCCACCACCTCCTCGGGGGCGGGGTGGGTGGGGTCGGGTACGGTAGGCTGGACATACGTCACCTCTATCTCATCCCATGCCTCCTCGGTCACCTCCTGGGTCTGGTCCGGTTCCTCGGGCTGCCCCTCAGGTGTGGCGACCTCGTGGATGTCGACGTGGGGGGAGGGTGTGAGGCTCGGGAGAGGGGAGGGCGTCCGGGGCACCTCGGGCTCCACCGTCTCGGAGGTGACGTCAACCTCCACATCGACCGGCTGGGGCGCTTCGGGCACCTCCTCGGGTTGGGCCTCCTCCTCGGACTGCACCACCTCCTCCTCCTCGACGGGTGGGGTGGGTGGGATGGGGATGGCCTCGGGCTCCGGCGTCCTCTCACCCTGCCCCGGTGGCGGCGACACCATCAACGGCTCGGGCACCTCAGGCTCGGGCCGGCGACGATCCCGATTGAGGTCGGGGGCGGCGGCGGCGGGGTGGTCCGGGAGGCGGGCCCCCCGAGTGAGCTCTTTGAGGGACGGGACCCGCCCCGCCTCGCCTAGCGTGGGGCGGGGCGAGTGGGTGGTCGACCGGCGACGGAGGGCGGCGGGGGTGTGGCCCAGTGACTTCTTCCGCTGGCTGTAGAATCGAGGGGAAGACGTGATGCCGGCGGACGCAGCGATCACCGTGGCGCCGGGCCCTCTGCGGGAGAGGAGGCCGGACCGCGCCTCGTGCTTCACCTTGGTCAGATCGTGCTTCATCTCGGTGACGACGGCCGCGTGCTCCCGCTTTATGAGTGCGATCTCCTCGGCATGGCCCCGCCGCAGCTCGGAGACGGCCACCTTGAAGTCGCCCTCCTGCTGCTTCAGCTGCCGTGTGATGTTCCTGTCAGCGTCCCTGATGGTGCGCGCGCTATGGCGGATCTCGTTCTTGAGGTCCTTCACCAGCTCGGCGAGCTCCGCGTTGGCCATGCTGACCTCATCGAGCTCGTCCAGAGCACGGTCATGGTCCTTGATGAGCTGCTCGTGCTGCTGCTCGAGCGCCTGGATGGCCGCGATGTCGAATCGTGTCTCCTCGAAGGTCGATGTGAAGGCCCCCACGTCCTGCTCGTGCTCCATCATCATTCCCACGTGCCCCGCACGGTTAATGTCCGCCAGCTGCCCGGGGTTGGTGTCGATCATCGCCTCAAGCTCGGCGATCAGGCTCCTCGCGTCCCGCAGCTCAGCCTTGAGAGCCTCGATAGTGTCGTCCTGAGCCTCCATCTTGGTCACCATCAGAGCGCTCTGGAGCTGCATCCTCCGCCGCTCGGACTCTTCCACCTCATCGACGACGTGCTCCTCCTCCTCCATCGGCTCAACAGACTCGGACACAGCGCTGTCGCTGTCAACCGCCTCTGGCTCATCCGCGGAGTCAGGGGCAACATCCTCCACAGACCCATCCATGTCATCCATCGACAATATGCTGTCACCATCCTGTTCATCCAGCTCGCGGTCATGGACAACTTCTGAGCCAATCGTGGCAGCTACGCTCATAGTTGCGGGGAATGGCATGCCGCTGTCGGATCCAACTTGCTGCAACATCTCTGCAGAGAGTTTTTCGTTCGGTGCAGACTCAACAGCCTCCATTTGTAAGAATCTTTCGTGTTTCTTTTTTCCGAATCTTTATAAAAGAAGTGACCCACCGCTCAGTGTGTAAGCCGTTGATGCATTTAACAAAAAACATACTATTGACCCTCATCAGCATGTGAGTATTGAATAACAGAAAAAATATAAAGTACGTTGTCACATACATGTCTAACGAATTCAGCCCCTACGTCGATAATGGAGGGTTTGTTTGCATTTGATTCGTTTTACACAGAACGGTAGTTGCCGTTGCCGGTTCAGATTTTGCGATAATTGCCGGAGACACTCGGTTAACTCAGAATTCATATTGTATTGCGTCTAGAAACGTGTCTAAGGTTGCACAGATGTACGTTTATCCTAATCGCCCGATTACATAGTAACAATGATGTGTGCATCGCGTCATCTGGCATGCAAGCCGACATCTTCACTCTCCAGAAGAACCTTCATCTTCAAGCACAGCAGTTCAAGCGCGACTCGCGGCAGGAGATCACCACTGTGTCCTTTGCGCGTCATCTGGGCAACACGCTGTACGGCCGGCGCTTCTTCCCGTACTACACGTTCAATCTTGTCGCGGGCCTCAAGGAGGACGGGTCTGGCGCCGTGTACTCCTATGACGCCATCGGGTCGTTCCAGGAGCAGAAATACTCCGTGTCTGGGTCGGCCCAGGCGCTGATGCTCCCGTTGCTCGACAGCCAGCTGAAGGGCCGGACGACCGAGATCCCCTTCGACGAGGCCCTCGGGCTGGTGAAGGACGCCCTGACCAGTGCCGGCGAGCGGGACATCCACACTGGCGACAGCGTGGAGATCTTCATTATGCGGGCCGGCCAGCCTGTTGAGAAGCGGCTGTTCGAGCTGAAGAGGGACTAAATGACGCATAGCGAGGGATGTTTATTGCCGGCAGCGTGCTGATCACAGCTGTACCATGGCGTTATATCGTCTGTGGTGGAGTCTGGGTAAGTGGGTGTGATGTTGGAGCTTCAGGAGACATGGCTGTGGTGAGGCAACAGCCAAGCACTATGTGAGTCCTGATTATCCCCCGTGACGCCGGGCCGCTAGCGGGTTGCAGCAGAACGCGCCCCCCGCCGCTCAGTCCGGTGTGTGGGCCAGTCCCTGGCGTCATGGGGTGTTGTTGTCCACAATGCACTTACAATACTGGAAATCAGAGGTTGACAATCAGAGGCCTTTCAGGGCCACTGTGCGGGCCGTCTGGATCTTGGCGAGAATGTACGGCGGGCCACCCTTGTCAAGCTGGTTCAAACTGGCCATTCTCTCGAAGGCTTCTTGAATAGTTTCGTCGGAATGATTCTCGTCAGGGTCAAGCGCAAGTATCTTGGCAGCAGTGGGAAAAGGCATTGGTTTTGAGCCAATGTGCAACTTCTCAGGGATCTCCTTCAAGCGCCCAAGGTAGTGAATGTTGGCAGACATCTGAACCTTCAAATGCTGCATGTCTGTGTGACTCTGGTGCAATATGACACGTACTGCTAACGAATGTTTCCTTCGCAGCTGCAGATGCTGCAATGCCAGCTGCTAGCACATCATTGAGCATTCTTTACGTATAATTTATTCGGTCGATTTATTCGTTAAACTGCGTGGACCCTCCCTTTGGGGTTGTTGGGAGGTACCGAGACCAGTCCAACCCCGCATAACACGGCCATCATAATAGTCTCAACGATGGCCCAGGATGGGCGGATAAAGATCGTTACCACAGTGGGAACACCCATCAGAACAAGAACAAGAGTAAAGGCAAGCACCGCAGGTCGCCGGGGGATGAACGGGATCAGGGGTACCGCTAACGACCATGCACTCCCAGTGAACATCGCGTAAACTACGGCGCTCACCCGTGTGAGCCAGGCTGGCATAGGCTTGTTAGTAAAGAAGGGGATTGTCGGCAACGAATTGAGGGATATGACATTAAGGCGTTGAAACGCGACTAACACCAATGAAAAGTGGAAGAACAGCACCATAGATGCATTTGTGCAGAGAGAATGAACAGCAGCCGATGAAATATCAGCTGAAACACGTACTAGTGGCCGAATAGCGCCTGAAAAAACTAGAGGTGTTGTCAATGATGCTAATAGTATCACTGCATACTCTTTCTTCCAATATAAGCGTCTAGCTTCCCAGAGAACCGCTTTTTGCATTACTCCGGCATGCCAATAAAAACCCAAAACAGAAACAGGAACAATCAGAAGACCTGCCGCTGTGGTCATTTAACCTATGGTGCTGTCGAGCCAGTTCATCTCTTGAACAGCCGGTCAGCAACCCGCCCGGCATCCCCGGCGCCGATCCAACCGGCGCCGATGAGGCCGTGGGCGATGTCGACGGTGGCCTGGGTGCCCGGCGACTTCGTGGCACTCGACCGGATGCGCGTGCCCCTGACGGTGGCGGGTGCGAGGGCAGAGATGGCTCTCCGTGAGACATCGACGGCAGGGCCATCCGTGGGTGAAGCAGGGTCAGGAGACGCGGGGCCCAGGACGGTCGACCCGGCGGAGACGGAAGCCGTGACGGATCCGTCAGCCCACCCAATAGACTCGAAGAACGAGCCCGACCCAAGAGCCGGACGGGGAGGGGGGGCAGGGTCGGCGTGGACGAACCGGGCGGCCTGCATGGCGGGGGCCGTCGGGGCCATCGTCGGGAAGGCGGCCGAGACCCACCTGCCCCGGACGGCGGTGCCCACGAGGAACTGGATGGTCGCAGCCCCGTTGGATGCGATCGGTGAGGCCCCAGCCCCGAGGATCTGGCTGACGGCAAACACGGACGTCGGGCAGGCCTGGGCCAACGCGACCAGTGTGTGGTCAGGGAGGATGGCGGTCGGTGGCTCGTCAGCCTCGCGGGCCTTCTCGTCGCGCCACTCGTAGATGGCGGTGCCGACGGTCTGCTGGACGTGGGTGAGCCCCGCTCCGGCCCCGGCCCCCCAGAGGTAAGTGGCCGACTGGGTGGTCAGCAGGGGGTTCTCGTGGACCTCCAGGGCCTTCATGCACGAGGCCAGTAGGGCACGCCGGGCCAGCCCACCTGCGGGGTCGGCGTCGACCAGCATCCCCCAGATCCCGGACGCGATGAACATCAGGTAGTGGGTGTCACCCCGGGCATACGTCACCTTCCGGTCCGACATGGGACGAGTGGCCCAGTCGGCCGTCTGGTTGGCCTTATCGGCGGCGTACCCAGTGCCCCACACCTGTAGTTGGGCGGCAAGGGAGCGGCGGCCCTTGAAGGTGGGTGCGGCGGCGGCCCCATCGAGCACGAGTAACATCTCATACGTGTCTAGCATGTTGACGATGTAGATACCAAAGTCACGCTGCAGCCACTTGACGTCGTTGGTGGCGCCATGCAGGATCTTGAGCGTGCCGGGGTCCGCGAACACGTGCCGCAGCAGCGCCATATCGGCCTGCAGCTCGAGCGCGTCGATCACGTAGTCGTGCAGCACGCCGTCGATGTAGGCGGAGAGCTGCACCACACACACGGCCCCAGAGAAGCAGTGGTCCGTGGTGTGCTCGACGTCCACCGCCAGAACGTCCACAGCAGGCGAGTTCAGCTGGTCAACGGCGTCCCGCAGCGCGTCGGGGGTCGTTACGTAATGGAAGATGCCCAGGTCGGTGTCGGCAGAGTTGGGGCCCATCGGCGATGGCTTGGGGTGTGGGGTGTTGCTCGGGAGACGCATCCCGTTGGTCCAGGCGGCCACGTGTGTGTGTGTGGCCCGTCCGTCGCCCCACGGTGCCGGTACACCCTGGACGAGCTGCACTAGAGTGTTGATCTCCTCGCGGTACGGGTGGATCGTCAGGAACGGGAATCCGGGCGTGGCCTGGATCTGAGCGTTACTGAGCGTGGTGTAGCTGTTGATTTTGAAGGGCTGGTCCTCACCGAGGTCGGGGATGAACGGGAAGTTGCGACACAGTCGGGCATGGTCCCGCACAGTCCGCTTCACGTTCTTGTGCACCATTGGAAGCGCGGCCATGTTAGGCGCAGCAAGATGCGCCCGATGTTCCCCAAAGATTCTGGCACGATCGAGCGAATGATCCACAGCTTGCAAAATGTTCCCAAAAGTTGATGAAACCAGGTCCGGGTCAAAGTGGGAAGCGCCCTCGTCCTTGCTAGCACCAGACCATATCCGACACGGGTTAGATATATCAGCCCAGAGCTTTTCAGCGACCTTCTGAGTCGTTACTCCATATGGCGTGGGATGAACAGCCACGTTAAAGCAATGGGTGTCCACATCCTCTCCAATCTTATTGGAAATTCCGAGGATATCCTTTGCCAAGTCTATACTGTCCTTACTCCAGTCAGTAACATCAAACTGGGACCCACTGAGATCCATCAGTCGTTTCAAAGAATGTACTGTTTAGTGTCAATCATTCAAACACAAAGAATAGCCACATACAAACTCCATAGAACTAGTACACACATCGGACGAAGCCTTCGGGTTTGAGTATGTTCAAATAGTTCGATTTAATCTAACAGAAGAACACACACGAGAATGGACGAACCCACGAAGCCAAAAAAGAAGTCACCGATGCCTGCATACTTCACAGGCCATGATTTCAACGATTCATCAGAAGAGAACTTCGATATTGTTCTCGACTCATCACCCATTGACTTTCAAGAAACCCCTGCTTCGCTAAGCACCAGCAACATACCAAGCCCAACTATTGTGCCGATTAGCCGGATGAACGACGAATGTATCGCTGAGGTATCCGCGGCCACGGCACAGAAGTGCGGGACTGTCCTCAACGCAATGGCGATGCTGGACGATACGGCACAGGCCTTTTCCGCGACTAGCCTTAAGCACCCAGGCTCTCTATATGAGATACACGTTTGCCCGTGCATGCCATTTACCCCCGATAGCTGATATTAGTCTCATTTGGTCGAGCCTTGAGTTCGTAGGCTCCCATTTGAATTTGTAAAGTACACGTACATCTTCTAGCTTTGTCAGTGATACATGTCTCGACATGCAGTCGATACACCCGGGGCTTATATTGACGCTGGCCGTGGCCGTGATCGTGGACTCGTTATTGAGATGATTGCAGAGCTCCGTACCGTGTCAATCAATTATGACAACCTCCACAAAGGGAAATTGCCACAAATCTGTCCGTCCAGCACGCCTACCCCTACACCGTGTCATGTGACATTGAAAACTAATCATTGACGATCTTCAACAAAAGTTTACAGACACATTTTATGTGCTAGAGAGATTGAGTGAATGCTTGCGGTGAATTAGAAGCCAAATGTGCTATGCCTGCGAAGTTTGCGGATATCCCCCGGTACACAGACCCCGACGACCTCCTCGACGTGAGGTAGCGACGACCGGATGATCCCACTGATGGGGGAGGAAGGGGATGACACCTTGGGGCTGTACATCGACACGATGGTGTCAGAACAATCGTCCACGATGGCGTCGGTGTCAGACGACAGGGCGAATGACCCCGGGGAGAGCGACATCGACTCAAGCACGGTCAGGACGTCGTCGGGGGCGGGGCTTCGGCACCTTTCCGATTCCGAGTCGGAAGAAAGAGTACTGGGCCGGCGTCGTCCAACGCCGGGGAAGTGCGGCAGAGCACGCGGATTGACCATGTTCAGCCGTTCGTCGAAGCTGTTGCACTCCCGGTCACGAAGCTTGCTGGGGAGTTTGAGGAAGGCCGGAGGCACGCTGTGCGCAATACATGACATCTCGAAACTCGTAACTTGTGGCTGATGATATTCACCCACCTTTTCTTCTCGATGCCTTCGTTTTTGCTTGGTTTTCTTTGGAAGTTTTAAATCAATGGTGCTTTGTTCTGGTGTTTGGGGTTCTGTTTTGCATCTTCTTGAACTGTGGTGACTACGTTTGTTGGATGTGCTCGATTTCATGCACAAATTTCGTCTTAGCGGTTGAGACAGCTTCCTCTTGCTTGTGTTGAAGACCGATTGACACCCACTATTTATAGCCCAGTACAGTAGAATGATCGTTACAGCTTGAAAACAGTAAGTACACCACTGTCATATAATACCTGTAAAGCCACAGATGTCGACATCTGTGGTGAGGTCATGGTTGCACTGAATGTTGTGGGAGTTGTTTACAATAAACAGTACGCAGGGGCGATAGTATGCCTGACGGCCTATAAACCACCACTGACACTGGTTGTTTATCCCCCTCCTTCTGTTCCTCTGGTTGCTACCGCTACCACACTAAAAGAGCGAACTTAATAAAATTAATCAAACTGGCGGAAGCTTTCATGATTGAAACGGTGAAGGTCCATGCGACGACCTTACTTGGACTTTCCGGACCTACATTAACCCCTTTTGCTGATTGTTAGACACCCGTCTTTGACCCGAGCCCGGTGTGGATCGAATTAGAGTTGGTATAAATTGACAATAGTGAGAGTCAGACTGATAATCCAGGCTGCAAGTCTCCTGCCAAGCCCGCCTGAACCCTCAACGCGCTCGAGTCAGCCCGCCGCACCATCGCGATCGACATGGCGGGCACGTCGTTCACCATGTCCGACCCGACCCTCCGCGAGACTGAGGGGCGGGGGGTGTCCAGCGGGGTCGACGTCCCGCTCGACGCCATCACCACCGAGGAGGACGGGGACATCACACTCATGGCACGCGCGGACGTCGTGACGTCGGCACCGGTCCAGGGCGGGTCGGCGGCCACACTCCGGGTGCTGAACGCCAAGAGGGACAGCGTGCTGTACCAGACGGCGCTTGACGGGGTCAAGGCCATCGATGACCGCATCGTGGCCAGCGCGTCGCACTACGTCCAGGCCGAGGAAGCGCGCCGCCTGGCGTCTGACGGTGAGCACCACCTGAGGGTCGACCGAGAGGCCGTCATCCTCAAGCTGTACGAGGTCCACCTCATGCACGTCACGGCCAAGAAGCAGCTCGTCGACGCGCTACTCGAGGTGCTGGAGCACACGACGGACCCCGACGCCAACACGGCTCTCATGCAGCAGGTGATCGCCGCCATGGACGAGGAGCTGCTCGACACAGACAAGTTCCTCACGGGATACGCCCTCAAGATCCGCGCCACCGCCGTCCGGGCCACCCTCGTGCGGGAGATCGCCGCACACACGGTGCAGCGGAACACCAAGTTCCTCCAGGCCGCGGCGGACACGTCGGACCTCGGCTCGCCGTTCCCCCTCTTCAAGGTCAACGCGCCGGACATCTCGCTCCACGGGGGCGTCCCCACCGGCCTGCTCGACTTCCACACGCCACTAGCGAGGGTCCACGCGATCGAGGGGCTGCTGTGCGGGACCCGCGACGAGATCCTGCAGACGTTCTGGGCCGACGCGTCCACACTGACCAGAGTCGCCGTCCAGACGGTCGTCGTCGAGGAGGCGCTCGCCATGTGGCGGGAACTGGTCGAAACTCTGAACGTGCCCCCTAATCCGATCAACGGGAGCATCGAGACCCTCACCGCCGAGATTGCCGGCCACCCCACCGCGTTTGAGCTCGCCGCCCGAGAGGCCGTCGAGACGATCACCGCCAACGCGGCCTTCACACCGGTTTATAGCCTCGGCGCGGACCAGAACCGGTCCTCGGCCCCGCCGCACGTGGCCGAGGGCCTCAAGACGGCGACCGTGTGGGACGGCCGGGCCATCCCGCCGGCGTCCATCCACACGATGGTCACCGCCCTCAACGTCGTGCTGCTCAAGGATCGGACACACATAGCTTATCGCCACACAGTCGAGGCCGGCGCCGTGCTCCTCCACTTGTCAGCCTACATGGGCCAGCCCGTCGCCGAACTCGCGATGCCACAGCTCAACTGGGACGCGGACACGGCCTTTGTCGGTGCCCCCGAGGAGCTGGTCCACGTGTCGCCGGCCGAGCTCATCAGCATCGTCACCGAGTACCGGTCCCGCCCGCCCCTGCTGGCCGTCACGGAGGTCAGCCCCGAACTCGCTGGATTCAGCATGGACACGACCGACGGGCTGCGGGACGTCGTGCTGACCCGTGTCCAGGACATCCTGGCGTGCTGCTCCGTGCAGGCCTCCACGATGATACTGTACACCAGCTGTGCCCACACCAACAAGCTCGTCGTCGACACCATCATGGTCGAGGAATTCCGGCGCGAGACGGCCGCCCTCGAGGCCAACCCCCAGCTGCACCGCGACGCGACCTTCCTCACAAAGGCATACACCCGGGACGACGCCGGGACGGGCGTGGTCGAGGACATCGACGACGAGACGGCCATCCTCGCCCAGCAGAGCATCGCCGTGCGGTCCGAGCCGCAGATGCGTGCCTGGCACTTCTCCATGCTCCAGAAGATGTTCCACAGCTACATCCTGCCCAACCAGGCCAAGACACACGCCAGGAGCGCCGTCATCGACCTGTATATTGACCGCCAGAAGCTCAAGGGCGGCAAGACAGCGCGCGGGACATTCGCACTCTTCGTGCGGGGCCTCAAACTCGAACTCACTTCCCGCTACGCCGACTTACTGATGGCGTACGCGTCCAACGTGGCCTACCGGGCCCAGATTGGGGCCATCAACAACGGCATAGCTGAGATGGTCAAGGACTCCCGTGCCAAGCTGCCATTCGTCGACGCCCCGGAGGTCAACGGGCTAGAGATGGCCGCCGTGCAGGACGTCACCGACCTCTTCTTCGACAGGTCATCGCTAATTGACATCTGGGTCACCCCCACGCTGTACCACATTGTCCGGTGCCCCTACACGATCTCCAGGCCGCTCGATGAGAACACTGCGGCGCTGGCGGCGGTCCAGACGGTGTTGATGACGATTCATGACATCATCGCCGCCATTCTCATTCGGTCAAGGTTTTCGGGGGTCGCCGCCGGGTCCAAGTCACTGACTTTAGAGCTTGTTTATGAGGTCAAGGCTCTCCAGACGCGGCTGTCGGGTCTGGCCGCCGGGAGCGACTACTTGGCCATCGTAGCCTACCTGACGGGCACGAGGAAGTTCCTCTTCGCCCGACTCCGGCTGATGCTGACCGTCACGCGGCGCCACCTGATCGCAGCGAACGCTGCCGCCCACACGATCGGCCTCATCAACGACGCCATCGGGCACCTCTCCGCCTCGGGTGTGCGGCGCTCCCTGCCCCTCCCCGCCAAGGTCAGCGGTTTGTACCGTGGGGTGAGAGGCGCCGTGTGTAACGTACTGCTCAAGTCGGGCAGCCTCGCCAGTGCCGTCAGTAACATCGACCGCTACTCCACCAGCCTGGTCCCCGCCCACTGGGCCCACGTCCACACCCTCGTCGGCAACATGGGCCGGCCGTTAATGAGCATCGTCGACCCGGTCTTCACGGCCCCCACCAACCAACTCATGGTCGTTAACGCCGCGTCCATCAACTATGAGCTGGCCCTGGACCACGAGCTCGACCGGCGTGACATCGGCATCGGGTCCCAGCCCGTGCAGTACCTCGTGATCGCCCTCGCACTCGCCGAGTACTACCTGCGGGCCGAGCAGCTCCGGCACCACCTGCTGCACGAGCTGATGGACGTCCCCGAGCCCATCAACGCCCTGGAGCTCGAGCAGGCCGACGCCGAATACCACCGCCTCGCGCTCGACAGCTTTATAGCTGACTTCTCCCACCAGGTGAACTCGGTCCGCCGCTCGCTGGACCCCACCGAGAAGATCACGCTCACCGACACCGTGGTCGAGCCCGAGGATACCGAGCTGCTGTTCCCCGCCTCGCCTGTCCCCGCCTACGAGCTGTTCTGGCGCCTTGGACTTCATCTCCGACTGACCATCCGCATCGAGCTCGCCAAGCGTCAGGCCGAGGCGGTCACTGCGGTCCGGTCCCGCCTGGCCTACCACCTCAACGCGGCAACTGAGGGCCGTGCGGCACGCGACATGCTGCGGCTCCCGGCACCAGAGGAGTACAGCGAGCCCGAGGTCGGCGGCAACTCCCCCGCCTGCGTCCTGGGCGAGCTGGAGTACATCAAGCGGCACGGGCTGGAGCGGGAGTTCGCCGACCACTCGGAGGCGTACGACGCCCTGCTGCACGACCTGTTCGGTCACATGGGCCGCATTGACGTCGCCCAGGGCAACCCCGGGTACGTCATCTCAGAGGCTCAGCTGGCCCGCATCCTCAACAGCCACGGCCAGCGCCTGTTCACCATTGGCCATGCTCAGAGAAACGATCTGGAGCTGTTCTACAACACGACGGTCCGGAACGCCATCGACCAGGGCCGGGTCGAGGCGACGAGACGCGCCGTGCTCGAGCAGGCCGTCGCGGATGTGCACCGGAACATCGAGCGTGAGGTCGACAGCATCGTCGCTGAGCGGCAGTACGGGCTGTTGTTCAGGAACAACGAGATGGAAAGGAACGTCAAGACGCTGACCGACAAGCTCGCCAAGGCCGAGGACGACGTCCGGAGCCGGGTCACGATGGAGCTGGACACCAAGATGCGGCGCCATGCAGGTCGAGATGATCCGAAACAACTTCAACAACTTCAAGTCGCAGGTCAACGACAGTCTGCTAGACGATCTGCATGATCTGAAGCAGGAAATGCTGGAGCGGATCACCACGAGCCTGACGATGGCAGACGCCGCCAAGGGTCGCGCTGCCATGATCAAGGAGTACGACGACAAGATCCACTCGCTCGAGGAGGATCTGCGGGAGCACAAGTACGCCATCAGCAAGCTGCGGTCCCTGCACGCCATGCAGTACCACGGCCACCGCCAGTCCACGACCAAGATGATCGCGATGT
>PPCM01000880.1_pt1 | contig 17579 bp, 7 predicted proteins | sample 1555541 | NCBI WGS metagenome assembly PPCM01 (sample SAMN05284479, study PRJNA326546) | Marine sediment metagenome, whole genome shotgun sequencing project. | isolation source: marine sediment | place: Germany: Wadden Sea | collected 2012-09-05 | reverse complement strand
CGTTGACATCCTATCTCATCCAGCATTCAAGTGGGGTTGAGCAAGTCACACATTGATTTCTCCTTTCGGTCAGATAAAAGACAAAGATGAAGCACTGTAAACACATTTTAAACACTCCGTGTTTTTGCATTCAATTGGGGCGGTTACATCTAGCTGAATCCATACACTGCTCTTCTAATTGGTGATCAGTTTTGGAATTGAAACTCCCCAACACAATGAAGTATTACAACCCGGTGGAGGAACCGAATGGAAACAGCCTTCCGATCCTCACCGATGCATCACCTGAATCCGATGCAACTCTCGGCGGCTCCAGCAGATCCCGCAGTAATGTGTTCTCCCCGAGCTATCCTGATTCTGCGGCCATGCTGGACCACGCACTCCCCGCACACCCCACCGCCAGGCATCTACCGGCCAATGGGGCTATTGCAGAGCCCGGCAACATCCTCAAGAGCACGTCTGTCCGTGATTCAGAACTTGAGACGGCAGCGACAGCGGCAGCGACCCGTCATCTGATCACAGAGCTGCTCGAGGTGTCTCCCGAGGCCCGAGACCTCCTCAAGAAGTCGGCAGGTGCGGGCCTCCTCGACGAGGATGTGGCCTCCGCCTGGCAGGCCGTCGAGGCCGAGCGTTCCACCATGCGGCCCATCCTACCCCTGCTGAAGCCGTCCCTGGCGGAGAACAGGCGGCTATCCCTCGACCCCCGGACCCAGCGGATGATGGACCGGGCATTGTTCTCCTCGAGACGGTCCAAAGGGACACCCCTCAAGGAGAGAAGGCAGATCACCAGCCAGCTCAGCACCGCGCGGTCATTGATATCGGCCCGTATCGATGAGGACGCCATGACGACGGACAGCTGGATGAGTGACGATGAACCATCCCCCAAGAGCCGGTCCAACCTCCACAGGGAACCGTTGTTGAGGAAGAACAGCATACAGGTGTCAGACGCGGCCATCGCTCATGCCAAGGCCGTGGTGTCCGCGCGGTTCCATCCCAAGAAGAGCGGTGGGCTCCCCGTCCAGGCACCTCGTCGGCCGCCGAGCTCATTCAGCATCCAACGGTCAATGAACGTTCTCGGGGGGCGCCCGTCGAGCCCGCAGGACATCAACACGACTATCACCAAGCCCGTGCCGTTCGTGACTGCTGTGGACCGGCCACACCCCGGGGCGTCGACCCGACCCGTCCAGATGGGGCCGTGGTACCTCCCCGTCGAGTTGTGGGGGAACGGGCGGAAGAATATGGTCCAGAACGCCGCCATGATGGACGCTGCGGTACAGAATAGCCTGATGGCCAAGTGAGCTGAGTGACGGGAGTGAGCTCGCGTGCAGAACAAACTTTTATAAAGATTTTTTTGGCTTTTTGTTGAGCGTTTTTGCTGCGAAATAGGCAGTGCGAAAGCGAGTGCATCACACTTCAGCAACATGAACACATGGACGTTGGTTTCCAGGATCACTCTTCTTGTTTCTTCTTTTATTGCACTCGTTCCAACCGTTCTCAGCCAAATTATTCTTTATGTTAGGTGTACATACCAGTTATCTTACCCCCTCGTGATCGTCCGGCTATCACTGGCCGTTCACACAGCGTTAATAGTCATATACATCATCAGCGCCCTCACAACACTCAGCTCCAAGCTAGCTTTGCTGCTAGGTTTCGCGTTCCAGATTCTCATTGTATACCACATGATGCTGGTCCTCTTGAGCGTGTGCGTGCTGATTATCATGGCGCGGCAGGTCCGTAGCAACTTCTCGCACCTCCGCTGGTCTCGCCGATCGCTTACCATGCTGCACCGAGGGTTGCTGGCCATGGCCGTGCTCTTCGCCTGCGTGCCTATTGTGCTGGGCCACGCGTATGGGCAGGACGGCCTCCTGTGCTGGTTGACGGGGCCCATCAGCATCCGCCTTCTGTTCGGGTCTGGCCCCTTGTTGGCGATGATGGCCGTTCTCAGCGCTGCCATTTTCTTCGCTGACAAGGAAATCGACGACACCAAGTTAACGGCCCAGAGGCAGGTGGGAATGATGGCCGCCGCGGTTGACGCGCCCCTGATGCAGCTCACTGACCTGCAGCAGCGATTCCGCGTCCACGTTTTCGCGGCGTTGTTCTTTTCGGCACCCATCGCGGCCTACCACCCCGTTGAGTACCTCGCGCGGTATAATGACATCAGTGAGATGTGCCACGGCCTCCTGGGCATCGTCACCGCCGTCCTGATCCCCTTCACCGGCGTGTTCTTCGCCCTGGCCTATCTCACCGCCGGTGAGGTTAGGTTCCGATACCGTGCCATCGTCTCCACCATCAGGGGCCGCGACCTGACCATGTACACCTCCTCCGTGTCCATCGCACCGCCCGCCCGGGCCGCTGTCGTCGGTGTGGCCGCCCTCACACTCCCCGTATCCGTCCAGACCGCGTGCCTGGTGATCGTCATGGCGCTGTTCCCCGTCCTCGTGGCGCGCGACTCCCACCCCCGCCTGTCCACGTCGATCGCGGCTCTTCTCGTCGGTGCCCATGTAGTTCTTGTCGGATGGGCGGTCCTTTTCGTCTTCATCTACCTCCCTGCCTTCAGTACCGGCTCATCCGTCGCATTCACCGCCGGCATCATGTTCGTCATCTGTCTAGCCCTCGCAGTGACCGCTGTCGTCCTCCTCAACACTCTTTCGGACCCCACACGCGTCTCCATCCGCCGCCCGACGTTCACCGCCCGGCTGACGGGCTGGAACCTCTTCACGGTCGTCCAGCTGGTCCTCGAGGCCCTGCAGCTCGCCGCCTTCCCCGTTCTCTCGTCCTCCGTGTGGGCCTGGTGGCTCCAGACCTTCTTCCGCCTCGTGATGCTCCAGTTCCAGTACCAGATCTCCTTCGTCATCGGTGCCCTCATCGTCACGCTCTGGCTCGGCCTCGTCGCGCTCCCCCGTGCCATTGAGCTCGTCTCTGCCCGTCGTCGCTACTCGGGCTGGATCCGGCGTGCCGGTGCCCTTCACATCCTCCTGGAGCTGCTGTCTGGCCCGCTTTACTTCGTCGTCATGCGGGTCATCTTCTCGACCTGGAAGTGTGACCCCCGCGGCGGCGTCCGTGTCCTCGCCCTCGACCCGTCAATCGTGTGTGCCTCGTCGTCCCACGCGCCCTTCCTCATCGTGTCCCTCTTCGCCTTCGCTATCTACTTCCCGGTCACCACCCTCAACCCCCCCGGGACCGACCCCGATCGCCCCAACGCGTCACTCGACCTCAAGACACTCCCAATGTTCAGCACATCAAAGAACATCGTCGTCGCCGTCATTTCCGCGGCTAACTCGGCCGGCAGCGACGCGTGCATCTGGGCGGCCACCGCCGGGTCCGCCACCCTGCTGGCCCTGACCATCTACCTTGCTCCGTGTAACCTCCAGTCCATGAACCACGCCAGAGTCGTCATTTACCTGCTCACCACGTTGACGGGGGTGGTGACGCTCATCTCACACTACACCGTCCGGTTCATCCCCGCCGCGGCCTTCCCGGTGACCGTCGTCCTCCAGGTAACCGTTCCCGTGGTGTGGGTCGTGCTGCCTGTCCTCTGGGCCGGCTACTTCACCGTCACCGAGCCCATGAGACGTGTTAAACCCCCCAGTAAGGCGGCCTCGACCTTTGAGAAGGAGCGCGAGTCCCGGGAGGCCCGTAAGGAGCGCCTCCTGTCCATTGTGGCGGCTGCCCCCCGTGGCCTGGCCTCCCGCCAAGCCTCGATGCCCGCCCTCCAACGTGGGCCACCCGAGGAGGTCAAGGAGGACCCGCTGTCCGCCAAGGCGTCGGTGGCCGTGTTCCAGGCCGCCCGCCGTACCCTCCGTGACCCTGCCCACATCGCGACCCGCCTGACCGGCACCGGCGTCCGGAACAGGGTGTATATAGAGCGGATATTCCACCTGATCGTCGCCGAGACGCCATTCCAGAACGAGGCCATGGACGCGCTCGCCGAGGTCAGCGGGATGGACCGCGACCCGTCGGGGCTCCTGGCCCACAAGGTGGCGTTGACCGGGATCGTTTCCATGTTCCCGGACATCGCTGTGAATAGGTCAGTGGCGATGGCCACACGGTCGGCGGTGTTGCTCGACGTCCTCAGCGGGCATCACGGACTGCACGTCTTATTGGTACGGCAGGGGGCGTTGGCTGCCGTCAAGGCCTTCCTCACCACCCACTCCACCTCCGAGACCATCGTCAGGCACACCATAGGGGCGCTGGCCAGACTGGTGAGCGATGACATCGACGTCCTGCTCCACGCCCACAAGGAGGGCCTCCCGATGCTTGTCCTGAAGCACATCAACTCCCGGGACATCGAGGACGGGCTGGACCACATCGGGGACGACATAGCCGGACCACAACGCATGAACACGGGCTCCATCCCGCCCATGGAGGAGGAGGAGGTCGAGGAGGCGACGGTGGTGTCCGTGTCGGCGGTGGACGAGCAGCCCACGGACCACGCGCTGTCCGATGAGTCCTTGACCAGCTCAGAGCTGTACTCGGATAGCGGATCGACTGGGAACACGTTCACAGACTACTCCACCGATGGCAGCTCGATCACCTCCGCCAGCAGCGGGTCGAGCGAGGCCCCCCCCGCCTCGACCGTCACGCTCAACATCCCGACGGTCCCCGCCCTAAGGGTGACTCCCCAGCTGAGCCTCGGGACACTGATCACCCCCCGTCGGGACCCGGTGATGCGGTCGATCGACGACCCGGACACCCTGCCCACCGTTACCGACGAGTCATGCTCCGGGTCGACGTCTACCCTCGACGTCGCCAGTATCATAAGGGCATTCCAGCTGGCCATCGCATGTATCGAGTGTCTGTCGGAACTGCTGCGGCATGGCGACGACGTCGACCAGGACTCGGACGGCGGGTCCCCGATATGGGCCATGTTGAACGTCTCCCGCACGGTGTCGATGGCTCTCCGCCACGCCTCGGCCCCGCATCGCCCCCTACGGACGGCCGCTGTCCACCTCCTGTCCCAGATCCTCGCGTGTGGGTCGGGCCAGGCCGTCATGTTCACTGAACCCGCCCGGGGGACGCTGGTGTCGTCATTACTGGCTGCGGCGACCGTCATTGACAAGCGGGACTACGACTTCTTCCCGATCCAATCCGCCTTCTGTGACTGTCTCCACGGTGCCGCCACGGACGCGGCCATGGCTCCCTTGATCACGTCCGCAAAGTCCGACCGTGTGGCCTACCTCTTGGTCCTGTTCTGTGCCTCCCCCAGCCCGACGGTCCAGCTCGCCGCCGTCCAGGCTGTGAGGGAGTTCGCCCGCTATGAGCGGTGCGGGGCCACCCTGGTCACGGTGGGCGCCCTGGACACGCTCTCCATGCTCCTTGCCGGCAATGATGGCCGTCTCCGCATCAACTCCCGGGCGGCCCTCCGCATGTTGTACGATTCGGGGTCGGCCGTGGTGCGGAGATCAATGGTGGTCAGGGGTATCATCGCCACGCTGGATGAAAGGAAGGAGACGGACTCGGCACTGTTCGCCTTTAACCCCGCGCGTCAGACGGTCGAGCCCGTTAACCCGTGATGGTGGCCAAACACCACAAATACCATACAGATACTAAATTATTGATTAGGATTATTGATGGTGTGTCGCTACTTGGTGCCCGGATGCCTGTGACGGCCCATAATCTCCTGTCTGAGCCGGTAAAATCTCCCCTAAATCGTGTCCCTAAATTACGGCGGATCAATATTTGATGGCCGCAAATTTCTGGATAGACCCCATTATATCCTACACTTTTTCTCCAGAATATCCGCTCACACCGCACTTCCCTGTCTTATCTGAAGCGTTTCACAGCCATGATACCTGGCAATTTTTGCTTCTGTTTATGGCATCTTCGTTATAAATGGTGTCGCAGAGAGGACCAGATGGACGCACGTCTGTATCAGAACGCTTGGCTGGTGTCAGCGCCGTTGGGTATTATCATCGGCAGCTTGATTCTGTGCCTCAACTACTACGTGATCCCGTTGGTCATTGAGGACTACTTTAACCGTGTTTTCTCGGCGTGGCTTGGATACTACGTGCTCTGCAGCATCATCCAGGCTCACTTCTTCAACTACTTCGGGATTGGTAAGCCTCGCGTTGTGGAGGAGCGCCGTGACGCGCTCTACGCCGGTCTCGGTGCCCTCCGTCACTTCGTCAGCATCGCTGCGGGCCTGGCTCTGTTCTGTGCTGTCGAGCTGTTTGCTGTGATCAGCAGTCTGGACAAGTCTCTCATCGGGAAGGCCCACAACTCCCTCATCATCATCGGGTTCTTCTGGGCGGCGTTCAACGACACGTGTTGGGACGGTGTCCTGGACAACTGGATCCCACACCCGCCCCTCAGACTCGTGATCTGGGGCCCTGTCGTCGTGTCGTGCTGGCTGATCGTGTTTTATCTCCCCCTTGGGCTGGGCTCGGCTATGCGGGACTTCAACCCCCTCCGCCTCAACGTAGTGCTGGGGGTGTGGCAATGGGTCATCATATGCAACCTAGGCACCGGGCTGGTGGTCAACGACGTCGTGGCCACCGCCCGTGCCCGTGGCCTGCTCCCCTTCACGGCCATCCAGCTCGGCCTCATCCGCACCGCCGCCATCATGTCCGGCGGCGTGGTGCTCGCCGTCATCGCCCTCACCTTCACGCGGTCCGCCTTCCCCGCCGCCTCCGTGGTGGATGCATGGCACTCAGTCCTCGCCATCGGCACCCACCCCCTCGCCGGTCTCATACCGATGGCTCTTTATAGCGGATCATTCCGCAAGGTCGACCACCTTGGGCTCCGGCTCGGGCTTCGGATGACGGTCCTCGTGGCCTGCACCGTCGTGTCGTACGTCGTTGTCCACGGCATCATGTCCCTCGGCTTCCTCAACTCCGACCACCACTCTGCCCTGCACCACCCCGACGTCCTGTGGAACTTCCTGACGTCCATCCTGGGCCTCACCCACCACTGGTTCTCGGGCCGGTGGGGCTTCATGACATCCCGCGCCCCACCCGCCGCTGACCTCAAGCCCTGCACTGTCGACGTGTCGCCGGCCGAGCCTGACACCTTCTCCTCCCACAGTAGCAGCGATGACAGCGCCGAGCAGTCCGCCGAGGAAATCGTGTAGAAGGCGCGCCAAGTGTGAATAAATGAACCGGTTTGTCTCCCGCGGCGTCTCTGCCGGCCTATTGGACTTTCTTGTCGAGACCGCATCCGTGACGGTCAGCTGACTGTCATAAAGCGACTGTAAACCGATGACAATTCCACCAGAATTGATTCAGAGAACGCCAGTTGTACAATATCAAACCTCGATGATTCGTGAGATGGCCGGTGTTCTCGCGGAAAAACTATTGGTCTATGTAATTATAGTTGGAGCAAACAATAACAACTGAGAAATGAATGACAACGACGCAGAGGAGGTTGTCGGTGAACCCTACATCGACATCTTCGAAGGCTGCGCCGATTTGTCGGAACTAGAACGATTTTTAGCGTTCATTGACTCTGAATTGGTTGTGAAGCGCTGTTATGCCATAGACTGGCTTGAAGGGATCATTAATGGGTTGGATTTTCAGAAGCACATCTTAGGGAAGGTCGTGCCTTCAATTGAGGAGATTTTGAATGATAACCAGAACTTGGCGCAAGCAATTCTCTTGAGAGCAAAGACACTCGACAAACTACCGTTCCTCATCAAGCATCTCACCGAGAAGCACGGATCACAGGGCTACCGCACCGTCGTCAAGAAGCTTTTGCCCATCGCGGCCCAGCCATTCTTATCGTCTGACCGATCGCTGGTCAATCACGCGATTCGATCGATGGTGACGATCAGCAAGTCCCTCAAGCACAAGGACCTCGTGCGCTACATGATGGAGTCGATTGTACCGCGCTCTGTGGCCGCCGGGCTCAGCTCAGACAACCTCAAGGCGCTTTCCGAGCAGTTCTCGGATGAGAATCGAGAGGCCCTGGTGGTGGCGGGCCTGTCGCTCGCCGCCCACCTGGTCCCGCTGCTCGACCCCGATGAGGCGCGGCGCTACTCCTTCTCCCTGGTGTCCTCCGTGGCCCGCCCCGTCCAGCCCACCCCCTTCCATCTCCGCCGCGTGGCCGTCGCCGCCCTCGCCCTTCTCCCGCCCTTCCTGGCCCAGCGCGTCATCGACACGGACCTCCTGCAGCTCCAGCTCGAGCTCTCGACCGATCCCCTGTGGGGTATCCGTCGAGCCTCCCTCTCGCCGTTCCCCGCCCTGGCCCAGGCGGTGTCCCCACACGTGCTGTCCGGGCCCCTCAGCCAGACATACCTCAAGCTGTGCTGCGATGACCTGGACTGGGTCCGGAAGTCGGCCCTGCTGGCCCTGCCCCCCTTCCTTCGGGCCTTCCTGCCCGACCAGCCCTACCACGTCGACGATGCCTCGGGCCACCCGATGAGGTCCCGGGTCGACCTCAAGGAGCCCATCGCCCCCCCGGCCTGCCTCGTGGCGGTCGTTGGGGCCCTCCCCTGGGCCCTGTACGCCTTGTCAATGACGTCTGACGGGGAGGTGGCCGTCGACATGCCGTCCGTCACACCCGGCGAGTCCGATGACGACTCCGACACCGACGACCCTGTAGGATCCCTCGACGCGTCGTCCTTCGGGTCCAGCCTCAGCGGTCTGTCAGACTGGGACTCGCCCGGCCCGACCTCCGACCAGGAACTCGCCATGATCACCGGCGAGGTCGTCCATCTCGCCGTCCAGGTCTTCGGGCCCTCCATCTGGCCCAGCGTGCAGCGCGTCGTTCCCTTCCTGGCCCACCACACCACCAACTGGCATGTCAGGGCGGGCGTCGCGCGCCACATCCACGACCTGGCCCACGCGGTCATCGGGCAGACGGGCGCCCTGTATTGGTGGGGCTGGTACGAGCTGTTCATCACCGACGTTGACGATGTCCGCCTGATCGTCGTCCAGCACACCCTCGATCTCCTGCGCTCCTTCCTGTCCGTGGCGGGCCCCGACGGCGACGTGGCCCTGGGCGGCGACACGCTGTCGGTCCTCCTCCCCCAGGTGCTCGGGGCCGTCATCCTCGACGGAGACGGTACGTGGCGATGCAGGGCGGCCGCCGTGAAGGTCGCGTGCGGTGCCCAGGACCTGTTCCCTTGTCTCGCCCGACACCAAGGCCTGCTCGATGCCATCCTCGCTGCCTGCTCTGATCCTGTAGCCTCTGTCCGGACCGAGGCAGCGGCTGCTCTGGGCCACACGATCGTTCGTCTGGAAGGCGGGAAGGCCATCGACGACAAGGCACGTCGATCAACCCTCAGGACCGCATTGACCACACTCATCGACGGCTCCCAGACCCAGCTAGACACCGCCGTCACCACCCTGGGCGTGATGGCGGGTGGCTGTCCCGGGAAGGCCGTCGCCCCCCTCGCCACGCGGGCCTTCCATCGCCACACGGAGTCCAACACATCCATCAGACTCCAGGTCGCCCGACTCGTCGCCCACCTCACGTCCATGGGCATCGACATCAAGGGCATGGGCCACGTCCGGAAGGCCCTCGCTGCTGACCCTAGCATTGGCGTCAGGAACATCATCGACGCCGCTTGAGAGGCCCTATAGTCCCGTGTGAACTTTCCTCCAGCACTTGCCTTTCTCCTCCATTTGGTAAATTGTACCCGGACTTCTCACGTCAGTGCGTCCAGCCCGGCTGACGTCAGCTGAAACGAGGGTCCGGCAGGCCGCATTATTTATAAATGTTTGTCGTATGCATATACTGACCAGTATTTGATGAAAACGCATGGATACAGCTGATATAACCCCATTGTTTGCTCCACACCCAATTCCTATAAAGTAGACTCTCGATTGATGGGATAGAAAGCTTCGTCCAGGATGGGATTCGAACCCATGCTCCTTTCGGAAATAGATTAGCAGTCTACCACCTTAACCACTCGGTCACCTGAACATGAAGTGTCTGGAAAAGAATGTTTGAAATCGTGAATACATAGATTTCACTCTTTCGACGCTGATATCCGCCGTTGTTTGAGTATACGCCGAGAATGAGGTGTTATACTAACGAAGCTGCTCTGTGAATCAAGTAATTTGGGGCGATAGCCTGAGAATAATCGATTTGGTCGAGTAGTTTGTGTGTATGATTGTTTTCCCTGTCAAACCGTGAGATGTTTTTTGTACGCTATGCAGTCCGGTAGGATCTTGACGGGACATATTGTGCGGCGACTACCCGACAACAGCCTATAATCACTGTTACCTTGCCTTTCCTTACTTTACCAACTAACTGAATGTTACCTTATGTTGTCAGTGCGTGGTCAACCAACTTTTCACATGTCCCTGTGAACACGCCGTACAACGACAATATCGCTTCAATACAGAGTATCGTGAATACTGTTGGCCTGTGGACACCTCAGCTCATCAGTATCTCGTACTATGGTAAGGTGACCACTACCCTACCCCCAATATTTACCATACTTCCATGATAATCGCCGCATTCGAGGTCATGTGAACGACCCAATCAGCCGCTCCCATCTATTGATATTGGTAAGGGGTTCCGTGAGCTGCCTTGAGAAATAGTGTTGTGCAATTACCTTACCTTACCCTTCCTTACCATACCTCACATAGATCCAAATGTTGTTACATGAAAACGCACGGATATCGCTCAACGATACCAGCCCGGTTCCCTCGTCGGGCCCGCATCGTCTCCAGTGGTGTGAGGGTGCCGAAGAGCAAGGAAATGGATATAATATGCACAAGTATAAACAGCGTCAGATAGCTAAATGTATGGCAGAAAATCCAGCCACTGACCGCAGCCAGCAAGCTATTCAATGATGAGAGAGGGAAAAAAGCGAACGGGCCCGCTGCCGGGGTATCTCGTTCCCCTCTTCCACAAACCCCTTCCTCATTGGGATGAGTGTTTACCGGATAGCATGCAAGGCTGCGGTGGACCAGGTGGCCAGGGGACAAGCCTGGCGGCGTCTTTCGTCTTTGACCGACGTCCGAATTGACACCATGGTTTATAACCACAACTGAAAAAGGGGCCATATCCGAGAGCTAGCGCCATGGAGATAGCCTTATTCCTGGCCGACACGTTCGATCTAACACTCAGGGAGGCGGACGAAGACTTGAACCACCACTACATTGGTGATATCGGCTTTTTGACCTCTTTAGGTATAGATGGTGTTGATACCATCGCCATGATGGCCATAGACGCGGTAGCAGAGAAGGAAATCCTTCCCATGGAGTACCTGTGGCATGTTCTTCAGGAGCTGCGGCACCATCGTCTCTCACGGACGGTCACTGAACAACTCCGGGACCGTGTGGAGACCATCGTCCGGAACTTCCTCGACTCGGCCATAGAGGAGCCAGACATGTTCCACATGCCACTGGAGGACACGTCTGCTATCCTCACGGGTTTTATCGTGCCCTCCCTCGTGTTGTCGGACGCCGAGCTTGACCGCCACGTCGAGCGGGTGTGTGGACACGGGTTCACCCACCGGTACAGACCCCCGCCGGCCTACATGGACCACCTCATGGCCTATCTTGGGCGGCACCCTGCTCCCCGTGCCGCCTTTGTGCGAGCGTTCCAGGTGACCATCAAGCAGGCCCAGGCAAACAACGTTTCCGACGCCGCCGCCGCCGACCGTCTGTCCAATGCCGTGCGTGCCGTGCTCCAGCCCTTCACCTCCCCCACGAGCACCCCCCCGACGTTCCCCTCCGAGCTGTTCCCCGGTCCCGGCCCCAACCTCCTCTCGGCTGCCCTGACCGGCCTACCCCCCACACATGTAGCGCTGGAGATGTTCAGACGGGCCCCGGGGACCCACGCCCTGCCCCTGGCCCCGGATTCACCCCGCGCCGTCCTCGGTGGCGAGTTACTCCTGCATATCCAACAAGCGTCGACCCGCGTGTTCGACACTATCAACACGCTGCTCCGAGCCCAACCCACGCGGGAGTTCGCCCAGAGGCAGATCCGGGCCTGGCTTGGGGGGGCGACCGACCTGGCCAAGGACCTCCGGTACCGGCCCCGGACAGCCCCGAGTGAATGTGCCATGGTGGCCGTCATCAACGCGCTCACCCGCATGGCATTGCCCGTGCTGACTGTGGAACACCCCCGAGGCCCGGACCTCAAGCTGGGCCGGTCGTCGGGGTTGGGGCTGAGTGACGCCACACCCCTGCACACGGACGGGGCGATCGAGGTGCACGACGGCATAGGGGGGTTCGTCAGCAATAACTTCTACTACATCCACCATGGCCTGTCGCTAGGCTACTCTCCCCTGTGTGATCGCCTGGAGGAGCTCGGTCAGGCCATCCGGAGAGTCGAGGGAGTCGACCGGACCCAGCTCACCCCCCACCAGGCGATGGCGTACGATGCCCAGCACCACGGCACCCTGGACGCCGCGGTGTACACCCAGACGGTGCTCCAGGCGGTGGATCACGACGTCCTCCTGAAGTTCGTCGGTTGGACGGCCCAATGGCTAGGGGTGGCCGCTACCTCACCAGACCCGTCCCAGGCCAAACTCGTGAGGTCCCAACCCGAGGCCGTGCTGACCAACGTGACGTCTGCCCTGACCCTATTGGTGCGTGTGGCCGACGTCCCCGCGTCGCCCTTCCTGCCCCACATTCTGACCGCCACCGTCGCGCTCCTTGACCCCAGCCTAGTGTCCAGCCCCCACACCCGGTCCGCCCTGCTCCAGCCTTTATACCTCATGTTGACGTCCGACCGCCCCTCGACCAGGGCCTTAGGATGGCGCGAGGTGTCCACCGCAGAGGAGACCGCCAAGGTGCTTGCCGGCCATCCCTTCGCCTTGGAGCACGCGGTGCCCTTCATCCTGCAGCAGTACATCGACGTCGAGGACCACACGTCTCAGGGCTACTATGATCGCTTCCAGGCCCGGGCCGCCATGACCGAGGTCCTGCTGGTGCTGTGGGACCGTTGCCCCGAGTACAGGGCCCAGCTCGTCGCCGGGTCCGACGGCACCGTCTTCCGGTCCTTCGTTTCCCATGCGGTAGGGGATCTGACCTTCCTGCTCGACGAGTATAGAGGGGCGATCGACCACATGGCGGCCAGCCTCGACCGGGATGACGACGACGCCTTCGACCCCACCGAGCTGCACCAGAGGGCCCAGTCGGTGCTGTTCTTCAAGGAACTGGCGGGGAAGACCATGGAGCTGGTCTCTCGGCTGTCCACGATGTGCCCAGACGTCTTTCTGCACCCCCTGCTGGCCCCGAGGATCACGGGGCAGCTGCTCCTCCTGATTGCCGACATGCCCGTCGTCGCCTCCATCCTGCCCCGGCTCGTCCCCAGGTTCGGGGGTGACGTGTGTGATCAATCGGTGCCGGCCTCCGTGGCCCGGGCGGCCATGACGATCCTTGTTAACGTCGGCGCCGGTGGTCGGGACGAGTGGGTCGCCCAGCTGGCCCTTAACGATCGCTCCTTGAAGGAGGGACTGGTGTCAGGGTGTGCCGACCTCGGCATTCCCCCGCCCCTCATGTTAAGGGCGGCCGACTTACTGACGGAGGCGTGGGCCGTGAAGAAGGCCAGTCAGGAGGCCGACCGCACCGGGCCCGACGACGATGACGCGCCGCACGAGTTCCGGGATGTGATCACGTTCGAGGTGATGGACGACCCCGTCACGATGCCGCCGGGCCAGACGGTCGACCGGTCCACGTTCGACAAGTTCCTCATGGACGGGCAGTTGAACCCCTGGACTAAGATGCCGATAGGGGAGGGCGACGCGGTGCCGGACGACGGGCTGCGGGGGAGAATCAAGGCCTGGAGGGCGGGGGAGACGGGATAGGGCATAAATTAGCACACACTAGGGGCACAGCCCTCGCATTAGTGATTTATCATCATAAATCGACCCGGCTACTCGTCCTTCCTGTTTTCCTTCTCCTTCTCCTCCGCGCCCGTCCGTCTCGCCACCTCTGGTCTGAACCTCGCCCGGTCGACCCCCAGCCGCTCCATCGCGCGGAGCCTGGCGGCAAGGCAGGGGTGGGACGATGTGATGAAGTCGACGACGGGGTCCGGGTCGATGTCGGATAGGTTGTTGCGGGTGAGCTCGACGAGGGCGGCCCCGAGCGAGTCTAGGCCCATGGTACGGACGGCGTATCTGTCCGCCTGGTACTCGAAGCGCCGTGAGAACACACTGTCGACGATACCGAGGATGACCATGAGGGGCTCCAACAGGAGGGTGAAGGCATAGAGTCCGACCAGCGGGGGGTGGGTGGTGAACCCCAGATCCGTGTAGAGCCGCTCAGAGAGATAGCAGCGGTTGGCGAGGTACAGAAGGGCCAGGGCCTTGATGAGACCGGAGACAAGCAGCTTGGGGACGTGGTAATGCCTGCTGTGGCCGAGCTCATGGCCCACTACGGCAGCTACGGCGTCATCGTTCATCCCGTCGAGGAGCGTGTCGTAGAGAAGAACGGACTTCCGGCTAAAGAGGCCCGTGAGCATCGCGTTGGCCTTGGTGGACCGCCGGCTACCGTCCATGACGCGCACCTTCTTCAATGAGAGCCCCGCGGCCTCCGCCAGCGTCTCAAGCTTCTCCCCGAGCTCTGTCCGTGAAGAGGGGAGAGGTGTGAGGGTGTTGAAGATAGGGATGAGGACGGGGACCATGATCAGCTGCAGCCCAAGCGACACGGCCGCCGACAAGAGCCACAGCGGGAGCCAGAAGTTATCCGGGAGGGCCCCAATGATGGCGAGCCCGGCGGCCAAGACCGGGAGGAGGAGGCTGTACTGCACGGCGCGGGCCTTGGCCTGGTCCAGGATGAAGGTGCGCGGCGTGGTCTTGTTGAACCCCCAACGCGCCTCGATACGGAATGTGGAATACAATGTGAAGGGGAGATCAAAGAGAGACCCCAGCTCACTGACGATGACGACAAACACGAGGGACACAGGGATGTGGTGGACCGGGAGCCGCACGAGAGATACAGCCGCCTCAGACCAGCCCCACGCAGTCCGCATGAAGCGGATGCGGAGGAGGGTAACGCTGACGACAGCACTGACGGCCGTCTCCAGGAAGCCGAAGACGCTGCGCTCCAGGTGGTACTTGAGGCTCTCCTGGTACTTCTCTTCCGCAATGATGCCTTGGAATACCTCTGGAACGCCCTGCTTCTGGCCGCGCTTCCACCTCCGGTGTTGACGAACGGAAAGATATGCGTCGATGGCTTCATTGAATAAAAGGAGCGCGATAGCGAGTGTTATAAGGTTCATTGACGAGATGTACTCCCAACCCCTGGCCAAAAGATCAGGGACGATCGAGAACTCCATCGACATCCCAAGCATGACGAAAAATCAAAGCTGGCATAAAATGTGGGTTCATCGGCTGAACGGACCATCCGATCATCGGCAGACTGGTTAATTTTGGCCACATCTTCATTGTCAATGGGTCATTTTTAAGTTTGCCCCCAAGCATTTCACCGGACTCTGCCCAACGTGGCTTGGGAAGGGTCCATCAGTGCTTGCTGGGTGTTGATTTCCCATCGTTGTTGCAAAGTGAATCTTCGGAAGACCAATAAAGGAAAACCATCGACACATCTTCAGCTGGCCGTGTCATTAAACCATCAGATCCGAGGGGCCACGATGCATCCCCACCCCCAATCATCCCCCCACCCCTCCCTAGAGCACGGGCCGTCGACCCAACATGGAGGTCTGCTGGCCATGGTTGGCATGTCGCCACCAGGTCGGCGGAGATTCCCTTTGGCCAGGGCAAATTAACCGGCACCGATTCAGACTATCAAGGCACCGTGTCACCCACAATGCGTTGGCACAGCCACGTTCTTGGCCCTGTCGATTTATAACCCCCTCGAAATGTCGATTGGGCTGTATGAGCCCAACATAGCACCGGCTATGATGTTCATGAACATCATGGTCTTTTTCACCGGTTTTCTCTCAACAATAGCTTCAGGACTCATGCTGGCGCTAACGAACAAGCGCCTGACGCACACCCGGCACTCCTCGACGGAGCGGCAGCTCGTCCTCTATCTGGGGATCTTCTCGCTCGTGTCCAGCGCGGTCCACATCCCCGAGTTGCTCCCCGACATCATCTCGGGGCACCACCACTTCATGGATTTCCTCACCCCCAGTGCCCCAGGGCTGACGTGCGCCATCCTCGGCTTTGTCGAGGTCATGTTCCAGCTGCTCAACGTCGTGTGGATGGGCGTAGTCTCCGTGATCCTCTTCCTGACTCTCTACTTCGCCTGCGACTCGGCCAAGACCCGCAACCTCGCCCACCACATGCTCGTCGGGTGTATTATAGTGTGTGTCGCGCTCGTGTTCTTCTTCCTCACGATGGGCCACATCGGGAACGCGGCCATCGGCTGTTGGTTCACGTCCTCGTATTCCTCAGTGCTGGGCTATTACGGACCCCTCGTGGCCGTGTACCTGCTGTGCGGCTACATCCTGTGCTACTCCATCTTCCACTGGGTCCGCAAGAAGCGTCACAACCGTGTGGCCCTCAACGTTGACCAGGAGGGCGTCGCGTGGCTCAACGATCAGCGCTACCTCATGATGTACCTGGTCTGGTTCCTCGCGTGCACCTTCCCGTCCGTCCTGATGTACGCCACCAAGCAGATCTCCCCCGTGTGGGGCTCCGGGGTCAACTTCCCCTTCCTAGTGGTCCTGAACGTCTTCGGATTGATCATCCCCGTCGGGAACTGCCTGATATTCGCCAGGGCGTGGAGGATATACAAGGTCGTCATGCCCAAGCGGTGGCAGAGACGGAGGACCCACGACGACGTGGTGTTCGGGACGTACACCTGAGGCATCGGGTTGAGGAGATAAATTATTATACTTCAGACATGTTAAAGCTGCTTTACTACGGCATCGGGCACCGCGTCGGGCGGCAGGGCGTACACGGGGTCGATGCGGCCGAGTCGCGGGTTACCGAGGAGTGACAGGCCCGCCAGCCCGAAGAACGTGTGGTATATGTCGGCCTGGTGCTCGGCCCGGTCCGCGATGCCGCCGTCAGCCACATCCTGGGACCGCAGTACGAACCGATACATGGCCTTGGCGTCGATGGCGTCCACCCGCCCGAGCGCCGCCAGAGCGGACAGCACCCACCAGCTGTAGCAGACGTCGGGGTCCTTGTCGGGCCGCCCGTTGAGGCCACCCGTCGCGGGGTCCTGACGCGCCGATAGCCAGAACGTCAAGCCGTCGAGGTCGACCCCAGCCAGTCCGTCGAGGATGGTCAGTGCCCCGACGCTCACGAAGCACTGGGCAGCATGGGACTCGCATCCGACCCTAACCCCAAACCCACCGTCCCAGTTCTGGCAGCGGTGCAGGTAGCCCACCGCCGCCGGTCGATCGATCGCATCGAGTCGGCCCAGTAGGGCGAGGGTGGCCACAGCACAGTACATGAAGCGGGTGTCGACCTCGGCGGGGAAGGCAGCGTCACCGGTGAAGGCGCCGCTCGGGAGCTGGAGGGCCCGCACCCACGAAACCGTCTGGTCCACGACGGCCGGGTCGAGCTCGTCGACGGCGTGGTACAGGGCGTGGATCTGGATGGCGGACAACGTGTAGAGGATGTTGGCGTCGAGGCCGACGTTTCCGCCGAACCCGCCGGTCTCGGAGCAGTAGCAGCGCGAGACGAAGGCGAGGATTTGAGACTTGGGGAAGGCCTTGAGCATGGCTTCCCTGTTGACCAGCGAGAGGGCCGAAAGCGACCAGTAGAT
>PPCM01000879.1_pt1 | contig 17583 bp, 15 predicted proteins | sample 1555541 | NCBI WGS metagenome assembly PPCM01 (sample SAMN05284479, study PRJNA326546) | Marine sediment metagenome, whole genome shotgun sequencing project. | isolation source: marine sediment | place: Germany: Wadden Sea | collected 2012-09-05 | reverse complement strand
ACCGGTGCTGCCCAGAATTGAAACCGATCTGGGGAATTCGGGGAGTTTTGCATCTGCCGGCCAGGGTGAAATATATGTTTGCAAGTCTGGTTATCCGTCTTGTTTGTGGGTTTAAGACCCGGTTTAAAAGAATGCGTGAATTTCTCTAGCCAGAACGTAAATGGGCAGGGCAAGCACTAGGCTGTCAATGCGGTCCAGCACCCCGCCGTGGCCGGGAAGGATTTTGCCTGAATCTTTGATCTGGAGTTTACGTTTCAGTGCAGATTCGAAGAAATCACCCATCTGGGACCCGATGTTGAGTAGTGCTGCCAATGCCATCCAGTAGAGGACCGGGGCATGTCCGAAAAAGTGTCCGTACACAGTGCAGCAGAGGATGCAGCCAGTAAATCCGCCGATAGAACCGGCCCATGATTTTTTTGGGCTGATCTGGGGCCATATTTTCTTTTTACCGAAAAATGTTCCGGCATAAAAAGCTGCGGTGTCTGAGGAAGATGCCGCCAGAAGTACAAAAAGAATTTCCCAGCTGTTCATGGAGGTCATGAACTGCATGGTTACCGGTATGTAGACCAGACCGGCAAAGAGGACCAGGCTGTCAAGATAGGTAGCGTTGTCCGGTTTCGCGCTGAATGAAAACAGGAAGCGGAAGTTAAACAGCCAGAAAGCTCCCAGCATGATAAGCAGCATCCATACCGGGGAAACCATAGCGGAAGTGAGTATGATACCCGCTCCGGCAGCCATACCTACTAAGCGTGAGGCAAGGTGGGATTTGTCCTGCCAGAACATGGAATAAAATTCATGCAGGGCTATAGTGCAGAATATAGCAAGTCCGCCGGTTAATACGTGACCGCCCATAATCAGGGCTGTGGCAAGTGCTGCAACAAGAAGCAGTGAGGTGATGATTCGTTTTTGAAGGCTGCTTAAGGGCATGAAGTCCTCGGTTAAAATTTCCACAAAAAATGCTATTAAAATGAATATATACGTACTGTATATGGACGCTGTTTCAGACTGAGGTGAGAAATCATGTTCCTTAAACAGTAAAATATCAGTACCGATAGTGGGTGACTTTTACATTTTCACGCAAAAAACTCCATTTTTATAATTCATTAATGGGTATCGGGCAAGCTGTTGACAGTTATTTTTCCATATTAATTCTGTCATCAGCTATTGCTTTAGGGCCGTAGTAACAATCTTTTCCTGCTAATGTCATGATAATGTTTTATGCTCGTCGTCTTTATGTTATGTCTTTAGCCATGCAATTATGTTTATCGGTGAATTTACAAGACTTGATAATAATAAGTTTGCCAAGTTTGTCTTATACTTGTATTGATGATTTATGATCTATTTGTGGTGTTAATTGTGTCATTTGATTTGTGGAGGGGATGGTGTCTCAGAGCGGTGTAACAGATTCTGGAGTACGTGAGCTTAAAAAAATTATTGATGATGCCTATAGGCGTTCTCAAGGTACTGAGTATCAGGATGTTGTAGGGCAGCTGTGTCGGGATGTGGAAGATGCTCTAAAGTATGATCGTGATTCCAAGGATGACCTTGTTGAAAGTCTCACTGAGATCGGACTGGCTCTTTCCGGGGAAACCCGTCTTGAACGGCTGCTTGAGATGATCGTAGATGAGGCTAGAGTGCTGACCCGTGCTGATGCGGGCACTTTATATATTGTCGATCAGGAAAAACGGAAGCTTGAGTTTTCCATCCTTCAGAATGATACCATGGAAGTTCGAATGGGCGGGACCAGCGGTAATGAAATAACCCTGCCACCTGTACCCCTGTATAACTCCGGTAAAAGTCCGAACAAATCCAACGTCTCTTCATATTGCGCCTTGACAGGCGAGACAATTAATATCGCTGATGTTTATGAAGCCGAAGGTTTTGATTTCACTGGGCCGCGCAAGTATGACGCTGCGACAGGATACCGTTCGAAATCAATGCTCGTACTGGCTCTCAAGAACCATGAGCAGGACATCATCGGGGTTTTGCAGCTTCTTAATGCCCTTGATGATGACGGTAAAATAATCGAATTTTCTCCGGATGTTGTGGATATCGTAGGTTCGCTTGCTTCACAGGCTGCCATTGCTTTGACAAATGCTCAGCTTATTCAGGGACTGAAAGATCTGTTGTATTCAGTTATCCAGAGTATCGCCGCTGCAATTGATGCGAAATCTCCTTACACAAACGGCCACATTGAGCGCGTGGTGACTATCACCATGATGATTGCCGAGAAGGTAAATTCCCTTCAGGAGGGCAAGTATGCCGATGTGCATTTCACTGTTGATGAGCTTGAAGAATTGAAGCTCGCGGCATGGATGCATGATGTGGGCAAGATTTCCATTCCTGAACATGTGGTGGATAAATCCACAAAACTGGAAACTATCTTTGACCGTGCAGATCTGGTTGATGCCCGGTTCAGGCTCATTGCTGAAATCATTAAAAACAAGCAGCTCGAAGAGACTGTGGCAGCGCTTTCAAATGGTGCCGACCAGTCGAAGCTGGTTGAGATTGAAATGCGTTATGCCGTAGAGCTGGAGCAGCTTGAAGATGACCGTTTGTACGTAACTTCCTGCAACATCCCCAAGGAATTCATGTCGGATGAGCGTATTGCGAGGGTGGAGGAGATTGCTTCCCGGACTTACGAAAGTAATGGGGAAACTTTTAATTGGCTTACTGAAGATGAGGTGAGGAATCTTTGCATACGCAAAGGGACACTTACCGATAATGAGCGGAAAGTTATTGAAAGCCATGCCGCAATCACCCATGAGATGCTTTCGCGTTTGCCGTTTCCCAAGCGTCTTGCTCGTGTTCCCGAATATGCGGCTGGACACCATGAAAAGCTCGACGGTTCAGGGTATCCCAATGGTCTTGGAGGTGAGGAGCTTCCATTACAGGCCCGGATTATGGCTGTTGCGGATATCTTTGAGGCACTGACAGCTAAAGACAGACCCTACAAAAAGCCTATGAAGCTTTCACAGGCTATTAAAATTCTTGGATTCATGATCAAGGACAGGCATATTGATGAAGATGTTTGTAACCTGTTCATAAATTCAGGTCTTTATATGGACTATGCCAAGGCAGAGCTTGATCCGTCCCAAATTGAGGATGAATAGTAAATTTTCTTTAATCAGAGTATTAAAAAGGGGGAGTAACTCGGTTACTCCCCCTTTTGTTTATTTTTTGTTATTTTCTTTCCAGTGGGTAAGTACTGTATCAATTGTGCGCAATCTGGCAATTTTGCGTGCGATGTCTATTACAGCCAGCTTGATCAGACGGTCCTTTTTAGGGTGCATGTATTCCCCGGTAAGGTTCAGGGCGTATGAGGTCGGCGGTTCAGCCTGCACACCGAGAAAATCCCCGTTGATATCAACCAGCGCAGAGTATTGCTCGTAATCTTCATCAAATTCGATGTCGACTTCGGATGCACCGATAACCACATAGTCAATGTAATTATCTCGGGCAATGCTGATGATTTCGTCTTCTGTTACTGTCTGCTGTGATGTGGCATATGATCTTTTGCAGGAGTCGAGCAGGAATCCGGTAATCATCCGGTCTCGGTGGGTTTCAAATCCGGCCTCGTTGAATTCCTGCTGCAAGGCTTTATTCAGGTTGCGGATCAGGTTTTCACATTCCTGCGGGGAAAGATTTTCACCGACGATGCGTGGAACCAGCGAAAATACAATGGTCGGTTTTCCTGTTTTTTTATAAATTTTGTATCCGTCCTTGCTTCCGCAAAGCCCTGTGGCGGCAAAAGAGAGTATCAACAGGGAACTGAGCAGTGCGCTAAGAATGAATCTTGGTATTTTCATTTCGCCTCCGTGAGGACTATGATGTCCCGGCTTACCTTTTACATTGATCCAGATCACTCAAAGAGTTGATCAGGCTGTTATACAAGTTTACGTCGGAAACTTTGGTGTGCCGCTTGGCAATAGTCGCGCTTACGCCTTTGATGCATTTTATGACCTGACCGCCGCCTTGCAGGATGGCTGCAGTGGTGTAGTTGCGCTCGATGAATGCGCCTAGGTCGTTATCTTTGGTTCCGGTTTTAATGACCAGTTTATAGACAACCTGTGGCTTGGGCAGGCGCATGGTCGTCTGGTAGACGTTGTCGCGTTCAGAAAATCCTGAATTTTCCGCTCCCTGCTGAAACGAAACTCCGAACATGGACACCGCAGCATGCAGTCCGCGCCTGAAAGCGGGACCACGTGATTTAGCTGGCAGAACAAGGCTTTCCTCGGATAAAGCCTGCGAAGCCAGCATCTGGGCCAGCGATTTGTACTTGGCGTGATTCTCGATGCGCTTTTGCGTTCCTTTGGAAAGTTCGACCTGTTTAATTTCGCAAGTCTTGGTGGAAAATAGATATTCGAGATCGGCAAGACATTTTCCTAGCTCGTTCTGCGCATCCGGTTTGAGCCGTTTCTTGTCGGTGAAAAAGGCCACGATGGAAGCCCTGATTTGTCCTGCCAACGGTTCAAGGCTGAAGCTCGGAGTCTTGTCCAGATATGGGACCGAGATCAGCATTGGCGCGGAATAGACTAATGATTCAGATCTAGCCTGAAATAACAGGAAATTCAGCCCGACATAGACACGTCCCTTGTATAGCTTTTGCTCCGCTGAACCGTATTCATCCACAAATGAGATAACGTTATCTACAAAAAGCAGGGGCACAAGAATTGAATCCGGATCAAATTTGGTGTTGAATCCGGCTCGTTTGATGTTCACGCCCTCGTTTTTGGCGGCAGCGCGTTTAAGAAATCCAAGTACGGCTTTACGCAGCGATTTCTTGAATTGCTTGTCTTTGAGTATCTTTGCCAGTTCTGTCTTATGGCGGTCTTTTTCCTTGTTGCGCACCTTTCCGATGGCGGAAGGGATTATATAAAGCTCCTTCGCACCGGACCATGCAGGCGTGAGCAGCATTCCCAGCAGAATTGGAATTATACATAAAAGGCGGATCATGCCGTTACCACTTATGACCTTCGATACTGTCCTGAGATTCCTTGTCTTTGATTTCTTCTGTTTTATGCTTGGAGGTTTCCGTCTCATCCTTCAGGTCTCCGGCAGATTCGCCTACATCGTGCATGGAAGTCTTGGCGGACTGGGCATGTTCGAATTTCTTTGCGCAACCGGTAAACCCAAGCAGCAGCATAGAACAGATTATCAACATCAACATTTTTTTCATGGGTAAGCTCCTTAAGTTAAAATTTAGTCTAACATGTCTTCTGCCAGAGCAACAGATGCTGCTTTTTCTTCAACCTGTTTGAATCCGGACGCCGCCTGATCGACGAGCTTTCTCTTTAGTTTGTTGCTTAACTCCATTTTCTGCCGATAATATGATTCAAGCATGGTAGTGATTTGCGTGTTTTTTCGCCGTGCGGTCATGATGGTTCCGGCAATGTTTTTACCCTGTCTGGCGATCAATACTGAATTTTGTTCAATATAATTAAAATCCTGTTCAAAATCATTGAACAGACTTTGCATGGTTTCAAACTGCTCCATTGTCTCCACGAGCCTCGGAAGGGCTGCAATTGCAGCCACGGGATTGTTCTGGGCATTGCCTATCTGTTCGACCAGTTCAGCAATGGAAAGGCCGATGATTGTTAATTGTCTGGCGACCTCATCGCTCATTTGCTGTCCTTTTTCTGCGTATGACCCCAAAGCCCGGTCAATGCTCAGAATGATATTACCGGATTTATCCATGCTCATGTCGTATAGTGCGTTGGAAGCGTGCAGATTGGTGGAAAAAGAACCGATGATGGAATCAAGGTTCTGGAGTTGTTGCGAATTGAGATTGGAGAAGTCGTCAGCTTCAGTTTTGATACGAGTTTCAAGTGCTTTCAGAGCTTTGCCGTTCTCGGCAATTTTTACCGCCGCACCTTCAATTGAATCGGTAGGTTCGTATGAAAGGTCTTTAATAAAGGCTTTAATGGATATTTTCTTCATTCCGGTAGAAGTTACGCCGCGAGCCGTATCAACAGCTGCTTTGTAATTCTGGTTCATGGCAGAAACTGTTGCCCCAACCAAAGATTGCAGGGCGCGGGTTTCATTGAGCGCGCTAAGCATTTCTTCACGTATTTCGACTGTTTTTCTGGCTAACTCTTTACTGTTGTCCAGATTTTTCATGATATCGATAATGTTGTCGTTAGTACTTTTCTGGGGCTGCGACTGCATATTCTGCTGCCCACCGCTACCACCTGTGAGCAGGGCTTGTGCGAAAGCTCCGAATATTGCCATTGCAGCCTGATTGTCGGCACTGTTTCTTTTTTTGACCGTGGTTTTCTTTTTGGTGGTGGTATTGAGTCTGGGTTGAATTTTTTTCTTTTTAGGTCTGGCGGCAGCGACTTTTTGTTCTACAGGGGCGCAAGGCACCTGGTCTGTGAAGATTCTTGTTTCGGTTCTGGCAATAGGGCTGAGCGGGTCCGCTACGCATGCTTTGGTATAAGCGTATCCTTCGAAGCCTGCACCTCTGATATGGTAGAAGTCATTTTCTATACCGATGATATCAAAATTTGTCTGGGGCCGGAGAACCCTAACTGTAACAGACTTTGCGCTTGGTTCAGCGTAGACAACTGTTTTTTCTTTGTTGCGGCCCTGAGTTCCGAGGTAGTTGCCAAAATCAAGATTGATCAGTTTGTGGTAAACGAAACCAGGTTTGGCACTTCCGTCCAAGCGTTTGATCTTGTACCAGTTTCCGTTCTTGCCAATCAGCTCAACCTGCATATTTTGGGGGATGATGTCGACTATATCAGCTTTTGATGAAGAGACTTCCCGTACGTTGCTTTTCATGAGGGCGGTTCCGGTCACAACAGGTGTGATCACAATAGTTTCTTCTCGCTGAACTGTTTTGACCAAGGCGTTTTGCTGAGAAGTCTTTTTGGGAACGCATGCTGCCACAAGCAGACAGACTGTAAAGCAGACTATCAGGTTGCCAACCATTTTTAATGACATGAAATACCTCCCTATATTCATGTGTATGAGCCTGTTAATTCTCATTCTGCGGAATAGGATTATCTCAATAATTCTAGTGCCCGCTAATAGGTATACTTTTATAATAGAATAAAGCAGTTTACCTGATTTTGTCGATAAAAAAGTGAATTTCTTAAAAGAAAAGCTAAAGAGAGAGGTTTTGGAATTGAAAAATCCCGCTAAGCATAAGCCTTGCGGGATTTATTTTAAATTTGTTCGCCGGTCTTTCCGAATCTTCGCTGCCTTCCGGCAAAGTCTGCGAGAGCTTTATCCAGCTCTTCGGGAGTAAAGTCCGGCCAATAGACATCGGTGAAGTACAGTTCCGAGTACGCAGCCTGATAGAGCAGGTAATTTGAGAGGCGCTGCTCTCCGCTGGTGCGGATAATCAGGTCCGGGTCGGGCTGTCCTGCTGTGTATAAGTAATCGGACAGCGATTCCTCGGTAATTTTGTCTTCACTGATTCCTTCAGAAATCATTTTTCTGCAGGCCCGAACCAGTTCATCCCGGCCTGAATAATTCAGGGCGAGGTTAAGGGTCATGGACTTGCAGCTTTCTGTCTTTTTAATGGTGTGGGCCACAACCTGTCTTACGCCGAAGGGGAACTCAGAGAGTTCCCCCAATATTTTCAGGCGTATGCCCTGCTCACGCAGGCTGGACAGTTCTTTTTTCAGGAAGACTTGCAGAAGGTCAAAGAGCGTAGCTACTTCATCTTTCGGTCTGGCCCAGTTTTCCTTGGAAAAAGTATACAGGGTCAGATGCTCGACACCTAGTTCGCGGCATCGGGTAACTATGTTTTTCGCTGCTTCGGTCCCGGCCTTGTGGCCTTCACTGCGGTTAAGCCCCCTTGACTTTGCCCATCTCCCATTACCGTCCATTATGACGGCTATATGTCGGGGCATCATGGTATTAGATTTCCAGAATTTCCTTCTCTTTATCTACGCATGCTGCGTCACATTTCTTGACGTAGTCATCTGTCATCTTCTGGACATCGTCCTGAGCTTTACGCTGCTCGTCTTCGGAGATTTCCTTATCTTTTTCCATTTTTTTCATGGAATCGTTCATGTCACGGCGAACGTTACGCAGTGCAATCTTGGAATCTTCGGTGTATTTTTTAGCAATCTTTACCAGCTCCTTACGACGATCTTCAGTAAGGGGGGGAATGCTGATGCGCAGCAGTTTACCGTCGTTAACGGGGTTCAAGCCGAGGTCGGACTGGAGCAGTGCTTTCTCAATGAGGGGGAAAGCTCCTTTGTCCCAGGGCTGGATCGCGATGGTACGGGAGTCAGGTATGGAAACGGAAGCCACCTGGTTGATTGGGGTGGGGGTACCGTAGTAATCAACGGTAATATTATCCACCAGCGAGGTGGCTGCACGACCGGTGCGCAGCTTTGCGAAATCGTTTTCAAGTGCGGTCAGAGCGCCTTCCATTCTCTTTTTGCCGTCGGCAAGAACTTCATTGATCATTATTATCCTCCGTGAACAATTGTTCCGATCTTCTCACCTTTAACAACCCGTTCGATATTTCCTTGCTCGAAAAGGTTGAAAACAATGATGGGCATGTTGTTGTCCATAGCCAGTGAAGTGGCTGTGGAGTCCATAACGCCCAGTCTCTTCTCCAGAGTCTCAAGGTAGGTGATAGATTCAAATTTTACAGCATCATCGTACTTCATCGGGTCTTTATCATAGACACCGTCTACTTTGGTAGCCTTGATGATAGCTTCGGTCTTAAGTTCCATGGCCCTGAGTGCTGCTGCGGTATCGGTAGTGAAGTAAGGGTTACCGGTACCAGCGGCACAAATTACCACCCTGCCTTTTTCAAGGTGGCGTACGGCCCTGCGGCGAATATAAGGCTCAGCTACGGCCTGCATGGGGATGGCGGACATGACTCGTGTATCACATCCCAGCTTTTCAAGGGCATCCTGAACAGCAAGCGCGTTCATGATGGTAGCGAGCATACCCATGTAGTCGGCGGAAGCGCGGTCCATGCCTTTTGCAGAATCAGACATGCCGCGGAAAATATTACCGCCGCCGATGACCAGTGCGACCTGAAGTCCTTTTTTGGCAACCTCTGCAATTTCGCCAGCAAACTGGCTGATTGCTGAAGGCTGGATACCGAACTGCTGGTCGCCTGCCAATGCCTCACCGCTGAGTTTGATCATTACCCGTGAATAGCGCAACTTGTCCATAGTTTCTCCCGTTTTTCCGCGGATCTTATCCGGTTATGAGTAGATTATTGTGCCGGCAGTTAAATTTCTGGCGCGGGAGGGGAGTTCCCCCCTGGTGCCGGCTGTAAAATAATGTCGATTATCCGTTACCTTTCACTCGCCTGATACTACCAGAAATTCCCGCTTCCAGTAATCATCAGGCTGAAATTACCCCTTTAAAAAGCTCAAACCCATACGGACGTGTCCGTATCGATTTGAGCTTAGAAAAATATCCACCGCTGAACTTCCTGTATATCTTGCAGGTGAGTTCGTTTTCGCGGTTTTCCGGCGCTGTAGGGAGTAACTTGTATCTGTTTCAATTGAGACCTTGGTAGGAGTTCGTCACCTTGTTAAAAAAGGGACAAAAAAAACGGGCCTTGCGGCCCGTTTTAATGAAGTCTTATTTAGCTTCGCTTTCGTCGGCTGCTGCTTCCGCGAGGTTGATGCGGGCGAAGCGACCGATCTGCATGTTCTCGCCGAGAACAGCAATGGTGTCGTTGAGGAGGTCTTTAATGGTCTTCTTGTCGTCCTTGATGAAAGGCTGTTCAAGAAGGCATACTTCTTTGTAGTATTTGTTTACACGGCCTTCAACGATCTTTTCAGCGATGTTTTCAGGTTTGCCTTCGGCAATTGCCTGCTGCTTGTAGATTTCTTTTTCTTTCTCAAGCATTTCCTGAGGCAGATCTTCGGGCTTTACGCAAACAGGGCTGGTTGCTGCAACCTGCATAGCGAGGTCTTTGGAAAGCTGGATGAACTGTTCAGCTTTAGCAACGAAGTCGGTTTCACACTGAAGTTCAACCATAGCAACGAGTTTGCCGTTGCTGTGGGTGTAAGTGCCAACCAGACCTTCACTGGTTGCGCGGCCAGCTTTTTTAGCTGCTTTTGCGAGACCTTTCTCACGAAGGTAGCTAATTGCTTTTTCTTCGTCTCCGCTGCATTCAGCGAGAGCTTTTTTGCAATCCATCATTCCTACGCCGGTTTTTTCGCGCAGGGCCTTAACCATCTGTGCGGTAATAGCCATGATTATTTTGCCTCCTGAGGAGTTTCTTCAGCTTTTTCTTCAGTTTCTACAGCTTTCTCAGCAGCTTTGGTTTCTTCAGCTTCCATAGCTTTGTCTTCCTTGCGGCGAGCAGCGCCTTCAAGGCATGCATCAGCCATGTGGGAAGCGAAGAGCTTGATAGCGCGGATAGCGTCATCGTTACCGGGAATGATGTAGTCAACCATATCGGGATCGCAGTTGGAGTCTACTACTGCAACTACGGGGATACCGAGTTTGCGGCATTCCTGAATAGCAATCTGTTCACGCTTGGGATCAATGACGAAAGCAACTGCGGGTGCACCGTTGAGATCCTTGATACCGCCGAGTGCGAGGTTGAGTTTTTTAACCTCACGACCCATCATTACGATTTCCTTTTTGGGGAAACGGTTGATAGTGCCGTCTTCGAACATTTCTTCAAGTTTCTTGAGGCGATCGATGCTTTTTTTGATGGTCTGGAAGTTGGTAAGAGTTCCGCCCATCCAGCGGTGAGTCACGTGGAACATGCCTGCACGGCTTGCTTCAGCAGCGATAGCTTCCTGAGCCTGACGTTTGGTACCGATGAAAAGGACTTTGCCGCCTTTTGCTACGTTGTCAGCGATGAAATCGTGAGCTTTGCGGAAAAGTTTTACAGTCTGCTGCAGATCCATGATGTGGATACCGTTACGTGCGCCGAAAATGTAAGGACGCATTTTGGGGTTCCATCTGCGGGTCTGGTGACCGAAGTGAACACCGGTCTCAAGCATCTGCTTCATAGTTACGTATGCCATAATTTCCTCCTGGGTTTTTCCTCCATTCCGGCGGTAAGAACCTGCAACCGTTGCAAGCACCCAAATTGAGGCCGGAATGTGTGATTTGGCTACGCACCATTACAGGTATTTACCTCAAAAGGCAACCTTTGGTGCGGGGTTTTTTGAAAAAATTGTATTCGCTAGAACGTATCCAACCAAATAGAAGACGAATTAAAAATATGGACGAGAAGCGAATTAAAAGGTTTTGGGCTTCTTAAGACCTTTGCAAAAGGCTTTAAGCCGCCGGAGGCGAAATTTTACCCAAAAAGTGCGAAGCGCATCAAATCTATTGAACCGGAGTCTTCAAAGAATCATCATCAACGACCGGGTTGCTGAGTTTGCCGACTCCTTCGATTTCCACTTCGACCCGGTCGCCCGCTTTCAGGGGGCCGATTCCCGGAGGCGTCCCGGTCAGGATTACGTCGCCGGGATTGAGGGTCATGTGGTGCGAGATATAGCTGACCAGCTCTGTCGGGCTGTGCTGCATATCGGCGATCGTTCCTTCCTGCCGCACTTTATCATTAACTATAGTTCGTATTCCAAGTCCGCTGACGTCGATATCAGTTTCAATGCAGGGGCCGATAGGGGCGAAAGTGTCGAAACCTTTGGCACGGGTAAAGAGGGTGTCCTTGCGCTGAAAGTCCCTTGCGGTAACATCATTGGCACAGGCATAGCCGAATATGAGCGGTGCGATGTCCTGCGGAAGTACGTTCTTTATTGTCTGGCCGATAACTACAGCCAGTTCCCCTTCATAGTCCACCTGTTGTGATGCGGAAGGGATGACAATTGCATCATTGTTGCCGATCACTGCAGATGGCGGCTTAAGGAAAATCATTGGTTCATCGGGTATCTTCATGTCCAGTTCGGCCGCATGGGCCTTGTAATTCAGGCCTACACAGACAATCTTGGACGGAACCACGATGGGCAGGATCACGCATTCCGAAGCCGGGATAGGTACAGAACCGGGCTGCCCGGTAACCAGACTTTTAAAATAGCCGTCTTGCAAAGTGGCGTAAAAAACTGTTTTGCCATGGCTGATCCTGTAAACTTTCATTTATTCTCCCGGTCAGAAGTTAGTGGCAGAAAGAAGAATAGCACAAAATTGAATTTCATTGAACAGTGGCTGCAATATTTAGAGTACGCACTTGTCGCAGTTGGCGTCGATGTCTTTTTCTTCATCTCCGGTCAGGGAAATTACCAGCGGGATAACAACCGGATCACGTCCCAGAACCTTGCGGAAAAAACGGCGCAGTGCGGACCTGATACGTTCTTTGAGCTTATTGGTGTGCCCCGGAGGGATGTTTTCAAAAACATCAAGAACAATACATTTTGCGTCTTCCAGCAGATGGGAATATTGCTGTTCGAAAACAAAACCCTTAGATGTGACTTTCGGTCCCTTAAGGATTTCACCGGTATTCACATCGACTACAAGAGCAACGATGACCAGTCCTTCTCCAGCGAGTAGCTGGCGTTCCTTGAGTACCGTCTGTCCAACATCGCCAACGCCTTTGCCGTCAACAAGAGTGCACTGCACAGGGACGTTTTCTTCAAAGCGGATGCCGTGCAGCAGGAAAGTTACCGGTTCGCCGTCTTCAATGACCAGCGAACGTTCCGGGGCAACCCCGGTCTCTACTGCAAGGCGTGAATGTTTGATCAGATGCCTGTATTCGCCATGGACAGGGATGAAATATTTGGGTCGTACCGTTTCCAGCATGGTGCGCAGTTCTTCTCGATGCGCGTGGCCGGACGCATGGATGCCCTGTACTTTTTCATATAGGACTTCCGCACCCAGTTTGTAGAGTCTATTGATTACCCGGGTGATGGCTTTGGTGTTGCCGGGAATGAAACGCGAGGACATGAGTACCAGATCGCCTTCCTTGATGGAAAGCTGGCGGTGGTCTCCAGTGGAAAGGCGCGACAGGGAGGCCAGAGACTCGCCCTGTGATCCGGTCACCAGTAGAACTATTTCGTCGTCGCAGTAATCGGGCAGATCCGCAAGGTCGATGAGGGTTCCGCCGGGAAAGCGCAGCTTGCCCAGATCGCGGGCAAGGTCAATGTTGCGGGCAAGTGATTTGCCGCTGACTCCGACTTTTCTCCCGGTTTCCCCTGCAAGGTCGAAAATCTCCTGCATGCGCTGGATGTGGCTTGAGAACAGAGTCACCAGAATACGCCCTTCTGCTTCGATGAAAAGGTCGCGCATGGTGTTTTTGATTTCCTGCTCGGTCAGTGCATAGCCGTCCTGTTCCACGTTGGTGGAATCGGAGAAGAGCAGGGTAACTCCCGGTTCGGAAAATTTGCCGATAGCTTCGAGGTCGGTGGCATGTCCGTCCAGCGGATTGCGGTCTATCTTGAAATCGCCGGTATGGATTACCCTTCCGACTGGAGTCTCAATGCCCAGCGCGTACCCTTCAATTATTGAATGGCAGACCGGGAAAAAATTAAAATGCATATCGCCGAGTTTGATGCGGTCGTATGGTTTTACTTCGCGCAGATCGACGTAATCTTCGAGATTATGCTCGCGGAGTTTATTCTCAACCAATCCGAGGGTGAACTTGGAGCCGTAGACCGGAACATCAATGTAGGGGAGCAGCCAGGGCAGAGCACCGATGTGGTCTTCATGTCCATGGGTGAGTATGATTCCCTTGAGAATATTTTTTTGGGTCAGGATGTGGTCGAACCGGGGAATTGCGATGTCCACCCCGAAAAGGGCATCGTCTGGGAAAATCAGTCCGCAGTCGATGACCACCGCGCTTTCAGCGGTGTTAAGTATCATACAGTTGAGGCCGATTTCACCCAGTCCGCCCAGCGGGCATACAGTTAGCTGCGGATCATTCATCTTTCAGCTCCGCGTAGGCTGCGCCCATAACTTCTTCAAGCTGGTCTTTGAGCTTGTTTCGGTCACGGACTTTGTAGCCGGAAATATCGATCGGCGCGAGGGCCTTGATTTTAACTTCCTGAAAAGGATTCATCCATAAACTGTGTTTTTTGCATACCCGGTTTACACCGTACATGACCACAGGAGCGATGGGCTTTTGACATTTAAGGGCCAGAACCAGACCGCCGGTTTTGAAGTCCATCAGGCCGTCTTTCTCGGGGGAAGGGTTGCGGGTTCCTTCCGGGAAGATAAGCGGGGAAAGGCCACTGTTGGCAACGTTGATTGCGTTCTGGATGTCGCGCATTCCCTGTCTGCGGTTGTGCCGGTCGATTGAAATATGGTTTCCGGCGCTCATTGCGTGTCCGAAGACCGGAAAATCAAACAGGGATTTTTTGGCTACGAATTTGAATTCCCACGGAGCCAGATATTTGAATAACAGGGGAATATCGTAAAAGCTTTGGTGGTTGACCACGAATACGTATGTTTCATCTTCATCGAGTGCGCTAAGATCAACGCGGTTTGTGCTGGCACATAGCCAGACGACTACTCGGCCCCAGTTGCGTTCGCACCAGTGGCTGGAGGTCTGGTCGCGACCAATAATAGCAACGATGGAAAAGAATATCGTGGCCGGAAAAAATACAAGGTAGAAAAATAAAGTTCTTAGTAAGCTCACTGTGGTACTGGCGGTTAGACTGTTCAAGTAAAAAATATGTTTAAGGCCTGCGGTTTGTCCGTCCAGCCTGACAATCATTAATTAATATCAGATAAGCAACCCATTAAGTAGTTTAATTTTCCCCGCTGGACAAGGGGGCGAGGGAAAATAATGAAAATAGGCGTAAAGGCAGTTGTTCGGTAAGCCGAATGTTTTTTTGTTCATTGTGCGGTTATTTTAGATTTAGAAATAGAATAGCGGCGTATCGATTGTTACAGATACGCCGCTTTCTAGGTCAATGCAGTTGTTAGGCTAGATCAAAGCGGTCCAGATTCATGACTTTATTCCATGCAGAAATAAAGTCAGTCACGAATTTTTCCTGCCCGTCTTCGCAGCCGTATACTTCGGCAATTGCCCGGAGTTGGGAATTTGCTCCTAAGATCAGGTCAATGCGGGTGGCTGTCCACTTGAGTTCGCCATTCTTCCGGTCACGTCCTTCGAACAATCCGGCCTCTTCGGATGTTGGTGTCCAAATTGTGCCGATATCAAGCAGGTTGCTGAAGAAATCATTGCTCAGGCACTCATGCTTGTCGGTGAAGACACCATGTTTTGAGCCGTCGAAGTTTGCACCTAGTACTCGCATGCCGCCGATTAGTACGGTCATTTCCGGCGCGGTCAGGGTCATGAGCTGAGCCTTGTCCACCAGCATTTCTTCAGGTGTTACCGAATATTTTGTTTTCTGGTAGTTCCTGAATCCGTCGGCAGCAGGTTCAAGCACTGCAAATGAATGTATATCTGTCTGCTCCTTTGTGGCATCGGTACGTCCCGGAGTGAAAGGCACAGTTACGCCGAAACCGGCATTCTTCGCGGCATGCTCCACTGCAGCGCAACCGCCCAGCACGATGAGATCGGCAAGGGATACTTTTTTGTTGCCGGAATTGCTGTTGAATTCCTGCTGTATTGCTTCAAACTTATCCAGTAATTCAGGCAGTCGCAGAGGCTGGTTTACATACCATTCCTTCTGGGGGGCGAGGCGGATACGTGCCCCGTTTGCGCCGCCGCGTTTGTCGGAATCGCGGTAGGTGGATGCTGAAGCCCATGCACAGCCTACCAGCTTGGAGACCGGCATGCCGGAGGACATTATTCTGGTCTTCAATTCCGTTATGTCCTGATCATCAATAAGCTCATGGTCCACAGTCGGGACCGGGTCCTGCCAGATGAGTTCTTCATCGGGAACCATTGAACCCAGATAGCGTACACGAGGCCCCATATCGCGGTGGGTCAGTTTGAACCAGGCCCGTGCAAAAGCATCGGCGAATTCTTCCGGGTTTTCATGGAATTTTTTGGCAATTGGTGCGTAGATCGGGTCCATGCGCAGTGATAAATCTGCGGTGGTCATCATCGGAGGGTGTGTTTTTTCAGGGTTATGCGCATCCGGCACGGTTTTTTTGGCTTCCGGATCGGTCGGATGCCACTGCCATGCTCCGGCCGGGCTTTTTTCCAGATTCCATTCGTAGCCGAAAAGGGTATCGAAATAGCTGTTGTCCCATTTAATGGGCGTGGGAGTCCATGCGCCTTCGATTCCACTGGAGATGGTGTCTTCGCCTTTTCCGCTTCCGTGACTACTTTTCCAGCCCAGTCCCTGATCTTCAATGGGAGCACCTTCCGGCTCCGGTCCCACAAGTGATGCGTCTCCGGCTCCATGGCATTTACCGAAGGTGTGACCTCCGGCAACAAGGGCTACGGTCTCTTCATCGTTCATTGCCATGCGTGCAAATGTGTCGCGTACATCATTGCCCGATGCCACTGCATTGGGTTCACCGTTCGGGCCTTCCGGGTTCACGTAGATCAAACCCATTTGCACTGCAGCCAGAGGGTTGTCCAGCTTGCGCTCGCCTTGATAGCGGTTGTCGCCGAGCCATGTGTCTTCATCGCCCCAGTAGATATCTTCTTCCGGTTCCCAGATGTCTTCGCGGCCCCCAGCAAAGCCGAAAGGCTTGAGGCCCATGGATTCGATGGCGCAGTTTCCGGCAAAGACCATAAGGTCGGCCCATGAAATTTTGCGTCCATACTTTTTCTTGATCGGCCAGAGCAGCCTGCGGGCTTTGTCGAGGTTTACGTTGTCAGGCCAGCTGTTCAGCGGTGCTAACCGCTGGCTGCCTGATCCGGCGCCACCGCGTCCATCGCCGATGCGGTAGGTCCCGGCACTATGCCATGCCATGCGGATAAATAAAGGTCCGTAATGTCCGTAGTCTGCGGGCCACCATTCCTGAGACGTGGTCATCAGTTCGAAAATATCCTTTTTGAGTGCTTCAAGGTCAAGCTTTTTGAATTCTTTTGCGTAGTTGAATTCATTGCCCATTGGATCTGACTTAGCGGAATGCTGATGGAGGATGTTCAGGTTGAGCTGATTGGGCCACCAATCTTTGTTCGTGGTTCCGCTTCCTGCAGTTTGACTAGCCTTATGTCCGGTCACCGGACATCTTTTTTCGTCGCTCATAATTTCGACTCCCGCTGCTAATAAGTTCACGATTTTTATATTGCTGTCACAATATCACTTATTTTCAGCTTAAGCCACGAGAGAAATGTTAATTTACAATATGTCTACAATAAAAAAGGCCGGAACATGAGTTCCGACCTTGGTAGATCAATCTTTATGGAGGTTCAGGTCTGTACTATTCTTCCTTACCTGCGTTGAATTCTTCTATTACTTTCTCAGCGATGGGCGGCGGGCACTCTTCGTAGTGGGAGAGTTCCATAGTGAAGGTTCCCTGACCACCGGTCATGGAGCGCAGGTCCGGTGCGTACTTGAGGATTTCGGACATGGGTACATGCGCCTTGACCTCGGTTACACCGGCCGTGGAGTCGGAACCGAGCACTTTACCGCGACGGGAGGAAAGGTCACCGATAATATCGCCCATGAACTCATCAGGAACTTCAACAACAACGTTCATCAGCGGTTCAAGCAGAGCAACGCCGGCTTTTTCGCAGGCTTTCTTGAAAGCCATTGATCCGGCAACCTTGAAGGCCATTTCCGAGGAGTCAACGGAATGGTAGGAGCC
>PPCM01000878.1_pt1 | contig 17598 bp, 9 predicted proteins | sample 1555541 | NCBI WGS metagenome assembly PPCM01 (sample SAMN05284479, study PRJNA326546) | Marine sediment metagenome, whole genome shotgun sequencing project. | isolation source: marine sediment | place: Germany: Wadden Sea | collected 2012-09-05 | reverse complement strand
CTCGCAAGCGGAACGGGAGATGCGAGAGCGAGAAAGTGCCCGGGTCGAGGCTCTTGCAAAAAAAATTGCTCCTAAACTCGATATCCCGTGGAAGGCGATTGCGAAAACCATATGGGGCGGCGTCCGGGCCGTGTTGGGGCTGGCTTCCGGCAACCCTGTCGGTATGATAGGGGGGGCAATCGGGGCATGGGACACGGTCGACCGCGCTATGTCGATATCAGACAACATCAGCGGCCAGCGCGCGGCAATCGATACCGCCATTGACGAGGGTGTCGGCCAGCTGGTTAACGAGCATGGCGCCCACTTGTCGGAAACGGAGAGGTCGGAGTTAACAAGCGAAATCTCCAACAACGCCGTTTCAATCGCGACCGAAACCGTCGGAAGCGGCGGTGCCGAATTCTATCTGGGCTCCGGGGCCGCTGCGAAGGTCGGCGGCGCTTTAACGCCCACATCCAGCGGGCTTCCCGAGCCTGCCGATACCACACCCACACCGTCCGGCCTCCCCGATGGTTCCACGCCAAACGGCGGAAACATCGCGAGGGATGGGACATACACGACGGAGTGGCCCCGCTTCATCAGCCCCCCCTCCCCCGTGATGGGCGGCACCGATGCGGTAAAAAAGCGCCCGGATTATATGACGGAATACCGTGACGGTCTCCAGGGCGCGACCGATAAATACAACTCCGGCCACTCGGCAATCTACCAGGATTTCCTCGATTTCGAAAAAGAGATGGGCGGGGCGTTGCGAGGAGAATTCCAGCGTTACGACGACGACGTGAAAAACCTCCCGTCAATGAAACTCCGCCTTCCCGGCGCCATGGGCGGGGGCGCCCTGGATCTGGTACCCAAAAACCATCAGGCCCAGATTGATCGGCAGAGCAACCAGCGCCTTGGAATGATCGAGCAGTACGGCAATACAAAGCGATCCGGGATCAATGATAGATACGGGTTGACCAAGGATAAATACAATGTGGATAGCGGTCTGGCCAAGGACTTTTACGGCGCGGCAATGGACGAGAAAAACTTGGCACTTGCCGCGGCAAACAAGGGAACCGTCAATTCCCGCCTTCCATCCACACCCCGCCTTCCGTCAAACAACCGAGACGACGTGTCCGACTGGACGAAGTGGGCGCCCTTGGTCGCTAAATACGGCCCAGGCATAGTCGAGAGCCTGTCCGGTCTGGGCAACATCTTTTCCGGCGGCGGGGATGACAATTACACGATTCCGCAAGATATTTTGGATTTCGACCCGCTCGATTACTCGTTTGACCTTCCGGACATTTGGAGTTCAAACAACGACCCGCTCGATTTTATCCCGGATACATTTTCTGGCGGGGATGACGATTACAACCTTTTTGACACCGATCCGTGGTCCTGGGGGGAGGATTAAATGATAGATTTTTCAGGTGGGATAAATATTGATGAAATGAGTTCGGGCCTTCCCTCCCCTGGTGGAGGGTTGCCCGGGCGGGGTGGCGGCGGTCTTCCGGGACCCATGGCGGGTCGGGGGCTACCAACCGCAAACGAAGCGCGGCAGGGCATGTCGGCAACACTGGTGGATATGCTGCCGCATATCATGAACACGTTGGGGGACTCATCCCCGGCCGTCACCAACCACATCAACAAGATCCAGGCCGAAAGCGCCGCCCAGGTGCAGCGCGAAAGGCTCATTGCTGCCGAGGCAAAAAAGAAGGCAAACCTCTCACGGTTCGGTGCGGCGATCTTTTCCAAGGGGGATCGCCTTGACGGCAATCACGTCATGCAGATGGCGGAGCAGCTGGGGATTGAACCCCAGGACGCCATGGACTATCTTTCGAAATTTCAGAAGTGGAGGGCGGCAAAGCGCGGTCCCTCCATGAAGTTTTCCCGGTCACTGGAGGGCGGCGGGGTGCAGACTGTGAATGGATACGCGGCGGACCGGGAGCGCCTTCTTGGGGATGGGTTTATGGAGGGTACGGTGTCCGGATTGCCGAAACCCAACAAACCCCAAGGCCCCATTAAAACAGAACGTGGGTTGTGGGACCCATCCACCAGGAGCATCATTCCTGATACCGGCCCCCTTCCGGAGCCCGAGAAACATAAATACATAAGTACCGCACAGGGGGTGTTTGATACCAGGACCCGGAAGATTGTCCCGGGAACGGAAAAGGTTCCCCGGGGCACGGTAATCGAAAGTGACGGCAAGGGAGGCTTCACCGTCCGGACGAATGCGGATCAGGGGAAAGGTGGGGCTGGGGGGCTCACGAAACCGGTGAAAACCCAGGTCCAAAAAGACCTGCTTGACGCCGCCGATAACCTCTCCCGGATCTCGGAAATCGAAAATCTCTTTGACCCAAACTTCCAGCTCATCGGGACAAAAATAAATGCCTCACGCCTCGCAACCCTGGACAAGCTCGGGCGCCAGCTTGACCCGGATGACCAAAAGGTGCTCGATGACTTTACCGAGTATAAGGCCAGCGCCGGACAGATGGTTGCCGATACACTGAGAAAAATGTCCGGCGCGGCCGTGACGGAAAGTGAGGCAAAGCGGGCTTATGAATATATCCCTAAGCCGGGTACCGGCTGGCTTGACGGGGATTCCCCTCGGCAGATCCAGGCAAAAATCAAACGCTTTAAGAGTTTTTCCCGGCGTGCTACTGCCCGGTTAAACTTCATCAATCGCCATGGTATGTCAATCGAGGACATCCCCCTTGGGAACATCGACAAGATGATCGACCGAAGGGGCGAGGAGCTCGAACAGGAGCTCTCCGGCAGTCTCGAGGGGGATAAGCTCGAAGTGGCCGTAAAACAGAAACTCGCTGAAGAATTTGGGCTGGTGTTTTAATGGGAAAATACTCCTCCTTTTTACTCGATAGTGATGTCCCGGCAGCTCCAACCGAACAGAGATCGGCCCCCCGGGTGAGATATTCCTCCTCCCTTCTGGACGGTGACGAGCCCGGGGAATCCACCCCCGAAACCGTGGCGGCGGCCGGAGCAGGACCAACCCCCGACGAGCTCGCCGATGTTTTCGGTGACACATTTTCCACCCCCGAGATTAACCAGGAGTGGACGCCCTCCTCTACCGAGGTGGATGCCCGCACCGGTCAGCCGGTCCAGGAGTGGACGCCCACCGGGGACACGGCGGCGGATCTCCTCACGCACGTAAAAACAGGTTTTGTCGATGATAAAAAAACAAAGCTGGCCATTTACGCGGCCGACCGATTCCCGGACCTTCCGGAAGGGGAGCGTCTCTCCCGGTACGGCATTGTGAATAATGAGATTGTTTACCTGGGTGATGACGGGAAGGTTTACCCTGAAACGAAAAACACACTTGGGGGCGCCGTCAAGCGCGGCGCGGGTGAAGCCGTGGCAAAACTCCCGGCCGGGGTGATGGGTGCCATGGGTTCGGCCGCCGGTCCCGGCATTGCCGCCCTGGGCGCCGCCGGGGGCGAAGGCATCCGGAAAACCGTCGGCAACGCCGTTTTTGACGAGCCCCAGACCTCCGTGGGCAACGTCGGCTCCATGGCTTTCGAAGCTGGGGCGGAGTTTGTGGGGGAGCGCCTCGGCCGCGCCCTGGTCGGAGCTGCAAACACTGTGAAGATGCGGAAAGCTGGCGATCTAAAAAAAGCAGCAGTCCGCGGGCTCGACAAGATCGGCCCCGCACGCCGGAAGACCGCGCTCGATGCCGTGGAAGCTGGCCAGGAACACGGTGTCGACCTCCTTCCCCACCAGGCATTCGAATCGCCTGGGATGCGGAATCAATACGCATATCTCAGGCAGGCGACAGAGACGGCCGACTCCGTGGCCGACCTGGATAAGCGTCAGGCCGAACAGGTGAGCGATGCCTTTACTCGTTTTGTCGACGACGGCGTTTCTCCTGGGCGGGATCCATACAACGCCTCCCAGGAGCTGGCCCAGGCTGCCGACGACGCCGTGCGGCAGGGCGTGGAGGAGCGCACGGCCGGGGTTGCGCCTTTATACAAGGAGGCGGCCGAGGAGGCTGGGGAAATCGACGTTACCAGCCTGATCGGCAGGATCGATACGGCCATCGATACAGCCAAGGGTCCCGCGAAAACCGCCCTGAAGAAGTACCGGCGGGATCTCACCAGGGAAATTCCCGATTCCGCCCCGACAGTCGAACAAGGGCTGGCGGATAAAATCAATTCCGGGCTATACGGAAACGGAATGATGCCGGAAGACCGCTTCGGCCCTCTCGACAGCGCCAAGAAGTCCATGGACAAATTCCTCAACGGCCCCGAGGCAAAGACCGCCATTGATGCCGATGCCCGCCGGGAAATTGCGGCCGTGAACAACGAATTGAAGGCGGTCCTGGACAAGGCGAGCCCCAAATATAAAGAGGCCCGCCGAGCGTATGAAGTGATTTCCCCCGAGGTGGAGGACCTAAAAAGCGGCATCGTTGGGCAGCTGGGCAAGCAGGATGGGGAGAAGGTTACCCGGGTGATCGATATGCTCTACAAAAACCCCGACCTTACCCCCACACGCATGGCCAAGGCCAAGGAGATGATCAGCGCTCAAAGTCCCCAGGCCTGGAAGGATATTTATTACATGAACCTCCGCCGCACCTTTACCGGCATGAAGGTCACCGAGGCCGGGGAGGTGGCCAACCCTGCCGGCAAACTCTATAAGCAGATCTGGGGCCACAAGCCCACCCGCGATTTATTGAAAGCGGCCGCCCCCACGCAGCTGGAATACCGGAATTTGGAGCGGTTTATGGGTGTGCTGAAGCGGGCGGGGTTTGGTCATGGGAAAGAATCCATGACCGCAACGTTTCAGGAAATATCGGAAGACATGGGGTCCAGGACCCTGAAAGCGGCCTCCTCCCCCATTGGGGGATTAAAGCGGGCGACCATTCAGACATGGGATAAAATCCTTGCGGCAGGGGATGAGCGGCGGCTATTCGAAGCCCTGGCCACCAGGGGAGCAACGGAGAAGCTGGCAGCGATCAAGCGGATATCGCCGGAGCGGGAAAAGTTCTGGAAACAGCTGGGCGCCTTCCTTGCCCCGTTTACTGTTTCTGATGGCGTTCGTGGAGCGGCCGACGCTCTATCACCTGAAAACCGGCCAATTCCAGCAAAAACAAGGCCCAGGCAATAGGGAGGATGACAGCGAAAAACATCAGACCGATTGCGGCCGGCTGAACGATGATTGACATGGGGCTTGTTCGCCAAAGTCCATATTCGAAAAATTGTTGGAGTCCGACCATGGCGCCGCTGATGGAGCAGACAGCAACGATGACCTGATATTTTTCCGGTAGTTCGGTCACAATCCGTGTGATTTTCATGCGGGGATGATGCGTGAATCCCCGGGAAAAATCAAGAGGGAATCGGGGTGGGTGGGGTGTTCTGGTTTTAACATTTAGTTAACATTTGCCAAAAAACAACTATCGATATACTAATTCATGCGATTTTATGGTTTTTCATACTAAGACTATCCAACAAATTGATATCAAAAGGAATGTACCGCTTGAGTTTCGTATTATTTTATGGTTGTTCATATTATTTCATAGCCAAGGAGCGGACTTCAAATCCGGTGTGGGGCGCTAAAACCGTCCCGGGTGGGTTCGATTCCCATGCACTTCCGCCAATTTAACAATAAAACAAAGCGGTTAACTTTCTAAGGTTGTTGTCCGAAAGTTGTCCGCTTTTTTTATTCGGACCCCAATATTTCCGCTTTGCGTTTCTCTGAAATGACGTTGACGGACACCAGATAATTCATTCCTTCGATTACTCTTGGGTTATCAAGGTGGACTTGGGGTGCAACGTGTAAATCATCCACGAATACCCCGATGATTGGATCAGCCGATGTTTTAATGGCCACGAGTTCATTTATCGTGAATTTTTGCCTGAACTCCAAGACTGTGATTCCGGTTTCCATGGGTGGGTGCTTTCCCTTCCATTGTTTTTTTTCGATTACCGTTTCAACGGGCCCGTCCGGCCCATCGATGACGTTTTTACATCCAGCAGATATCCACGCTTCAAACCGCTCGAGTTCAGGCACATCTCCTGGAAAAATGATTGCCCCGGGATATATGTCACGAAGAATGTCAAGGCGGTACGAATTTAAGCGTGCCGCAACGTAAGCCTTGAGCTCCTCAAGATCCTTGAGCTCCGCCGGGGCGGTGTGTTTGAACTTGTATTTCTCCCCATGGATCTCGATTGTCATGCAAACCAGCTGCTCCCCATCAATCTCCAATGTCCCGTTAATTTCCATCACACCTCCATAGCCACGATATAAACGTTTACCCCTGTCCACGTGTCATCCCTGCTTACATCGAGCACCCCACCAACAACCGGCGCGCGACCGGCAGCAACCATTTTTTTGCCGGCTATGCTGTACAGCGGCACCTCGGCATTGGCGCCGAGCGATATCTGTGATCCATCAACGCTGCATGTGCCCTCTACGACAGCGTGAACCGCTTTTATATAATTCGGGATGCGCCCTTCCAAAATAGTTGGGAGGGCGAGTTGCTGATTTGTCGATACCGTGCCCGTTAAAACGGACAATTTCGTACCGAATGAAACGATCTCCCCACGTTTCGGAACGAAATAATCTGTAGCAACATCATGGGCGGTGACTAAGACAGGTTCCTCGAAGCTCACATCTTGCCCAGCCTGGATAGCGTAGAATCCATAATAGAACAATGATGTGTCCGTCGGAATTGTCCGAGTTACCTTGAGAATTTCCGTCCCACCACCTCCCGTATGATATTTCGAGAGAGTTGTGCCACCGGAATCAGTCATGAATAGGGCCCCATGGTGCGGGACGGCCGTTGTGACGGCGGCTTTGAACGTGAGGGTTTGACCAGCGTATTCTGACGCCAATGCCGATGTATTGGCAGGCCAGCGGCTTTGGCGAGATCCTGCAGTTCCACCGAACATTGTGAGGGTGCCGGCCGCGATTTCCAATTTAACATTTGAAGACTTTGCCATCCCATCCGGCGCTTTAGTATTAGTGTCGATGTACGAGATGACACCGTTTTCAACGGTTGCTCCGCTATTGCTTGAAAAGCGGGCGTTCGGGACCAAGTTCTCTTCCGATTTCCCAGACAACTGTTTCCAAACTGCTTGATTTTCCAAAGGGTCGTCATGAATATCGGTACCGAGACATCTGTAGGTGTTCCCGTCCCGAGCAATAGTTAGATCAGGATAATTAAATGGGGCGCCATCAGGGTATACCGTGGCCCCTTTGGCAAGGAGAATCTGCTCGACCGCCTCTCTTGATGCCGCAATGGTCGCAGCATCGGTTGAAATTTGTGTTGTTACAGCATTTATCTGATCAATTAATACATTGAGCTCGGTGCCGAGAACAGGAATTTCACCAAGGAAAATGTCCATGGCGTCGTCGAAATCTTCATCATCAATCCGCGGCGCCTTTGACATTTGTGTCAGTTTTGAAATTTTGGTCATGTCAAGCCTCTAATATCAAGCGAGCATTTAGAATTCACCGGGCCTTTACCGGTAATACGGAAATCGCGAATATAGCCATATACAATAAGAATCTCGTGATCAGTGTCGGAGTTGTTGCCCTGGACGACAATCGGGGTTGCCCTCAGGTCCGTAAGGCGGTTTTTTAATCGGGAAATGGCCTTGGTCTTAACTTCAACGGGGAAATCAATCGTATCTGCATAATCACCGGGATCCAGGTATATTTGCCCCCATTGATTCTCATCGACAATGGAAAAATCCGTAATACCCGCGTCAAAACCCCACTCCGATTTACCAATAAACTCCTGCCGGCCCACGCCCACATGGCCGCACTTTGCAATGCCCCCGATTTTCGATATGGTGATCCGGACACTGGAAAAAGCTCTGATTTTGATGCTTGTTGATATCGCCCTTTTGTATGCAACCGCACCGAATGCATAATCACTGAACGTCCTTGAACGGGTTGCCCTGAGATTGAATGATTGCGTTTCTATAACGCTCCCCTTGTAAATTGTTTCAAGGGTTACTGATTTTGCGTCAAGGCGGAATAGGGACAGGACATTGCATTTTCCCGAGTCGATTTCCACGACAATTGAATCAGGATTTTGGGTTTGGCTGGACACATAGGTATCAAACATCGCAAGACGGTTGGTCGCTCCCAGTTCCTTCCAGCCGATTTTGGAACCAGGGGCATTATCAGTGTTGTTGTCCAGCACGGACTCATATTCTTTATGAGGAAACGTGGTGGTTACCTTTACCTTTTCCCCCATGGAATAGGTTGCCTCTTGAGTCCATTCCTGTTCCGTGGAATCGGGCACATTTGAACTGATCAACGAGATTGTTTTGAGAGGGATGATGTGCATCAGGCCACCTTCTCCGCAATATCTTTCAATACATCAAGACTCTCCCCAGGAGGTTCCTTGAGATCACGTCGATCCAGGAGCGTTGCAACTTTCTTGTTGGTTTTCACCAGCTCGGCCAGAAGGCGCTTGCTCTCATCTTTTAGGTCTCGAATGGCCTCTACGACATCGCTATTGCTTTTCCCCAGGATGTCCATTGTTTGGCGATTGTTCATGATTCTGGACGGTCCTGTGAATTCCAGCTCTGGTCCATCTTCGCCCACAATTCTTAGCCCGCCCGCGTGGTAGCCACCGGCCGCGAATCCGGGCAATGCTTCCCTGACTTCTGCTGTGGATACCGTACGCCCAAGGCCAATTGAAAGCGCCGTGGCGACTTGCTTTGCCTCGGTGATCCCATACCCATGGAGGGTATCGATCATGTATTGAGGATTGCCATGGTTCGCGATTGCCCATTGCCCGAAATTCTCAAACGTGAACCCATTATCGTAAAGCACGTCACGAAGGTTGGGCCCGGTGTCCACGACAGGCGCCGGGGGCTCTTCGGGGGGAGTTACAATGGGGTCTGTTACCGGCACGGAAACCGGGGGAGCATCCGGAATCTCGATTTCCGCCTGAAGGGCGAGGGCCTCCGTATAATTCGCGAGAGCCTGGTTCAGCGGCACAATGGCGTTTGTGAGGGCGTCAAGCGCTTCAATTTCAGCACGATATTCCCCTATTTGGACGACATGATTGCTTTTGTCTAAGGCAAGCTGGGCTGTTGCGTATGCAGCTTCAGCTGCCGCGAGGTCCTCAACAGCTCTGTAAACATCGTTCACGCTGTCGACGATATTTTCGAGAACCTTAACCTGCTCTTCAGCCGCGTCGGCCATATCGTTCTGTTTCCCGGCTTGAAGTTCCGCAACTGACATCGATGTCGTGAGAACAGCTCGAACAGCCGCAAGGTCCGCATTGTAATCATTGACGTTTGCATTTGCTTCTTGGGAGGCATCGAGCCATTCGGCAGATACATCATTAAGCCGGCCCATGGCCGCCATGGCGGTTTCCAGGTCGCTGGATTTTGTATCACGGACGACAGATTGCCATTCCGAAAAAGCGGCCGCGTATCGCTCATCAGGGGTGATCGTAGCGTTGTCAGTGCTCAGGGATTGGAGATAATCACCCATTGACTCCGACAACCCCTTGAGTTCATCGGCGGCGTTTCGGGCATTGTCGGCCAGATCTTGCTGGACCTTAATCTCTTCATTTAGATAATAAACATAGTCATTTTTTGCAGTTGTAAGCTGCTTGTTGATTTCGCCGAGCTCCGACTCTAATCGCTTAATTTCTGATGATAGAGCCTGCTTGTAAACCGACCTTGTCGAATTCACACGTTGTTGAGCCTCGTCTTCAGTCTTTTGAATATTGTCAAAAATAAATGAAATATCCGACGAAAAATCACCAATTTTTACACCAAGGCTTTCAAACCACGCGATGGTCTCTTTAACGTTCGATGTAAGGAATGTGGAAATTGCGTTCCGCTGTGCCGATAAATCCGTTAAATCTGCTCCATATTTTTCACCCAATAAAGCCAGCTTGAAGTCACTGAGAGAATCATCCCCTCTCAAACGAGCCTGGAGTTCCAGTAGAGAATTTATATTTTCCGTTAACGCCTCGGTGGTGTTGTTCAAAATGTTGTTTAATTCAATCTCTTTAGCCTTGTTTACGAGATCTTCGTCATAGAGCCCCAGCAGTATTAAATCGGCCTTAATCTGATCATACTTTGCATCAAGCATTTTCGTTTGCCACTCAATTTCAGTCATCCCGGCTTTTTCGACAAGCTCCTGAATAGGAGTTAAAACGCTTTCTCCGATTCTGCGCATTTCAATTTCTTTAGCTTGATTTAAAACTTCATAATGTCGCTCAAGAACATGAGGGGCGAAACCCGATTGTTTTATTTGCTCGGCGGCGCCGGCATATTTTGCATTGAGATCGTCAACCGTTCTCGCTACGTCACTCATGCCTTCTTGTCGAATGATTTTTCTAAACGGAGCGAGTAAATCAGAGATACTATCTGCAGTTGAGTTTATCTCGTCCCTAAAATCTCCCCACCCTTGCGTGATACTTGCGGGTGAAAGCAGGTTAATACTTTCGGATAATTCCCTATAAAAGTCCTGAAATTCCTCACTTTGCAGAACGTCGAAAACAGTTTCCATCTGATCGACAAGCACTCGAACACCCTCTTGTAACGCTGAGCCTGTCGTGAAGCCTCCGGCAATGATTTGTTGGACCATCATCCCAACGCCTTCGTTGATCGGTTGAGTTAGACCAACGGAGATGCTTTCTGTAACTGTGGCTGTTAGAGTTTTCGCCAATGCCGCTCGGACGTCATTTTCTATCCCCTGGGCGAATTCGGCAGCATTTTTACCGGATCTAATTGCATCCCATAGCGCCTCGCTGAGGCTTTTCGCGTCCAAACCGGTAATCATTAACCCGAGTTCAGCCGCTTGACCTTTGCGAATTATACTAAGCTCTTCCTCCGTAGCGTATAAATCGTAAATTGTTTGAATATATTCTTCTTGCGCCGCGATCATTTCGCGCATTTTGTTGAGATCTTCGTTTGAAGATATTGTTGCGTAAAAGGCGTCAACTTGATGTATCGCAGCCTGAATCTGCTCGAAATTCCCAATGGCCTCAACTGTTGTGAGCCCTTCGGCATGCATTTCGAGAATTCGACCAAAAGCATCGGGCACTTCGGTTACTATACCCAGCACTCTCATTGTCGTTTCAAGTAGCGTTTCCTCACCCTTTTTTAACTCCTCGTAGAGTGCGGGGGTAGCAAATTGAGCTGCTAATTGCTCCTCTGCAGAAGCCTGATACATTTCAGAAACGGCGACCCCGTCAACTGTGGACACTTGTGTATGAATCGGCATTTCATAAACGCGACGGTCGTTAATAGAGCTTGAGTCAACGAACTGTCCTCCTTCTACGCCGCCTAAAGTACTCAGTTGTGTATCGGTGTTCCGTAGGTCGTTATACCATTCTCTCTCCGCGAGATTCAGCGGTCTAGCTATTTCCGCAAGAATCCTATCAACGGCCTCTTCCTGAGACTCGCCCCCGGCGTTAACGTTCGCCGGTCCAACAAGCGACACGCGACGTGCTCTTTGAGCTTCCAACTCCCGCTCAAACTCTTCGGATATTTCACCGCTCGAATTCACCCAATTTCCGGTTTCGTCAAGCACAAGCTCGAAGTTTTCAGCAAGATCTCTAACCCACTGTGTAGAATCGGAGCCGGTCAAAAGCTCGCTCATAATATCGTCACGATCTCTACCGACGACAAATTCTTCGCCCGCCGCCGCAGAACGTAGCTGGTCCACATTCATGCGATTTATGAACGAAGCAATATCTGTCCCTTCGAATACTTGCTCTATTGTTTCCGGTAACACCGAGTTAAACAAAAGGGATTCAGTGGCCGAATCTATAATATTGGTGCTTGTGCCTATCCCTATGTGACCGCCCGCTTGACGAGCGTCCAGGGCCTCATTAATATTTACACCGAATGTATCTTCGAGCCAGCCGAAGGAGGTATCAAAAACGGTGATCATGTCGCCCATCCACCCATCACCTTTGATACCGCGATCCGCAAAACCGTAATTGTAGCGGTCGCTTCTCACGTCCGATAAATAATCAAGATCTTGCGTCGGCAAGGCAACTTCGATTCCTCCGCCCAGAAATCGACCGCCGCGCACATCGTCACCAGATCCCGCGAATATATCAAGAGCCGGGTGGTCGCCGGAGCCAAATCCAGTTAGGATTCCGCCGATAAGTGCGCCGATTGCAGTGCCGATGCCTGGCATAATTGCAGATCCAACTGTAGCCCCCCCGGCCATACCCATAGCCCCTGTCATATTGCCCTGGGCCGCAGCCATGATAGCCCCCATATAAGGAGCAAGGTTGCCTAATGCAGGTATAGCGTTCCCGGCATAAGTCATGCCGGCGGAAAGCGCGGCTCCTCCGTAATCACCATCAAGCAATTGGAGCACTGCGCTCGAGTAACCTCCCGGGCCGCCTAAATTAAGGGCATCGAGAACCTGGTTTACGATTACTTTTTTCGCATATCCCGTTGCCGTTTCAACTGCGGCATCTATTAACTGATCTCCTATGCCGTTGTCGTTTCCATCTCTAAAGTATTGAATGGTGCCGGTGTCAATGTCGTAAAACTCACCCCGCGCCATGTGGGGCATCATTCGCCGGAGCTTTTCGGTCTCTTCTGCTGTAAAAACACTCTCCCCGGGGTGGAGAACAGCGGGGTATCCATCTGCTCCGTGACCGGTCCCGTCGTCAAGGGCCTTCTGGAGGAACAAGTCAACGTTTCCGATTCTGGATGAAAGATCGTTGTTTCCATCTCTGAAGTATTCGCCGGAAAATTCAGCGGCTGGAAGGTTTGTAGTGCCAAAAATACTGTTGTCGTCGAATAAATTTATTTCAGGAATTTCAACTTCGTTAAATACATCGTTGAAGTAGTCACCCACCGAGCCGAATGAATCGCTTAAAAAATCCCCAGCGCTACCAAACGCATCGTTAAGAAATGAAAAATCTAGACTATCGTTTCCGCCGAAGAAATAATTACCTATCGCGCCTATGCCCCGTTGAAGCAACGGGTTCACCGCGCCGACAAGGGAACTTATTATGCCCCCCCCTCCTGAGTTGCTTTCTCTGCCTTCTCCTCCCAAAAACTGAGATAAGAACCCACCGATGCCGCTGCCTTCTCCGAATAGATCCATAACCATCGGGACGACGATTTTTTCAGTTGCGACTTTTAACGCAAATTCTTTAAACCGGCTGCCCCAATCGCTCATCATATCCGAAAAGCTATTCCTACCTCCCGTTGCGAAATTCACCAGCGCACGCGTTCCATCCTCTGCAAAATCAGTCAGAAAGTTGGAATATTGGTCCCGCTGCTCCCCAATCGCATTCGCCCGCTGCTCCTCATACTCGTCAAGTGCTGCTTGTTGCTCTTCCATCTCCCTTTGGAAGTCGAGGCCAGCGCCCATATCAGCTGCAAACTCGGCATCCCTGGCCTGAGCTTCTTGCAGCAGTTCCCTTTGCGCCTCTGCCTGTGCCCGCAGGGCGTCCGTCTTTGCCTGCATGGCTAAAGCTGCCTGAACATCCGCCTCATTTGCACCCAGCGTATTGAGTTTGTATTCAAGGAGCTCGGCATTCGTCATGCCGTATGTTTCATTTTCCTTTTTTAACGAGTTGAGTATGTCAGCGATACTCTTCTTTCGCTGTTTCTCGGCCCTGAGCGCCTCTTTATCCAGTCTGACACGGTCTTTTGCAACCTTAGCGGAGGCGATTACCTTGGTACTTTCAGCAACGGCTTTTGCGTTATTTTCTACGGCTTCGGTGTTTTTTACGAGGGTTTCTGTGTGCTCATTGACGAGGGGATCAGCGCCCTTGTACCCGGTGGCCGTCCGGAGGAGGCTGTCGATCACGTCATTGTGGGTTTTAAGGCTTTTCTGGTATTGGGCCTCCATTTCCACTAACTTTTGAGTGTGATCCTGTACCGCTTCACTCGGCGCCTGCAGGCCTTCCGCAGAAAATCTGAGTCCGGAAGCCATGCCCTTGCCGATACCGGGCAACTTCTGAATGCTGTCGGCGGTTTTGGCCAGGAAATCGCCCAGGGCCCCGCGCAGTCCGTCGATCATCTCGAAATATGATAACTTGATGCTCTGCCAGATAATCTTTGTGCCGTGCTCGAATCCCAACCAACCCTTCATCAGGGAATCAATCATCATGACGCCGGCGATCCTGGCCGTTTCGAAATTATCCGAAAGCCAGGAGCCGATCTGCCAACCGGCAAAAGCGGCAAAGAGAACACCACCGGCGACCTTCAGGGCACCCAATGCACCTGATGCGGCCAGGGCGGATGCCTGAGTACCATACAGGCTTGTGTTCAATGCAGCAAAGATACCGGTCCCTGCATGCATATGGGCAATAATGCCGGCCATGACCGTACCCATGCCGGCCAAGGCGGTACCCGCCACCCCAACCGCCCCGGAGATGGTCGTGAATAAGATGGGAACGGCATAAAGGGCCCCGCCCACGGCCGCAATCTGGGCAACCGTGACCAGGGCATCACCGAAGGCATAAACCGCCTGTTCATTTTCAGTCAGCACCTTGGTCACAAGCTGCATGCTGCTGTTGATGGCAGGAGCAAGCCTCTCCCCCATTCCGATGGCGATCTTCCCGATGGTGGCAGTAAAGGCTTGCTCGATGGCCTCGGATGTGCCTTTCCATTTTTCAAAGGCGGCATCCATTGAGCCTGTGCCTTCCTTGACCGCATCAATGCTCCTTCGAAGCTTGTCATAACCTTCGGCCTGCAATGCGGTCACGCCCAGGGAGGCCTCCTGGGAGCCGAACAGTTTACTAAGTGATTGACCGGAAGATGCCGCAACGCCGTCGAGGGCCTCAAGGGCGCCTATGAATCCCCGCTGCTGGATCAGTGCATCACCGGATGCCGCACCGGTCTGGGCGATGGCCTCGCCCAGTTCCTTGGAGGGCTTGAGGAGTTCCATCAGTATGGCCTTGTACTTCGTGGCCGCCTCGGCGGTACTGCCGGAAGTCTGGGTGATCAGCGCAAGGGAGCCGGCCATTTCATGCTGACTGACATTGGCTTCGTGGGAAACGGACGCCAGGTCTCCGATCACCGGCACCAATTCAGCAACGGAGGTCTGGCCCACTTTTTCAATGGAGAAAAGAAGATCGGCGGCTTGCGTGGCATCCTTTATCTCATCGCCGTAACCGGCCATGGTTTTCGACAGGGCCTTTACCACCTCACCCTGTTCAACATGAGCGGCATTTGATGCCTTGGCTGCGGTTACAAGGAAATCCTGAGATTCGGCAACCCCGGTGATACCGGCGGAAATCGTCTGATAATAGCCCTGCATGAGGGAAGTACTGTCGCCGAGAACCGACGGCAGCTGTATGATCTCTTGCTTGATAAGGCCAAGGTCACGTTCGGTGACCTTGGCCATATCGGTTGTTGCGGTTTCGTAGGTTTTGAATTGTTCCCGTGCGGTATTGACGAGGATGCCGATGCTGAGCCCCGCCATGAGCCCTTGGAAATCGGAAATGATGTTGCCGAGATCACGAATGCCGCCACCGACTTTTACCAGGTCCTGGTGCGCCTTCCGGTGGCCGGCAACACCGATATGTACGGTGACTCTATTTCCCATTCGACTCGCGATCTCATTGTGCCGGCGTTATCCGGATTTCCAGGGACAAAAACCGGCCTGGTTCTCATGGCCCTTGATACGTCGTCTCAAGACGCCCAGGTCAATCCATGTTTCCATGGGCAGATCCTCGGCATGAAAGGGAAAATGCCCTTCCTGGAGCATGTAGAATTCAAATAGCTGTGAAACGTAATGCGGAACCTTGATTTTACCCAGTTGACAGCGCTCGCACGCCGCATCCAGCCAGGGCCCGTTCTCTTTAAGGCATTGCTGTTTTTTTTGCGGCGTGCACTTTTCAAGGTACGCGTCAACTATGTCTCCAAAGGGGCGTCCAGCTCTTCGGCACCTTCGGCCATCTCATCGTCAGCCCCGGGAACGGGGTGTTCGGTGGGCGGCGCATCGGCATGATCGGAAAAATCGCCAAGGCTCTCCTCCAGCTCCTCCGCAGTTTCCGGTCGGATTTCGACACCCTGTGTGGTCTTCGCGTCCACGCCTCCGGTAAAGGCAATCTTGCCCACGGCGGCGACCAGCTCCGGAGCGCCCTTGGTAAGAAGTGCTTTCCAGTCCGGTCGGAAAGAGGGATCCGTCGGGTCACTGGAAAAAGGTTTTCCTTTGGCCGAGAAGGGCCAGACCTTCTTGTTCCCCTCTTTGATCTTTTTGTAACCCGTAATGATCCACCCGCCGCCCTTCAGCTGGGTCGAATATTCCTTTGTTACGACCACGTTGCCCTTTCTGTTCGTGATCATCCCCTGGTATTTCACCCGCTCCTGGTTTGTGGGAAGGCGGTACGTAAACTCAAGGTTCTCACCGCAAACGGGATCAAAAATTTCCGCAATGTTTTCATCTACATCAACAACTTCGCGTCCGCTCATAAATTCCTCTTTTCTGTTTTTTTACTGGTTGCAAAAATATGAAAGCTGCAAACTACCTGAAGGTTATCGAAATCTCGTCATCATTACTTCCGCTGCATTCAAACGGCAGATTGTAAATGGCGATGCCGTCCCGGTCGCCGTACTTGGGATCGTTGTAAACGGCCTCGGGAATTGACACATCGAAGCGGTTTCCCTGCGTGCCTCCAACCGTGCACTGAATGTTCGCCGGAGTGGATGCCTCCCAGGCTTCCCACGGGTTGAAGGTCGAAAGGGCAACTACTTCCGGATCAGCGGAGCCGGCACACACCCTGTCCGTAATCGTGAATCCCGAGATCCCCTCGGCGGCATTGATATCGTTGTTCCGGGTTACCTTGGCGCCCAGGTCGATGGAAAGACTGTTGACGCCCACGGGGGAGTACGCATCAATCATGGCATTCATGGCCTTACAGATGGGGGGGATGATGGTGGAGGTGGTCACGGTACCCGGCATGGGGGTATCCGTGGGGTTGATCCACATGCCTTTCAGGGAAAACTTAAAGGTGGGAACATTGCCCACGCCCATATCAAGGGTCCATGTGCCCCTGCATCCGGTCACGATATGCAGGATCCCGTCCCGGTAAAAATAAACGGTTACCGATTTTTGCTCGGAAAGTTCACTGGTGACCAGGAACGTTCTGTTGCCGGGGACGGTTGCGTCCACTTTCATCCCGCATGCGATGAGCAAGGGCTCGATTTCCGGGGGAAGAGGATCCGCCGTTTCCCAGCCGCCGCCTTTTGCCTCGGCGGTGATATCAAGGCCAACCTCTTTGGCCCCCACCCTGGAACCCGGCTTGGAGAAGGTGCTCCGGACAACGTTCCGGGTAACCTTATCTCCGGAAGGATTAAAGCCTACCCCCTCATTGACCAGGATTGCATTGAGTTCGCCGGTGGGCGCCGCGTCAACACCGTATGCGGATTCCACCTTGGCGAGAACCACGACTTTTCTTGTTAATTTTGAGCCCAATTCATCTCTCCTTAAATCTGCTTGCGCTGAAATTTCACCCTGAGATCGATCAAGGTGAAATAGGTGGGGTGCTGCCCCCCTTCGTCATTGATGGAGTTTTCCACACGGATATCGATCACTCTCCCCCCAAGGCGCGGGTCCTGCATCACGGCATCATCGATAAGCTCCTCGAATTCAACCTGCTCAAGGACGGCCTTGTCGGGATCTTTCTGATAAAAGCCGGCATAG
>PPCM01000877.1_pt1 | contig 17656 bp, 9 predicted proteins | sample 1555541 | NCBI WGS metagenome assembly PPCM01 (sample SAMN05284479, study PRJNA326546) | Marine sediment metagenome, whole genome shotgun sequencing project. | isolation source: marine sediment | place: Germany: Wadden Sea | collected 2012-09-05 | reverse complement strand
AGGTTGCCGGCAATATCGTAGGCGTAACGGGTGGTGCCGCTGTCCGGGGAGACCCTGCGGATCAGGCGGCCGAGGTCGTCGTGGGCATAAATGGTGGTGAGGCCGCCGGGGTCGGTGATGGAGGCTAGGTTGCCGTGGCGGTCGTAGCCTCTTCGGATGATGCCGCCGTCGGGATTCAAGACGGCCGTAAGACGGTTCAGTTCGTCGTATTCATAGCGGGTTTTGATTTTCAGGGCGTCCTGATAGAGGTTCAGATTGCCGTGTTCATCGTAATCATAATACGACCATTTACCCGAGGGGGAGACATCCTTGCCCGGCAGGCCGGGAATGGAGGCCCCGTGATAATAGCGATACCGACTGGATATATGCTCACCGGTATCGCCGTAATGGGATTCCCTCACCTTGTTCCACCAGGGTCCGTAGCCGAACTCCCGATACTCGCCGGTATGTTCCGTTATGCGGGTTAGCAAGCCGTAATCGGGTTCATACTCAAAACGCCTGACGACACCGTCCGGGTCACTGTGGGAGACAGGATTTCCGGCGCCGTCGTATGCAATGGTTTCCACGGCTCCGTCGGAGCCTCTCTTTGCCGTGATCCTTCCGGTGACGTCCCGTTCGAAGGTGAAGGTAAAGCCGTTTCCGTCCGTTACGCCATTCACCCGCCCCGCCGCATCATGTCCTGAAAAGGTTGTTGTGCTCGTATTGGGGCCGGTAATGCGGAGCAGGTCGCCGGTATCCGGGTCATATGACAGGACAACGGTGTCCAGATCTCCCTCGCGGGGGCCGTCCACCGCGATCAGCTGCCCCTTTTCATTATGGGTAAAGGCGGTAACCTGCTCATAGGGGATTACCGCGCCCGAAGGATCTGCGGTGAAGCCCCGTTTGATGATCCGCTTTACGATCCTTCCCGGTTCGCCGTTGGGAAAGCCGTCGTCAATGGAATCGTAATCGTATACAGTGCTCCTGTCCCCATCCCCAAGGATTCCCGATTCGGAAACAGAGAGGGGCGCGTTCATCTCCGGATGCCATGTAAGGGAGATCTCCCGTTCATGGGACGTGCCCGCAGCGAGGATCACCTTGCCCGGGTTTCCCCCTTGATCGTGGTCCAGGTAGAGGGTACGCGCGCCGCCCCGGTATTCGGCTTCCACAAGGTTGCCGGCCGCATCATAGCCCCACCCGACGACACCGGTGTCGCCGTAAGGAGCCTGTGCCTGCCCGGTCATGTCGATCACCCGCTTTCGGCCGCCGGCGTCTCCCAGCTCATAAGTTCGCGACACGTTGTGGATATCATGCAACTGGACGGTGTTCTCGTCGGGGTATTGAAGACTCTCCCCCTTGTTTACCTTGGTGAAATTGCTTATTACGCGATCAGCGTCGTCATATTCCCATGTTCCGATCCGATGGCCGGCCTTATTGATCTTGTCCGTCAAATTGTGGGGATTTGCCGAATCGTTGTAAGCATAGTCAAATCCCATCCCCCCGGGTCCTGTTGCCGAAATGAGATTTCCCCGGTTGTCGTAGTCGTAGGATGCCCGGGTTCCATCAGGGATTTCGGGGATAGCCGGGCCGGAAACGGATTGAATTCTGCCCTGTTCGTTGTAGTGAAAGGAGAGCATTCTGCCCGAGGCAAGGTCCGTTACCGTTTTTAGTTCTCCATTATCCCCATGGATCAGGGAAAGACGATTACCGCCGGGGTCCTCGATCCAGGAGAGTTTTCCCAGTGTGGAAAAACCGTATCGTGATCCGTCCCGGCGATACCAGACGATCATCTCCCCTTCAGATGATTTTTCGCTCTTTGCTTCCGCTTTATCTCCATTTTGCGGGACGCCATTTGATGTCGTCACCCTTCCGGCGACTTCGCCTTTATCCGCCGCATTTATTGCCCAATTCGCCGCATTTGCCTCCCTGTCCGTTGCCTTTGCGCCTCCGCCTTCCGCTCCGTCGCTTGCCTTTGCGCCCCCGCCTTCCGCTTCGTCGGTTGCCTTTGCGCCCCCGCCTTCCGCTCCGTCGCCGGTTGCCCGTGACGCCCAAATCATGCCGGCGGTTTCCACATCTTTATCGGCTTTTCCCGGGAGTGCTTTTACAGCCGCTTCTCTTTCACCGGCAATTCCGCCCTCCCTTCTCAGGGCGGTTCGCCCATTGAATACCGGCTCATATTTTCCGTCCGCCCTCTCCTTGAAATAGATGGAACGGCCGGTTTCGTCCATAATCCGCGCGTGGGATCTTCCGGCGATGGTGAAATCCGTGTCAAGGGAGGGGCTGTAGGTGTGGCTCCATCCAAAGCCGAGGGCACCGTCCCGGTTCGATCTGCTGTTGTACCAGGCCTTGAATGCGAGGCCGTTTCGGTGGGGGGAGGCGATGTCCATATCCGTTCGTTGCTCGATCATATTGCCGTTCAAAATACGGACCCTGCCGCCGATAAGGCCGCCGCCACCCTCCTGCTCGTTTTCCAGGAGGCCGTGATCCACGTCTTCCGGTGGTTCCAAGGGTTCCTGGGGCGTGCTTTCCACGGTGACGGTGACCTCGGCACTCACGGTTCCCCCCGGCCCCTCCGCTTGAAGGATATAGGTGGTGGTTTCCGTTGGGAAGACTTCGAGGGAGCCGTTCGGGGGCACGTTCCCTGCTCCCGGCGAAAGGGAACAGTTGTCGGCGGAATCGGTGTTCCAGCTGAGGAGGGCGGACTCTCCCGGAACAAGGACAAGGGGCTCCGCCGATAGTTCGGCAACGGGCACGGGAACCCCTTCCTTTATCTCCACGTTGTCGAAGTCGGCGCCGCAAAGGGCATTGCTGCTCTCCGAGGTCACCGCAAGGCCGATCCGCGCCGAGGGTCCCATTTCAACCGTAACGCTCCCGAGTTCTTCCCAGACGCTTCCGTCATGGGAATAGTATCCGGTGAAGCTGTTTCCCGTTCGCGCCAGCCGAAGCCAGGAGGGGATTTCGGCACTCCAGATGTTCTTTCCGGGAACACCCGGGTCGCTCCTGTAGAGTAATTTGATGCCGCTTTCGGGATTCACCGCCAGCATCACCCTTCTCGCGTCCGGGGCCATGCTCTCGCGAATGGTCACCCCCGCCAGCATCCACCGGCAACGATCCTCGAAGCCCGCGATACGGGCCGTGATTTCGCCGTCGCCGTTCATGGGCCCGCCTGCCATATGGAGTTCATCGTCACCGTCCCATATGCTGTCCCCGCCCCCCTTGACCGTGTACACGCCGCCGTTGTTCACCGTGGAGCCGGCAAGGCCGCTGCCGCCCGTATCCCCCGCTTCCCAGGAATCGGGAAGGCTGCCGATGATACCGGCCACATCGGGTGCCGAGCGCACGCTGTCGAACCCCGCTCCGCAGATCCGCCAGCCGTGATGGGCACATGCGGCAAGCCCCATGTTCACCCTCTCCGGCATGGGAACGACCGCCGATCCCGTCTGCTCCCATTTGTCCCCGTCCTTGGAGGTATAACCTGTAAAGGTATCCCCTTCCCTTACAATGCCCACCCAGCAGGGAGGCGTGATCCGGTCGGGGGCCAAGGGTCTGCTGAAATCGGTTACGCCGCCCTCCTCGGCACGGAACTGAAAGATCTGCCCGTTTTCAGGGGTAAGTAACATTGACACGTTGGGGCTGCCCGGATCATCCGATTCCCGGATCATGATCCCCGCCTTTGCCCAGGGCTCGCTTTTACCAAGGGAAACGAGCCTTGCGATCATCACGACGTTTCCGTCAAGGGGGCGGCTTACCAGATGAAACCCGTCGGAGGCCCCCCAGATATCGGCTCCGCCTGCCTCCAGGTAGAAGCTGCCCTCATTGTAAAACGCCGCCCCGGCTGAGGAGGGGGCCCCGATATCCCGGCTCTCCCAGGGAGGCGGGACATTGTCCATGATCCCCTCGAGGGTGTCCAGGTAGGCGATATTGTCGAACTCGGCATCGCAGAGAAGGCTGTTGTCGTGGGAGGTCACCACCATTCCCACGTTGATATTTTCGCCCATGGCCACGGTGGTGCTGCCCACCAGGATCCAGTCCGTGCCGTTGTCGGATACATATCCCCGAAGCATATCGCCGCTGCGAAGCACTCCTACCCAGCAGGGGGCGGAACGGCCGCCGGAAAGGGTTCGCCCGCGGGTAACGCCGCCGGTTTCTTTCCTGTACTGGAAGGTGGTGCCGTTGTCCGCCGTCATCACCATCATGGCGTGGCGACTTTCCGGATCGAGGCTTTCGCGAATCATCACGCCCACCTTGGCCCAGGGATCGGTCTTCTCCATGTCGGCGATCCTTGCGATCAACGCGCCGTCGCCCGCCATGGGCCGGTACACCATGCGAAACTGATCGGATTGATTCCAAATGTCGCCGCCGCTGCCCGCCACAAGAAAGCTGTCGCCGTTAACAACAACGCTTCCCGCCGTTCCGGGATTGCCGATATCGCAGGTTTTCCATGGCTCGGGCAGTTGCGATGCATACCCCTTTTTGACGGCCACTCCCTGGAACAACACCGCTACCGCGACACAAATCAAGGTTGCTTTTATTCTCATCCGAATTTCCTTTCATTCCGGGCCAACAGAGGAAGGGAAAGCGGTTTCAGGGACCGGGAAAGAATAAATTACACAATTAAAGCCGATCTGCGTTACCGTTGACGCAAAACAACGCAATCGGTTTCCTGAAACGGGAAACCCAAGATTGTGGAATTATTAAAGTCCGCATACCCGATCACCAAGGAATCGATTACGTGATACAAGCCCTGAATCAGAAACAATAAATAAGCGGGAAAACTATCTCCCCCATGGAGCTGTTATCATTTGACGCACCGCCACGCCCATACCTCCTTTCGATAGATATGCTGAAGTTTCTTGGGTGGATAATATCCCGGATCATGACAGTAGTCCTTGGGAAAGGTGGGGGTTGGATTGCATGGAAATGCGCCGTAACTGCCGTTCGGCACAAACTCCCTGTCGTGACGCCAAGTATCGGCAAAGCGATATTTTCCCATGGTGCATGTGTATGTTTTTGTACAGGTGGGCCGTAAAATTCCAAAAGGATATGAGCCACAATAGATATCGGTGACCTTCTTCCATTCACCATCCCCGAGAACCCTTAGATATCCCCTGGCAAGTTGCCCTTCGTCGTCGACGATCCGAACAGTAACCGTACCGCAAGCCATATCTTCCGCGTAAAGGGTATTGCCCCGCCCCTCGGTTGTGTCGGTTTCAAAGTGAAATCCGCTTGAAGGATCGGCCTGCCAGTGAAACGGAGGAAAACCACCCACAACGCCCAATCCAACCTGAGCGTTGTTCATCATTTCATCCGGATTGTTTTCAGAATATTTTAATTCATTGCGCCACCCCGGAGGATACTCGTGATCCGGCCCGATTGTCGGATCGATATCAAGGCAAGGTTCCGAGCGGAGGGTGGCGACTGCAAAGATAAGGAGAAGCGCTTGAAGCAACGCAAAAACATAAAGTGATTTGAATTTTATCATGATTTATCTCCAGCGAAGGGGGGCCGATCACAGTGCGTTTTCAACCCGACACTTGCCCGTATATTTGCTAACTTCTCAATAACTTGGGGCAGAAAACAACTTCACATAATTCGCCCCATGTAATTTCAGCGTGTTACAAATCGGATTTTCGCCAAATCATCTTTACTGCCCGTACTTATTTAGAAATTACTTTATTCACTATTAACCTATTGTTTCGACAGCACAAAGCCAGGTTGCAAGTTCATCAACGACAGGGGGAACGTAACCAGTAGTATTGCTGTTATAAGTTACCGGGCAGGGATCGAGAAAGAGAAGTGCCGCAATTACCCATAGTTTGCGTGCCGAAGGCGCAAGGCAACGCCTCTGGGTTCCTGGGACCGGAAACCCGGAGATTGTATTTTCTAATTCCGAATCCCTTAATGAAAAACCGGGGTTGGTCATAACTTCGGCCAAGTCATCGTGTGCTCCGTCCCGCCCGTTCCCGGCTTCTCCAGCGCTATCCGGGGGATGCCGGGGCCATGAAGCTAAAGCGCAAAAACTCGCAAGCTCAAACAGTTTGCGCTTCTTCACGCTTCATGGCCCCGGCATCTTTTCCCCGGACAGCGCACGTCGTACGCCAGAAACGGGCGGGACTCCGCGTCTATCGGTATGGGCTTATGGCCGGCCTTGTGACCAAGCCCGAAAAACCAAGTAAACTGAATTAAAAAATCCTGAAAAAAAACGCTTCCAACTTTTCGGAAAACATATCGGTTATCAGGGCCATGGTATTCGATACGAGCTATGGTCGCACCGCCCGCACCCTGACGGTGTTACACCCGGTATCGAAAAAATCGCGGGGAGCAAATCAATGCGACAACGTTTGAGATATGCTTTATTCCATGTCGGTTTTTTCTGGAAGCGCAATTCATTGATAAGAGATACGACTTGATGATCGTGCATTATATCTTCTTGACTTTACACGATCAACATTTTTTTTGTATGATTTTTCTTTTTTCGAAATGGGGACCGATCGCGCAACTCAATATCGGATCTTGTCTCCGGGCCGTGATTTTTTTCAGGAAGACGGAACATCCCTGGAATCGAAACACCGGCGAAACACTGATTGAATCATGCAATCTTCGACACATGCGGGCAATGAAACAAACCGGAAACCCGCTATAAAATTTCCGCCTTGATTTTTCCAAGGCCAAAGCTCGTCTGCTTTCCCAGGTGAACCTTCGCGCAGAAATCGACAACCCGTAGAAATTCAGGCGGGATATTCTCGTAGGTGACGGAACCGATCATGCCGCCCATAAGCATGCTCTTTTCCTGGTGATTGGAGTAACGCCGCCAGTCATACCATTTCAGGCTGCTCTCCCTGGTCCCCACTTTTTCCGCCTTGTCGACCAAGTCGTGAAAGGCGATCCCGGGCATTCCGTCCCCGTAGCAGATAAGAAGAGATGTTGCCCGCCTGAGCATGGCCCTGGCAAGCATATTAAAAGTGAGGTCTTCGGCGAACTTGTTGTTGAATTTAAACCGCAGGGGAGTTTCAAGGGTCAGCCTGAGGTCAAAGGGAGCATCGCCGGGACTCCCGTTCTCTCCGAGGCTCAGCATGGGAAGTTCTTCAGGGGCAAGCAGGCGGCCGTCGCCGTTCGAATATATCGTGCCGCCACCCCACTTTACTTCCTCCAGAACGAATTCTCCGCGACGGCCGTTCACGCTACGACCGACGCCGATCTTCCCCATCTGTTCGAAGGCATAGATAAAATAGGGAAGGCTGTTGTTGAGTTCGCCGAAGATCATAAGTGAGAAGTCAAAGGAATCACCGGCGGAAAAGCGGGTCCGGGTGGTGGGGTCCGGCTCTATGACATAGGGGGACGGCGGCGAAACCGCGCGCATCTCGGCCGGCGGCTTCAGGGCATGCCTTGCCTCGAAGACCAGCGCGTAAACGCAGTTGTGCCTCAACAGGCAGGTCTTGCATTCCTGGCGGCTCAGGGCGCAGACCACCTTCTTCAGGGCATGGCCGAAAACACCGCGAAACGTGGAGCCCTTGTAATGGGGCAGAACGGCTTCGCTGGTCAAGCGGCAGCGAAAATCGTATTTTCCAAACATCATATCTCTTCCCGTCACAGGTCGTTGGGGTTGCGGAATTAAATAGATCCACAATCTCGGAGTTCCCGGTTCAGGAAACCGAGGCGCTGCAATGCGTCAACGGCGACGCAAACTATCTGAAATTGTGTATAGTGTTTTTCTTGATCCCTTAAATAATGATGACCCTGTACAAAGTCGGCGGCCGGAATCCGGGCCACGCCATGGAGTATCTCAGGCGATTTACCCATACGCCATATTGTGCCCACAAAAGCGACTTCGGGTTTTTTACGAGTACATCAAATAATCACCCCGCATGATTCGCGCTAACGATATTACTTTGGATATCCGGCTTTTGCAACAGGGATTTTCCCGATCATCGCCATGGCGCCAAGGGGCGTTGCGGGTATAGGTAATAATGAACTCGTGGAAATATTACCCAAGGGGATGAAAAACGGTTGTTTCTGTGCTATTGTGCGCCCGTCATGGAATGGCCCCTGCCTGCTCCGGAACCTCCGGATATGGGTGAGTAAAACGGGCGGGTTCCATGGGGGGCAAATGGGAAATTCGTTTTGTCGACAACGTATCGGGGATACGGCAATCAATAAAACCACAATCCCGGGTTCCTCGTTTCAGGAAACCCGAGACGCGGCCAACGCGTAACGCCGGTCGGCCGCAATTGTGGATATTATTCTTTCACGATCCCTTACCGAGGATTATTCGGAGTATTTCACGGTTATGGCGGGAAAAAAGAAAAAGGGTAAAAAGGGGCGGCGCAAGGGGAGTGAGGAGCTGAAAAGCCTGTCTCCGGAGCAGATGATGGAAAAGGGGCGGGAGCTCATCGCCTCGGGCAAGCTGCGGGACGCCGTCTCCATGCTCAAGGCTGCGGGAAAACAAGGCGCGGAGGTAAAGGGCCTGCTGTTCCAGGCATACCTGGAAAGGGAAACACAGCTCCGGGCCAAGGGCATGGACGAGGATGCCCGGGGGGTCCGCCTCCAGGCCCTCTCCAATATGCCCGAACCGAGGGAGCTTTCCGAAAACGAGCTTTACACCTTCGCGCAAAACAGCCCCTTCGAGGAGGGGATCAATCTTTACGCGAATTATTTGAAGGGGAACCCCAGGTCCGACCGGACGGAAACCCTTATCGCCGGCCTGGCCCTGCTTCACTCGCCGGGTAAGCTTCCCGGCGGCATAGGCGACGACTTTCCCCTTGCCCGGGATTCCCAAGAGGTCTTTCGGGCGATCCGCCTTATGAACGACGGCCTCTGGGAGGATGCCCTCGAGCCCCTCTCCTCCATACCGAGGTCCTCGCCCTATGCGTCCATCCGGCTGTTCTGCAATGCAATGGTCTCCTTTTACAGGGAGGACGACCGGGGGATGCGCCGGGCGCTTTCCATGATTCCCGAATTCTCTCCGCTCATGCCCCTGGTGGAACGGTTGAGCCGTCCCGTGCCGGACCTTCCCTGCCTGTGGGACGGTCCCCTGAACACGGAGGATCTCCGGGCCGAGCTCATGGACATTATCGAGAACAACAACCACAGGGGTATGAAAAAAGCCGTCGCCGACTTTGCCGGGGCGGTGTTTCCGGAAATTTCAAGGAGGGGCGCCGCCATCTCCTGGAGCTGATCCGCCCGCTCTTCGACGCCGACTTCGGCATGGCCGCCGAGTTCAAACGGCTTGCGGGGCAACTGCTTTCGAGCGGGGAAGCCGGGCGCCTGCACGCCAGGGCCGCGTTCCAGAGATGCCTCAATCCTTACGGCGATACCGGTGGTTACCTGGAACTCCTGGCCGACGAGTTTCCCGATCCCGTCCATCGCAAGCAGGCCCACTCCGCGATTCTTACCCACGCGGCAAAAAAAGCCCATACCCAACGGGGGATGGAGTTCCTGGTCGAGCCTCCCGCAAAACGCCACATGAAGCTTCTGGGCGTCACCGGACTGCCTGAAGCGGAACACCCCTTCGGCATGGCCCTCCATGCCGTCGAACTGGACGGGGAGAACAGGGAGGCGTACGAACTGCTGGCCCGCATGCCCCGGACCTCGAGGGAGGCCGGCAAGCTGGTGCAAAAGGGGCTCGAACGGATGTGCGAGGCCTATCCCGACGATCCCTTTCCCCGCCTCGAGCTCTCCGCCCTTTACTATGAGAAAAACGCCTACCGAAAGGCCGAGACGGTTCTGAACGAGGCCATGAAGCTCGCCCCCCATGATCGAAAGGTCGTCGAGCGCCACGTGATCTCGCTGCTGATCTCTGCGGACAGGCGCATCCGGCGCAACAAGCTCGATCTCGCGTCCGAGGATCTTGCAAGGGCCGCCGAATCCGCCACAAGGGCAACCCTTCCCCTTGTGGCGCAGAAGCGGATCATCTTCAACATGGAAAAGCGGGGCCAGCTCTCCCTCTTCGACAAGGAGGTGATCATGGCCGACACGGACCTGGGGGTGATCGTGGAAAAGGAGGCTGCCCCCCTGCCCCCGGTGGAGCGCCTCCGGATGCTGGCCATGCTGATCCTCGAAGCCGCCGAGAGGGAACCCGCCTGGGGGAAGAAGGTTCTGAAAAAGCTGGACGGCCTGTTCCGGAAACATGCAAGGGCGGCGGGGCCCCTTACCTCCAAGCAGGTGCTTGCCCTGCTGGCCCCCCTGGATAAACACACGGCATCGGCGATTCGCGGACGCCTTTTGGCCGGAATCTGCATTCGCCTCTGCCCCGCCCTGCTCAAGCGCCTGGACCACACGGACCTCTTCACCGCCGTTGACTACCTGGTGGAGGAATCCCTGTACGAGGTCGCCCTGAAAGAGGTACAAAAGCAAACCGGAAAAGGAGACGATCCCCTGCCGGACTTTTACGAGGTCGTGCTCTCGGATATCGTGATCGGTGAAGCCGAGGGGCCCGAGGTGTACCTGGACATTCTGGACAGGGCGGACGAAAAGGAGCGGGAAACCCTCAGATCGGTTGCAAGAAAGTTCGCCCCCCATGCATGGGGAGACCTCCGGCATGCCCTCGAAACCTTCGACTTCGAATACCTGGACGACGATCTCTTCGACGACGAGGATGACGATTTCTTCGACGATGACGACGACGCCATGCTCGACGAGCTTTTAGACGAGTTTTCAGGAGAGTGCATGTGCCCGGAATGCCAAGCGAAAAGGGCGGCAGGAGAAAAGGCCGGCGGAGGAGCGGGCCGGAACCCTTTCACGGAAGGCCTCGATCAGCTCATCGAATCCACGGAGATCTTTGTCGACGAAATGGGACTGAGGGGGGGCTTCCAAGGCGGCATTGCTGGCGGCTCGGTCCAGGATGCCGGGCCTGGGCGGGGAGTTGGATATGTTGACCACGATGATGCTCGACCTGCTCGGCCCGGAACAGTCAAGTCGACTTTCGAGGGAAAGTCGCATTTTACTCACGGGAAAATAAAGGGAAAAAAGTTATGTTGTCCAGTTACCTCGCCCTGGGCCTCGCCCCCGACGCCGGGGACGATGAGATTCGAAAACGATACCTGGAGCTGATCAAGCGGCACACCCCGGAAAAGGATCCCGATCGGTTCAGGGAGCTGAGCTCCGCATACGAAAGAATTAAAACGCCCCGGGCAAGGATCCGTTCCAGGCTCTTCGGCGCCATGGATGGGGAACAGCCCGGGGAAGCCCTGAAGCCCCTGGTGAAATCGGCAAAACCCGCCCGAAAAAGGGCCGGATTAAAGGAGTTGATCAAGGATGCTGGAATCATTAAAGGATAGAGTGGTCACCGGGGGAAGGAGTACGGCGACGGCTGTGGGGGACCTCGGCAGGGGGCTCCACAAGCGGACGACCCTGCCGCTGATGAAGGGCGCCCACGCATGGCTCTCTCGAAGGCTGGACTCCAGGGAAGTCCCGGAAGACAACGGGATCGACCGGGAGGACGGAGTCCCCGGGACCAACGAGGTTGGCGGGGTCAACGAAGCCGGTGAAGTCAACAAGATCGCCGGGGGCAACGAAGCCGGTGAAGCAGCCCAAAAGGTCGGCGGAATCAACAGAACCGGTGGAGCCGACAAAATCGCCGGAGCCGGCAAGGTCGACGGGGTCAACGAGGTCGGCGGAGAAAGCGACGAGCCCCGGCCCGCTCCCGGTCCGGAGTGGAAGGAGAAGAGCCTGGCGGATTTCGGCGCATGGCTCCGGGACCTGCCCGATGAACTTCCGCCCGGCAGGGAAAGCAGCCCCGAAGCCTGCGACCTTTACACCCTGCTTTCGGAGTTTTCGGCACTGAGGCAGGAGATCCGGCTGCAAAACAGGGAGCAGAACAACGCGGCAAGGGTTCAGAAGGATCTTATCGGGGACCACCGGGAGATCGCCGATCTTTTCAAGAGCCGGACCCGGGAGCTCGGGAAACTGGAGGAGAAGATCCGCGGCACATCGGAAAAGAACACCGCAAGGCCCTTTCTCGACATGGGCGACGCACTGGCCCGGGGCCTTGCCGCCGCCCGGGAAACAGCCGCAACAAGCACCCTCTTCAGGAAACCGCCCGAGTCCATCTCGGGTGTCGTGGAGGGGTATGAGATGGCCCTCAGGCGATTTCACCGCGCCCTCTCCCAGGTGGGTATCAGGCGCCTGGAAACCGTCGGCCTGCCCTACGATCCATCCACCATGCGGGCGGTGGAGGCAAGGGAGGTGCCCGAAACCGAAAAGGGGATCGTCCTGGAGGAGCGTCTCGGGGGATTTGTCCGCGAAGGCGAGGTGATCCGAACCGCCGAAGTCGTGGTAAGCCGGTAGCCTTTTTGGATATGGTTCAATATCCTTACCCGAACAGTTTTTACCGTCGCCCGCGCTTCATCAGCAGGCGGCAACAACCAAAACGACCCGAGCAGAGTGATATTCGAGCAGCTCGGTATACGTTCCAAGAGAACAAGGAGAGATAGACAGATGGAGCCGGTAATCGGAATCGACCTGGGAACCACCAACTCCGAGGTGGCGTATGTTTTGGACGGCAATGCAACGGTCATGGAAGCCGGGGACGGCGGGATCATGCCCTCATGCGTGGGAGTGAACGACGCGGGCGGGATCCTCGTGGGAACCGAGGCCCTGAACCGGATGGTCGTGGCCCCGGAGCGCACCGTGCTGTCCGTGAAAAGGCGCATGGGCACGGACGAGAAGATCAAGCTGGGACGCCTCACCTTCTCCCCCCAGGAGATCTCGGCCTTTATCCTCAAGGCCCTCAAGGAGCGGGCCGAAACCGGAACGGGGCTTTCCATCGCAAAGGCGGTGATCACGGTGCCGGCCTATTTCACGGACGACCAGCGCCAGGCCACCCGGGAAGCGGGGGAACTGGCCGGTCTTTCCGTGGTGAGGATCATCAACGAACCCACGGCGGCGGCCCTGGCCTACGAGAGCCTGCAACCGGAAACCCGCAAGGTCCTGGTCTTCGATCTGGGCGGCGGCACCTTCGACGTCTCCCTGGTGAGGATCGAGGACGGGGTGGTGGAGGTGCTCTCCAGCACCGGGGACAACCGGCTTGGGGGCGACGATTTCGACCTGAAGATCCTGGACCGGCTCCTCGGACATCTCAAGGCGCAATCGGGGTTCGACCCCGGCAAGGACCCCGCCGTGCGGGCCCGCCTTCTGCGCGCGGCCGAATCGGCCAAGATCGCCCTTTCCAGCGCCCCCTTCGTCACCGTGGAGGAGGATCACCTGGGAAAGGTGGACGGCCGGGACATCCACCTCTCCATGGAGCTTTCCAGGAACGAATTCGAGGAGATGATCGAGGAGGAGCTCTCCCGCACCATGGAATCGGTGAGCCGTGCCCTCGAGGAGGCGAACACCCTCGCATCGGAGGTGGACCGGGTGATCCTCGTGGGCGGGTCCACGCGCATCCCCATGATCTCGCGCATGCTCGAGGAGAAGACGGGCCGCGCGCCCCACGGCGAAATCGATCCGGACCTCTGTGTTGCCATGGGCGCCGCCATACAGGCGGGCAGGGAGATGGGGCTCGCCCAAAGCGGCGTGCTGGTGGACATCACCCCCTACACCTTCGGCACATCGGCCCTTGGAGAGGTCAACGGAATGCCCAGCCCCACCCAGTTCATCCCCCTGATCCACAAGAACACCAAGCTTCCCGCCCGCAGGAGCGAGGTCTTCTACACGACCAGCCACAACCAGGAGATCGTGAACGTTGAGGTATACCAGGGAGAGGAACCCGACGCCCTGGACAACATCAAGCTGGGCAGCTACAGGTTCGAGCTCACCCCGGCCCCGGCCGGCAGCGAGATCGTTCTCCACTACGACCTGGACCTGAACGGAATCCTCAAGATCAAGGCCGAGGAGAGAAAAACGGGCAAATCCATCAACGCCGTTATCGAAAACGCCCTGCCCCGCCTCACCGGCGCGGACCTGAAGAAGAAACAGAAACGTATCGAGAAGATGTGGCCGGATAAACCGCCCGGGGAAACGCCCTCCGAAGGCGACGCACCCGAAACGCTCCTGCCTCCTGAAATCGCGGACTTGATTGCCCGCTCCGAGGAGAAGTTCTCCGAAGCTGCCGAGGAGGACCGGGAGGATATGGCGCACCTGATCGAGAAGATTCGCGAGGCCGCCGGAGAGGGCCGTTCGGAAGATATCGAAGCCCTCCGCGAGGAGCTCGAGGACATTTTATTCTTTATCGGCTGATCAAAACGCCGGAAGCCGGTAAGTTCTTTATGGGTCGCCGATCAACTCGGGTAAGCATCGGGGGATGGCCGGCCGGCTTCGTGTAGAAGACAGCTCGGCCCTGGAAGGCCTACCGGCCCGGTGAAGAGAGACCGGCACCGTGGAAGACAAACCGGCCCCGATAAAGATCGGACACCCCGGAGAAGACCGGACGGCTCCGGGGAAATCCCCGGTCATCCCCGGACACCCGATCGCCCCTCGAAATAAAGACTCGCGACTGCGGATTCCGGAAAGCAAGAACAGAAACAGGGTCTTTGCCCTGAACAGGATGGAGTATACCATGGAACGTTGTCCCACATGCAAGGCAAGGTGCAAGGAAAAGAGAGTCTGCCGAAGATGTAAAACAGACCTGGGCCCCCTGCTGGATATGGAAAGGGATGCCCGAAAACATTACGCCGAAGCAGCCGAGGCATACAAGACCAACGACTATGACCGCATGCTCGAGCATGCGGGCCGGGCCCGCGCCCTCCTGACAACAGCGGAAACCACCCGGATGCTGGCGGCGGCCTGCCTGCTCACCGGTGATTATTCCACCTCTCTGTCCCTGTGGAAAAACTGCCCGGAATAATGCCTCCTTTCTCCACTGCCCGCGACTGCCTACAGCTCTCCCGTCAGGATATAAAGGTGAACCTCCCTAGGGCCGTGGGCGCCGTTGACCATCACCAACTCGATATCCCCGGTTCTACTGGGACCGGTGATAAAGGTCAGGGAGCGGGTCAGGGCGTTGGGATCTTCCAGTTGTTCCCGTTCCAGATGCGTATAAAGATCATGAAAGTCCGTCAGCACACGGGAAAACTCCACCACGGCCACATGGATGCTCGGCACCAGGGAAACCATTCGGGGCTGATGGGGACGGGTTCGGTTCACCAGGGTGCCGGTTTCGGCCACGAGGTAATCGGCGGAGGTAACTCCCATAAACGAATCCACGACCTTGTTGTATACCTTCTTTTTATCCTCGGTGCCGGCATCCACCAAATCCGGAATCAGCGTGCCCGCCACCGGAATCTTCTCTTTTGCCAATTCGCCTTCGAGGCCAAGGCTGTTCACCAGGGGGTGATCCCACACGGCCACCTGCTTTTCGCCGCCCCATTCGGTTGATTTTTCAGCCGCAAGCTCACGAATCGCCCATGCGGCGGCGGCCTTGTCCGGGACCAGTGATACATAAAGGTTGATTGGAGCTCCCTTTTCCTTCAGGGCCTCGAGCAGCTCAAGCTTTTCGGACATACTTCCCTGCCCTTCCGAGCCATTCGGGCCACAGGCTCCCTCCCCTTTCAAAACCTTCGAGACTCCGCCCCCTTCTTCTTCCACTACCTTCGAGGCACCGTCCCCTTCTTCTTCCACGACTTTCGAGGCATTGTTCTCCTTATCTTCCCCAGGCTTCGAGGCAACGTCCCCCTTACCTTCTCCAGGCTTCGAGGCAACGTTCCCCTTACCTTCTCCAGGCTTCGAAGCAGCGTTCAAGTGGGAGGGAAAAAGTGTTCGATATGCCGCTTCGTCCAGGGGCTCGACCTTTGTGCCGCGCCCAAGGGCCTTTCGCACCGTTTGCAGAAAATCCTCTTGATTATTTATCTCCATGGCTCCCTCCTCTTCTCTTTTCCCGGTTCCAGCGGGTCACGAAACGCTCTCCGGCCAATGGTTGCAGGTCCCGTCCCCTTGTCCAGCCGCTCATGGGCCAGGGCAACCGTCGGATCATCCCACCGGCATTGGGCAGCATATGCTGTGCAATGCCCGCGCCGCGCAGGGCCGTTTCATAGAGGGCGGGTTTTTCCACCACCCGCGACCAGAGGTCGAATGCGCCCCTCATGAGATTGCTTTCGGGGGTTGCGCCCCAGGTCGGGTCCCCCTCGGCCACCTTCCTGCGAAGGGCCAGGAGCATCCGGGGGATATTGATCCCCACAGGGCAGGCGTCCCTGCACGCGCCGCAGAGGGTCTCGCCGGTGCAGAGGTCCCGTGCCCGGTCGATGCCCACCAGGAGGGGTGTCACTACAGAGCCCACGGGGCCGCTGTAGGCATAGCCGTAGCTGTGGCCGCCGATCTTTCCGTAGACCGGGCAGACGTTCAGGCAGGCGGCGCAGCGGATGCAGCAGAGCATCTCGCGGAACTCGGGGTCGGCCAGGATGCGGCTCCTGCCGTTGTCCAGTATCACGAGGTGGAATTCGTTCGGGCCGTCGATCTGGTCCGCGTAGGCGGGGCCGCCGATATAGCTGATGTATCCGGCCATCTCCTGGGCTGCGGCGGCGTTGGAGAGGAGGCGGAACAGCACCTGGTGGTCGGCAAGGCGGGCCACGATCCGCTCCATTCCCATGAATGCCATGTGGACCCTCGGGAGGGTGGTGGCCATGCGGATATTCCCCTCGTTGGAGACCGTCGTGATATGGCCGGTTTCCGCGCAGGCAAGGTTGCAACCCGTAACGCCCATGTCGGCGGTGAGGAACTTCTCCCGAAGGGCCTTTCTCGCGGCCCACGTCAGGGTTTCGGGGTCGTCCGTGTAGGGGATGCCGAGCTTTTCGGAAAAGAGCTCGCCCACCTGCCCCCTTGTCTTATGGATGGCTGGGGCGATGATATGGGAGGGCTTTTCATGGGCCAGCTGGATAATATACTCCCCCAGGTCCGTTTCCACCGTCTCGATTCCCCTTGCTTCAAGGGCGTCGTTCAGGCCGATCTCCTCGGTGACCATGGATTTCCCCTTGACCACCCGCTTCACCCCGTTTCTTTCCGCGATCGAAAGTCCGTATTCCACGGCCTCTTCGGCGGTGCGGGCAAAGAAGACGTTTCCGCCGTTTTTGCGGATGGTGTCCGACAACCGTTCCAGGAGGATATCCAGGTTGTCGATTGCTCTGCGGCGGATCTCGTATCCCATCTCTCTCAGGGCAAGGCCCTCGGGTTGCCCCTCGTATCGGGCGCGGGTCGCCGGCCCCAGGCGGTTCTGGAAGCCGCTCAGGGCCTTCTGGAGAATCTCGTCTTCAAGGGCCGCCGAGGCAAACGCCTTGTACTGTTTCGTTTCCACTTTACTCATTCAATGCTCTCCCTGCCTTTTAAGCAACCGCTTACCGAACATTACCGACACTGTTTCATACAAACCGGATACCTTCGGCAACAACCGTATTATTATTCAGCCGCTTTAACGTATTGCCGAGGCCAATCGAGGATCGTCAAAACCATGCAAGCACCAAAATGCTCCACGTTTTGCCGCCCCACACAAACTGCTCCGGAAATTCGCTTACATCCCCGTCATGCCGCAAGCAATTGTGCAATATGAAGTATTTTCACCGGAAGCTTCCGGCGGCTGACCATGCCCTGTATGTTCATCAGGCAACTCATGTCGCACCCCACCACCGCATCGGCCCCGGTGGCGGTGATGGCATCGACCTTCTCCGCCAGCACGGCCTCGGAGATCTCGGGAAACTTCACCGCGAAGGTGCCGCCGAATCCGCAGCATTGATCCGCTCTGTCCATCTCCACC
>PPCM01000876.1_pt1 | contig 17688 bp, 15 predicted proteins | sample 1555541 | NCBI WGS metagenome assembly PPCM01 (sample SAMN05284479, study PRJNA326546) | Marine sediment metagenome, whole genome shotgun sequencing project. | isolation source: marine sediment | place: Germany: Wadden Sea | collected 2012-09-05 | reverse complement strand
CAAGCAAGTATTTGTGGTTCATCTATGTCATTAATGGATGCTGGTGTTCCAATTAAAGCACCTGTTGCAGGTATTGCTATGGGACTTATGCAAGTTGAAGATAAAATCGCTATTCTAAGTGATATCCAAGGTCTTGAAGATTTCATGGGCGACATGGACTTTAAAGCTGCTGGTACAAAAGAAGGTATTACAGCAATTCAAATGGATATTAAAATTGATGGTTTAAGTAGAGAATTATTAGAGAACGCTTTAGAGCAAGCTAGAAAAGGTAGACTTCATATCTTAGATGAAATGGATAAAGAAATTTCAGAAGCTAGAGATGAAATGTCTCAATACGCTCCAAGAGTGTTCAGTATGCAAATTCACCCTGATAAAATCAGAGACGTAATTGGACCTGGTGGAAAAGTAATCACTAAGATCACAACTGAATGTGATGTTAAAATAGAAATTACTGATGAAGGTTTAGTATTAATTACTGCAGTTGATGGTAAAGGTGGCGAGGAAGCAAGAAAGCGTGTTGAAGCTATTGTTAAGGACATCGAAGTTGGTGAAGTATACACTGGTAAGATTGTTCGTATCATGAAATTTGGTGCTTTTGTAGAATTACTACCTGGTAAAGATGGTATGTGTCACATTTCTCAATTAGATTCAAAGAGAATTGAAAAAATTGAAGATCACTTTAAAGTTGGCGATCAAATTACTGTAAAGGTAACTGAAATTGACAAGCAAGGTAGAGTGAACCTTTCAAGAAAAGTATTATTAAAAGATACTGAAGAAAAGAAAACTGAAGTAACAAAGGCTGAAGAAAAGAAATCAGAAGAAGCGTAGGTGTTTTATGGGCGATGTAGTAGACTTCAAAAAAGCTAAAGATAATACTCAACGTAAGAAAGTTGAGAATCAAAAACGTGTGTCAAAAAACAAGCGTTTAGCTGAGAAAAGAAGGAGATATGACTTAGGAAAAAGGTTCAAACCTTATCACTTTTATATCGCTGTACTCATCGTTATCACTTTAGTTATATTAATTACAAGAATACAACCGTAATGGTTGTATTTTTTTATGTTGTTCTGATATAATAGGTTATTGAATATAAAAAGAAGGAAGTGATGTATGTACACAACACACACATTAAAAAATGGTATTAAAGTAATTTTAACACCACTTTCACAGTATAGATCTGTCTCAATTGGTCTATGGGTAAAAACTGGTTCTATTGATGAGAATTCATCGACAAGTGGTTTATCTCATTTTATTGAACATATGCTGTTTAAAGGAACAAAAGAATATAGTGCTAGAGATATTGCGGAATTATTTGATTCGGTCGGTGGTGATTTAAATGCATTTACTTCTAAAGAATGTACTTGTTTCCATAGCAAAGTACTTGATCAACATATTGATATTCCCATTAAAGTTTTAGCGGATATGATTCAAAATCCATTACTCGATGAGTTGGATATTCAAAAAGAAAAAACAGTCGTTTTAGACGAGATTATGATGGCTGAAGACACCCCTGATGACGTTAGTTATGATCTAATAGCAAAGACCATCTATAAATCAGGTTCATTATCAAGACCAATTTTGGGTGATAAAGATACCTTAGAAAAGTTTGATAAAGCAATGATTATCTCTCATATGGATAAGTTTTATACAACGGATAATATGATTATTTCGATTGCTGGTAGTTATGACCATGATCAAGTAATTGCATTACTAGAAGAAACCTTTAACTCAGTTTCATCAAAACATATACCGAATCCTCATAGTCATAAGTTTAATTCTGAAACTGATTTTATTACAAGAGATATTGAGCAAGTACATTTAGAAATTGCCTACGAAGGAATGCCATATGCGAGTACTGATGTTTTCACATTAGCCGTTCTAAACAATATTTTAGGCGCAAGTGTTAGTTCAAGATTATTTCAGAATATACGTGAAGCTGAAGGTTTAACTTATACCATAAATAGTTATGTTACTCAATATGAAGCTTCGGGATTATTTTCTGTATATGCTAGTATGCAAGTGGCAAATCTTGAACGTGTTTGCTATTTGATTAAGAAAGAAATTTCAAACCTTTATATTGATGGGGTTACATTAGAAGAATTAACACGTGCGAAAGAACAATTAAAAGGAAATTACATATTGGACTTAGAAGGTACTGAGAGTTATATGAATTTAACAGGTAAAGGATGTTTATTTAACACAAAAATTAGAACACCAGAAGATGTTGAAAATGAAATAAATGATGTAACAAAAGAAAAAACAAACGCATTAATAAATAAGTTATTTACGAATTCACCTGCTATTGCGCTCGTTGGCAGAGTAGATGAATCTATATTAAAGAATTGTACAGATATTATAGGAGGAAAACATGAAACAACTTGTTAAAGTTATCAACAAATCACAAAATCCTTTACCAAACTATGAAACAACTGGTTCTGCAGGTATGGACTTAAGAGCTAACTTAGAAGAGCCGATTACATTACAACCTATGGAAAGAAAACTAATCCCAACTGGCTTATTTGTAGAAATTCCTATGGGTTATGAAGGACAAATAAGACCACGTAGTGGTTTGGCAATAAAACATGGTTTATCTCTTATAAATTGTGTAGGAACAATTGATAGTGATTACAGAGGAGAAGTAAAGATACCTTTGATTAACTTATCTAATGAAGCATTTACTATAGAACATGGTGAAAGAGTTGCTCAATTTGTACTTGCAGCACATGGTATGGTCGAATGGCAACTTGAAAGTTCACTAAATGACACTACGAGAGGAGCAGGTGGATTCGGATCTACTGGTAAGTAATATGGGTATAGTTGTACAAAAATACGGTGGTACATCTGTTAGGACTGAGTCATCGAGAGAGATGATCATCACTAATGTAAAAAATATGTTAGAGAAAGAAAAACAGGTTGTTTTAGTAGTCTCAGCAATTGGTAGAGATGGGGCACCTTACGCAACCGATACACTTATCAATATGGTAAATGGTATTGGTATTGAAGCCAACTCTCGAGAAATGGATATGCTCATGAGTTGTGGTGAGACAATCTCATCAGTTGTTTTAGCTAATACACTGAAGTTTCATGGTATTGATTCAGTAGCATTAACTGGTTTTCAAGCAGGTATACTTACAACATCTAATTTTAACTCTGCTAACATTGTGAATATTAATCCTGAAAGAATACTACACTTTCTCGGAAAAAACAAGGTTGTAGTTGTCGCAGGTTTTCAGGGAATGGATTCTGAGGGTGATATTACAACGTTAGGACGAGGAGGTAGTGATACAACCGCAGCTGCTCTAGGAGAAGCATTAAATGCAGAATTGATTGAAATCTATACCGATGTTGATGGTATAATGACTGCAGATCCTAGAATTGTAGATAAGGCTAATGTACTTGAAAGTGTCACTTATGATGAAATATATCAAATGGCTGTATATGGAGCAAAAGTTGTAGACCATAATGCGGTAGCTATAGCGAGAAGAGCGAGAAAGCCTCTCGTAATAAAAAATACATTTTCATCTGCAGAAGGTACTGTTATAGCAGATGAAGAGCAGTTAAAGGCAATGTTGAAGGAAAGCAAAAAGTTAATTACTGCTATAACAAGCCATGATCATGTTATTCAAGTTAATATAGAAGTTGAAGGTGATAAAAGTGAGGCATTATTAAATGCTTTAGAGGATCATCAAATTGCCATGGATATGATCAACTTCTTTGAGAACAGAAAAATATTTACGGTATCACAAAAGAGAGTTGATGATTTAACAAGAATGTTAGAGGATCTTTCTCTAAATTACTCATATTCTGAAGAATGTTCTAAATTAACGGTTGTGGGTTATAAAATTCATGTTGTGCCTGGAATTATCAAACGAACAGTATTTGCATTAACTAAAGCAGATATTGAAATATTACAATCCACTGATTCCAATACTACAATTTCATTTTTAGTTAAAAAGGAACACGCTAAATCTGCTGTTAAAGTCTTACATGAAGAGTTTGATCTATAAAAAAAGGTCTACCGAATTTGGTAGACCTTTACTTTATATATTTATCTAAAAACATTTGAACTTCTTCTTGATACTTTATACGATTCTTATTAATAGAAGCGGCGTGTTTCGCACCTTCCACACTATAGAGTACTTTTTCACCTTCAAAAGCATGGAATAAATCGTGGACCATATAATAGGGTACATATAGATCTTCTTCTCCATGAATAAACATTACAGGGCACTTTATCTTATTAATATTATGTATTACACTAGCATCGTGAAAACTAAATCTATAAAACATTCTTATGTATTGATTCACCAAAGGTGTAATATATGATAACAGTGTGTGATGATCTTCAGATGATCTGAACTTCATTAAATCATATAGATTCGAATACCCACAGTCCTCAATACAGAAACTAAGTCTAGAGTCAACACTTGCAAGTTGCAAAGCAGTTGCTGCACCCATTGATTCACCATGAACTCCGATTAATGGTTCGTTGAATCGTTTCATTAAGTAATCAACACAACTTTTTGCATCTTTTTTTTCATAAAATCCAAAAGTCGTATAATTGCGATCACTAAATCCGTGATTTCGATGATCATACAATAAAATACTATAGCCATTTTTAATATAAATTTCGCAGTATTTTTTCATACCATCATAGTTACTAGTAATACCATGACACATTAAAACAAACTTATCGGGCTTTTCTTGCAAAAATAGCTTACCTTTTAATTTGTAGCCATAATAAGTTTGAATTCTTATATCCTCTTCCTTTAGATTTTTAAAAACTGATGGGTCGTAGGTGTTGTTTTCAAACTCATAATTTTTTACATAATCGTGCGTTAAAACCTTTGGATAAACTACTTGACGAGCATAATATATAACAAGTCCCAAAAGAACAATCATAAATAACATAAAAACTAAAATCAACATAATAACTCCTTTCATTAAATTATAACATAAGTCGCTAGTTTTATTGTAAACTAAAGAAAATTTTGATATATTTTTATTGGAGGTTCTTTATGAAAAAATCGATTCTATCAGGTGCTATATTTTTAACTATCGTTAGCATCATATCCAAATTTATAGGTGTTTTCTTTAGAATACCTATGACATATATGATTGGAGCTATCGGTAATGGTATTTATACATTTCCAATTCAGCTTTTTGCACCTGTTATTGCAATGATTTCTGCACCTTCAGTAGTAATTGCTCGAATGGTTTCAGAAAACTCATCTGATGAAAATCGTATCAAAGTATTAAAATCCTCAAGAGAATTCATGATTCAATATGGTGCAGTTCTGACAATAATTCTTATATTATTAGGTCCTTCTTTAACTCATACTTTATGGCCAGAAGAAGTCTTAGTAGCATATATAGCATTGTTGCCAGCACCGATATTTTTAGCATTAACAACAACATATAAAGGGTACCATCAAGGACTTCAGGAAATGAAACCAATTGCAATTCAGCAGTTTGCTGATGGCATAGGTCGTCTTGTATTTGGTTTAGGTTTGACTTTTGTTTTAGTTAAAATAAGTATCCCACTAGGTGCTGCAGGTGCAACATTTGGCACTACAGCTGGTGCAGTCACCGGTTTTATATGTATTTATATTCATCATAAACGACATTCAAATCCATTAGAAGTACACATCACTTTAAAAGAAAAGAAAGTTATAAAACATGAATTATGGACAGTCGCATTACCAATAACAGTCAGTGCACTTGGTGCTAACATGATGGGTTTTATAGATGGGCTTCTGGTTCAATCAAGGTTAAGTTCCATTGGTTATAATTCAGCTGACGTCCTCACATATAATGGTGTATTGTCATCTATTAATACAATTACTAGCATTCCACTCGTTATTGCAATAGCAATAAGTTTGAATGCACTTCCAAATATTGTTGCTGCAAAAAAATATGGTTCTGCATATACATTGACACGCATGAGAAGTTCAATGATTCTAATTATTGGTCTTTCTATTCCATGTGGTGTTGGTTTGTTCCTAGTAGGGAAAGATGTGTTTAGCTTATTCTATAGAAGTCTACCAACCGATCACTATCTTATGGAAATAGCGAGTATTAGTGTCGTTTTTATGATGATTAATATGGGGTTGACAGCTCTCTTACAAGCGTTTAAACTAGAAAAAGTTACTGTACGTCATATGTACTATGCAGTTGCAATAAAATTTATAACTACATTTGTTTTACTTGGTATACCAAGCATTCATATTCATGGCGCTGCAATCGGAACTTGCCTCGCATATATTTTAGTTGTTATTTTAAATCTTATTAGTTGTCTTAAAGCTGGATTTAAACTAGATTACAAATATATGGTGATTGTACCAATACTTTCAAGTCTTTTTATGGGTTTAATTGTTTACGTGATTGTTTCGATGATTTCTGATATAATAGGTACAGTCATAGGAATTGTCGTTGGCTCATCTATATACGGTATGTTTATGTTATTATTCAAAGTGGTTGCACCAAAAGATATACCTTTTATTAGAAAGTGGGTAAAATGAAAAAAGCACAATTTGTATTTTTTCTTATGATATCTTCATTGATAACCATGATAATTTACGATCAAGTACAGCAGGTGCCAATAGATGAACCTGAACCTGTAGTACAAAATATTGTTCGTGTTACAATACCTGTGGAAGAGGAAATTATTCCACAGTTTGAAGGAAAAACATTTGAAGAAGTATTTACCATTAACAAAATCGATGACATCCTCTATAATAGGATTAACAATTTGTCATACAAGAAAAATGATTTTATTGAGTTAGAAGATCTTAGGTATTTAGAAGTAACGTACTGGAGTTTTGATAACAGAAGATATTTTGGTGAATTAATTGTTCACAAGTCAGTAGCAGAAGAAGTGATCGCAATTTTTCAGGAGTTGTATGAGAATAAATATATGATTGAAAAAATACGACTTGTTGACGAGTATGAAGCAAATGACGACTTATCTATGGCAGATAATAACTCATCAGCTTTTAACTTTAGATATATTGCAGGTACAGAAAAATTATCAAATCATGCCTATGGACTAGCTATTGATATTAATCCGTTTCAAAATCCATATGTAAAAAACAATACTGTTCAACCTGTAGGTAGTGAGGAGTTTGCTGATCGTACGCTTGAAAAGCTAGGTATGATTAGAAAAGGAGATGCTTGTTACAACGCATTTACTTCTCGTGGCTGGACTTGGGGCGGTGATTGGTCAAGCATTAAAGATTACCAGCATTTTGAGAAAGAATTAAAGAATGATTAGCAGGAGGCAATATGCGAAGACTTCTCATAAATGAAGTAGAGCAAGGAATGGTCATTGGCGAAGATATTTACAATAACTTTGATGTTATGGTTGTTGCCAGTGGTAGTGTTATAAATGAAAGCATCATGGATCTATTAGATAGAATGAATGTTTTTGATGTTGCAATTTATGAAAAAAGTATTGAGGGCGAAAAAAAAGTTCTAAAAGTAGATAATACTGTTCAAGCGACCTATAAAGATACTGTTGAGTCATTTAAAATGCTGTTTAATAATGTGAAATTTGGCAAACAAATTGTGGCTGATGAGATTACTGATATATTAGCACCTATGCTTGATCAAGTAAACACTAATCAAATTTTAGCAAAAAGTTTGTGGCAAATCGAAGCATGCGATGAGTATACATACGATCATTCTGTAACAGTCAGTATGTCTGCTGCACTATTAGGAAAATGGATGAATTTACCTCAAGAAACAATTAATGATTTAGCAACTGCTGGCTTATTACATGATATTGGAAAATGTAATATTCCAGATGAAATTCTTAAGAAACCTGATCGTTTAACAGAAGAAGAATTTAAGGTGATGAAAACACATTCGACACTTGGCTACTTACTACTAAAAAATGGTGATGGTTTTACCGATGAAATACTAGCAGGTGTGTATCAACATCATGAAAAGTTTGATGGTAATGGTTATCCTAACCGATTAAGTGAAAAAGAAATACATCAATTTGGTCGTATAATTGCTGTCGCCGATGTATACAGCGCTATGACATCAAATCGAGTATATAGAAATAAGATGTCTCCTTTTCAAGTAGCTAAATTAATTTTAGAGTTTTCTTTTGGATATTTAGATCCAATAGCAGTTAATATATTCTTATCAAATATTAGTAACTTTTATGTTGGAACAACTGTAAAATTAAATAATGGTACCATAGGAGAAGTGGTAATGGTTAACAAAGCAGAACCTTACCGACCGCTTATAAAAATTGATGAATCTTTTGTTGATTTAGCAAAAGATCATTCATTGGAAATAACTGCTTTAATAGATTAGAGGGTAAATGAAGCTAAAATTAAAAGTATCAAAAAATTTGAAGAGAGATTTAAGAAAACTTGCAGAAGGTCAAGAAATTGAACGTATGACTTATATCTTAAATACTATTGAAAAGCATTTAGAAGATAACTCGACTATATGGAAGCCACACATTGATGAATATCCAGCTTTACTTGAAAAAAGACAACTCGAATTGGTGTCTTTAAAAGAAAGTCTAGAGGAGGAAGAAGACTCTACCAAAAGAGCAACTCTTAAGAAGTTTTACCAGGAAAATCATATGTACGTTGATTTTATAAGTAGACAAAGAAAATTTGAAAATCTTATTATACCTCTATCTGAGCAATCGTACTATGGACTTTGTCTACTTGCAGAAGACAAAAAAATGACTGTTGAAAGATTCACTGTGGAGTTATTGACAATTACAACTAAAAACAGCTAATGCTGTTTTTTTGTTTGCATTCTTAGACCTTATATTTTGTATCTTTGTTTTAACAAATCACTATATATGGTATAATTAAGTTTGATATTGGAGGTAATATGGCTACACAAAAAAAGAAGAGTACAAAGAAAACAACAACAAAATCTAAGAAGAGTCAAAAGAAGTCATCAGGCAAGAATGTCAATTACTATGAAATAAAGCTTATAGGTTTAATTGGCTTCACTGTTTTATCCATTCTTGGACTACATACAGAATTAATTGGATTTTTAGGGCAATTTATTAAGAATATATATTTCGGGCTATTCTCATATGCCGGTTATGCTTTGCCTTACATATTATTTTTGGCTGTATTCTATAAAATAAACAATCGCTTAATGACTTATCGAATAAAAACAATTATCGGTTTAACCTTACTGTTCTTAAGTATTATTTTTATAGTGAATATTCTTAATTATGATATTTTAAACGAAAAATTCTTTGAGCCGGAAGTCAGTATGTTTAAATTAGCATCCTTGCAAACAATTTACTTGGATGGCATAGATTTAATTGGCTCTGGACTTATTGGAAGTTTACTCGGCAATTTTTTTATTTCATTAATAGGTCGTGTAGGCCTGCTTGTTGTGATTATTATGCTTTGGACAATTTCATTTATTTTAATCACTAACATCAATTTATTGGAGTGGTTGAAAAATAAATATCAGACAAATAATCAAAACATGAAAGACAATAGGGTTATTAAGAAAAAAGCAAAAGAAGAGTATTTGCGTGAGTCAGAAAAATTAGAAGAGGAACGTTTAAAAGAAGAAGAAAAAATTAAAAAGAAACGTGAATCAGAAAATGATGATCTTACAAAAGAGAAACTCAACAAGGCATTGGAAAAAGTTGATAAAAAGCTGAAGCAAGAAGAAGAGGCACATAAACGTTCCTTAGAAGATTACGATGCAATGTTTATGCAATCTCCAACTAAATCTTTGGTAGATAAACTATTCAAGAAAACATCTGTACCAACAAAAGAAGAAATATTAATTGCTGCAAAACAGCCAAAGCCTGAAAGTGAATACGATTTATTTGATACTTCTGGATATGCCTTTGATGAAAATTTTGAGGAACATCAAATCATTGAATCCTCACCAGATATTTTTGACAATCATCAGGATTTAACAATTTCTGAGGATGATTTAGATATTCCTATTACAGGATTTGGAACTCTTGTAGAAGAAAGTATACAAAAGGCTTACGAAGATCAAGAACTAGATTCTGTAGATATAGAATCTCAACCGATTCAAGAATCAGAGAATCGTATGCCTTCAGAAGAAGAACTTGATAGTTTTGATATTATCGATGAACCTGAAGACAGTAATTTTGATAACATTGAAGAACCTAAAAATAGTAGTTTTGATGATGAATTTCTTATAGCTTCTGAAGGTCGTGAAAATATAATTGTAACGCACGATGATGATATTTTTGAAAATGGTACGCCGCTTTCCAGAGAAGAGCAAGATCAAGTTTCTATGTTTGACCAAATTACTGGTAAAAAAGAGACTTCTAATTATGAGGAAAGTAAAATTCCTGATGCTGCAATTGAAAAACATATGACTGAAAGTGTTTTATTGGAATTTGAAAACTATAAGATTCCTAGTGTTACATTATTAAACAAGAACACATCTTTAAATAGTGAAGATAAATCTGTAGTTTATGAAAAAGCTAAATTTTTAGAGGAAATACTTGAAAACTTTAATATAGATGCAAAAGTAATTTCAATAAGTAAAGGACCAGCTATCACTCGATATGAGATTCAGCTCAAACCGGGTACCAAAATGAGTAAAATAACTAATTTGAGTGATGATATCGCTTTGAACTTAGCAACTCAGCAGGTACGTATTGCGGCTGTTCCTGGTAAAGCTGCAGTTGGTATTGAAGTTCCTAATGAAAAAACTTCTTTGGTTACATTAAGAGAAGTTTTAGAGACAGAGCAATTTGAAAATAATGATGCAAAATTGAGTGTAGGTTTAGGTAAAAACATCGCTGGTACACCAATTATCGCAGACTTAGGAAAAATGCCTCATATGCTTATTGCAGGTGCTACTGGCTCAGGTAAATCAGTATGTGTGAATACACTTATAACAAGTATTCTATTAAATGCCAAACCTGATGAAGTGAAGTTCTTAATGATTGATCCTAAGGTAGTTGAGTTAAATACTTACAATGGTATTCCTCATCTTATCTTACCTGTTGTAACAGATCCTAAAAAAGCTTCTGTTGCACTAAACTGGGCTGTACAAGAAATGACACGTCGCTATAATGCCTTTGCAGAACATGGTGTTAGAGATATTAAAGGATTTAATAAACGTTTTGGTGAAGATAAAACCTTGTTTATGCCACAGATTGTTGTTATTATAGATGAGTTGGCTGATTTAATGATGGTTGCACCAAATCAAGTGGAAGATGCTATTTGTCGACTTGCTCAAATGGCAAGAGCGGCTGGTATTCATTTAATCGTTGCAACACAAAGACCATCAGTGGATGTCATTACAGGGGTAATAAAGGCCAATATTCCTTCTAGGGTTGCCTTTGCAGTTTCATCAGCTATTGATTCAAGAACAATAATAGATATGTCAGGAGCTGAAAAATTACTCGGTAAAGGCGATATGCTTTACTATCCTGTAGGTTCTAGTAAACCACAACGTGTACAAGGTGCTTTTATTAGTGATGAAGAAGTTGAATCAATCGTAGATGCAGTAAAGAATCAATTTCAAACATTCTCATATGATGAAACTCTATTGTCAAATGTAAGTGCTAATATTTCAACATCTAATGATTCAAGTGAAGATGATGAACATTTATCTTCTGCAATTAAGTTGGTTGTTGAAATGGAACAAGCATCAATTTCTATGCTTCAAAGAAAATTTAAAATAGGTTATAATAGAGCAGCGCGTCTTGTAGATGAGATGGAAGAGAGAGGGATTGTAGGTCCTTCAATGGGTAGCAAGCCAAGAGAAGTACTCATTAGCAAATCAGAATATGAAACAATGTAGAGGTAAAAATGACTGGACTTGTATCCAATAAAGCATTATACGAAGATATTCATCAAGTTATCGTCGATGTACGGTCTCCCAATGAGTACCGTGAAAACCATATATGTGGTGCAATAAATATTCCACTTTTTTCAGATCAAGAAAGAAGTCATATAGGCACAACTTATAAGCAAAAGAGTACCACTGAGGCTAAAAAACTAGGTATGACATATATTTCTACTAGAATTGAACATATAGGTCATCAATTGATCGAACTGGCTGAACAATATGATAGAGTCGTTATATATTGTCAAAGAGGTGGCATGAGAAGTCAATCTATTTGTGACTTAATGAATGCGCTTGATGTTAAAATATATCGTCTAAAAGGTGGCATGAAAGGCCACAGACAATTTATATCAGATCATTTAGGACGTTTGTTCGAAAAAAAATCTTTTATTACTTTACATGGACACACCGGTGTTGGTAAGACAAGAATATTAGAATCTTTAAAAGACTCTGGATTAGATATCATAAATTATGAAGCCTTAGCTCAAAATGCTGGTTCTGTTTTTGGAAATATTTTATTTTCAGAAGAACCACCTACTCAAAAATACTTTGAAGAGCTTGTTTTTCATTCAATTATAACTGCTAAATCAGACTACATTTTTATAGAAAGTGAAAGTAAAAGAGTTGGAACTGTTTTGATTCCAGAAATTTGTATGCAACAGTTGGAGATAGGTAAACATATATTAATCAATACATCTGTTGAAAACAGAGTTAAAAACCTCATCGATGATTACGGTGAGAACAGAGATCACGAAGATCTAATTGCTGCTATAAACAAACTTCGCAAGAGAATTAGTAACAATAAAGCAGATGAACTAATAGATTATGTTTCTAAAAATCAATTATCACCAATTGTTAATTATCTATTAGTTGATTATTATGACCCAATGTATCAATATTCTATTGATAAATATGATTACGATCATGTAATTGAGTATAAAGATATAAATGAAGCATCAAAAGTTATACTTGATAAATATAAGAAAGGAATTTAAATGCGTAAAGTATATATAGAAACATTAGGATGTCCCAAAAATCAAATTGATTCTGAGATGATGTTAGGACTCCTTAGTAAAGACATCTACGGTATTGCAGAATACCCTGAAGAAGCTGAAATCATCATCATTAATACTTGTGGTTTTATCGAAAGTGCTAAGGAAGAGTCAATCATGACGATTACTGATTTCATGACTTTGAAACAAGAAGCAAAGTGTGAAATCTTTATTGTGGCTGGTTGTTTAGTTGAACGTTATGCGGATGAACTAAAATCAGAACTTCCAGAAGTTGATATTTTTATTGGAACAACAAAGTTTCCATTAATTGTGAAAGCTATTGAGGAGTACGAGTCTGGTCACGATCCAATTGTTAATATCGGAGACATCGATATTTTAATTCCTGAGAATTTACCACGTGTAAAAACAACACCATCGTATACTGCTTATCTAAAGATTTCAGAGGGTTGTGACAACAATTGTACTTATTGTATTATTCCTCAGCTAAGAGGGAAGTATAGAAGTCGTCACTTTGAAGATATTATTGTTGAAGCTAAAAAATTGGTTGAGTCTGGTGCGAAGGAGTTAATTATTATCGCTCAAGATACAATCAGATATGGAAAAGATCTATATGGCAAAAACAGATTAGCTGAACTTCTAACTGAAATATGTAAACTTGATGATCTTCAATGGGTTCGTGTGATGTATGCATATCCAGATGAAATTGATACAGAACTTATTGAGACATTTGCTAGAGAAGAAAAGTTACTTAACTACATCGATATGCCTATTCAACATGGTTCTAACAGTGTTTTAAAGAGAATGAATAGAAGAACATCTCAAGAGCAAATTCGTAGCGTCGTTGAGGAGTTTAGAGCTCTTGTACCTGATATGATGATTCGTACAACATTAATAGTTGGTTTCCCAGGTGAAACAGATGAGGAATATCAAGATCTTTATAATTTTATTGAAGAAATAAAATTTGGTCGATTAGGTGTATTTGCTTATTCTAAGCAAGATGGTACTCCAGCAGGTCGTATGAAAGATCAAATAGATGAAGATGTAAAGTTAGAAAGACAAGCTGGTATATTAGAGCTTCAACAAGGTATCTCATTAAACAACAATGGGTTTTATATGGGAAAAACTATTGAAGTGCTTGTAGAAGAAAAAATAGCCGATGAAGATGTTTATATGGGGCGTGCGCGTTTTGATGCACCAGAAATTGATGGTCAAGTCTACATTAATACTAAGAAAATGTTACAATTAGGTGATATAGTATCAGTTGAAATTAATGATTTCATGGAGTATGATTTAATTGGAGGACTTGCTAATGAATCTTGCTAATAAATTAACACTGTTACGAGTAATCATGATCCCTTTATTTGTATTCTTCTTATTAAAGGGTGATCCAAGCAACATGGCAATTGCTGGTGGAATATTTATATTTGCCTCACTAACGGACTTTCTAGATGGTTACATTGCTAGAAGTAGAAATTTAGTGACAAAATTCGGTAAATTTATGGATCCACTTGCTGATAAACTACTTGTTATGTCTGCTTTCGTATGTATGGTTGAATTACAATTAGTTCCATCATGGATTGTAATTGTTATTTTAGCTAGAGAATTTATCGTGAGTATTTTTAGAGCAATTGCAGCTTCAGATGGCATTGTTATTGCTGCAGGAAAATTAGGAAAGTATAAAACTACAACTCAAATGATTGCGATTATTTTATTGTGTTTTGGTAATTTCCCATTCAACTCTTTAAATATCCCTATGGATCAGATTTTCTTGTATCTTTGTACATTCTTAACGATACTTTCTGGTTTAGATTATATTCTCAAAAACAAGGTAGTCTTAAAAGAAAACTAAAACTCGGTATTTACCGAGTTTTTTTTGGAGGTTATATGAATATTTCAATTTTGGCAGTAGGCACTGAACTATTAATGGGAAAAACTTTAAATACCAATGCAACTGAATTATCCAAAGCTATCAATCATCTAGGACATGGTGTTAGATATCACTTAACTATTGGTGATAATCCAGAAAGACTGAGTCAAACACTAGAATTTTTATTGTCTGTATCTGATATGGTTATCACTACTGGCGGTTTAGGACCAACTCAAGATGATTTAACTAAAGAAACCATTTCTTCTGTTATGAACAAGTCTTTGGTATTAGATGTTAAGGCTCATGAAATGATGTTGGAAAGGTTTAAAAGCTTTAATGTTAAAATGACTGAAAATAATGTAAAGCAGTCATATGTACCGGAATTTTCAACAGTTATGTACAACGAAAGAGGTACTGCACCAGGTTTTATTAGTGAAAATAATGGAAAATACGTTGCTGCATTACCTGGACCACCTCGTGAAATGCGTCATATGTTTGAAAATAGTTTAAAACCATTTTTAATTGAAAAAAGTGACATGGTAATAGTTTCTGAATACATTAATCTTTTTGGTATAGGTGAATCATCTGCTGAGAATAAGATTGATGATATCATTTCAGCTCAGACAAATCCAACGATTGCTATCTATGCAAATATTGGTCAAGTTAGTTTACGCGTTACTGCATCAGCTAGTAGTGAAGATCTTGCAAAAAAATTGTTGAAGCCTACTATTAAAAAAATAGAAGAACGACTTAATGAATATATTATTGGTTATGGTGAAAAGTCGATTATAGATTACACTATAGAAGCACTCATGGATGAGGAATTATCCCTTTCTTTAGCTGAATCATGTACTGGTGGTATGATTGCATCAGAATTTGTTAACTTTCCAGGTGCGTCAAATTTCTTTGATAGAAGCTATGTTACATATAGTAATCAGTCAAAAGTAGATATGCTTGGTGTATCAAATAATACTCTTGATGAATTTGGTGCAGTCAGTCGTGAAACCTGTAGAGAAATGGTTGAAGGTGTATTTAGTAAAACTGGCTCTGATGTTTGCTTAGCTGTCACAGGAATTGCAGGTCCTTCTGGAGGTACTGAAGCAAAACCTGTTGGATTGGTCTATATTGGTGTTAAAATAAAAGATCAAATTAAAATTAAAGAATATAATTTTACAGGAGATCGCTTTGCGATTCGAAAAAGAAGTTTGTTAAATGGATTATCTATGATATTAAGTGGCATTAAGGACTTGTAATTTTATGGAAATAAATGTAAAATAGTATTACATAAAGTACTTGACGATGGTTATAATATGTTTTATACTTAACAAGAACAAACGTTCGCAGTAAAGGAGACATTTAAATGAATGATAAATCGAAAGCAATTAATAATGTATTAGGACAAATAGAAAAGCAATTTGGTAAGGGTTCAATTATGAGACTTGGTGATGAAGACAATAAACTTCATGTAGAAACTATCTCAACAGGTTCGATGGAACTCGATATTGCCCTTGGTACAGGTGGTTTACCTCGAGGGAGAGTTGTTGAAATATATGGTCCAGAATCTTCTGGTAAAACAACTTTAACACTTCACGCAATTGCAGAAGCACAAAAAGCAGGTGGTGTTGCAGCATTCATTGATGCAGAGCATGCATTAGATCCTGTCTATGCTAAGGCAATAGGGGTAGATGTAGATAATCTAATAGTTTCTCAACCTGATACTGGTGAACAAGCTTTAGAAATTGTTGATGCACTTGTGAGATCTAGTGCAATAGATTTAATTGTAATTGACTCTGTTGCAGCTTTGGTACCAAAAGCAGAAATAACTGGTGAAATGGGTGATAGTCATATGGGTCTTCAAGCCAGATTGATGTCACAAGCTCTTAGAAAACTAACTGGTATTATTAGAAAATCAAATACTTGTGTTATCTTTATCAACCAATTAAGAATGAAAATTGGTGTAATGTTTGGTAATCCGGAAACAACAACAGGTGGTAATGCACTTAAATTCTATGCATCTGTTCGTTTAGATATAAGAAGAATTGAATCAATTAAGCATGACAGTGAGATTGTAGGTAATCGAGTAAAAGTTAAGGTTGTAAAAAACAAGGTTGCTCCTCCATTTAAGCAAGCTGAATTTGATATAATGTATGGTGTTGGTATTTCTAGAGAAGGTGGCGTTCTTGATACAGCAGTTAAGGCTGAAATAGTTAAAAAAGCCGGTTCTTGGTTTAGTTATCACGAACAACGATTGGGTCAAGGACGTGAAAATGTGAAGAAATTCTTAACGGATAATCCTCCTTTATTAGAAGAATTAGAGGCAAAAATCCGAACATTTTACAACATTGCAACAGAAACATCTGAGAATGAATAGTAATGAGAATCGAGCTTTGCTCGATTCTTTTTTATATTTTTTAGTCACAACTATTGAAAATACTTGCTTTGAGACTTTTCTATTATTTCAAACTATCTTGACATTGGACTTTAAAAGAGATAAAATATAAAGGAATTGGTATATATCTTTTTTTGTGAATTTTATACAATAATTTATTATTTTAAATTTTACTGCCATTTTGGCAAATAGATATAGGGATTTGTCCCACAATTTAATATAGATTTTGGAGGTGGATGCAATTAATAATGAAATATTAATGTATGCTCTTCCTGTTACGGGTATTATTATCGGTACTGGAGTGGGCTACGTTATTAGGAAAAAAGTTGCAGAAAAGCAAATAGGCAGCGCTGAAGAAAAGGCTCAAGAAATTGTTAAAACAGCAAGACTTAGAGCAGAAGCTGCAAAAAAAGAAATGATCATTGAAGCAAAAGATGAAGTTCATAAAGCACGTGTTGATTTAGAAAAAGAAGTTAAGGACCGTCGTAATGAAATCTCTAGAGCTGAGAGAAGACAAATTCAAAGAGAAGAGAATCTAGATAAGAAGATCAGCTCTATTGATAAAAAAGAAGATCAA
>PPCM01000874.1_pt1 | contig 17729 bp, 18 predicted proteins | sample 1555541 | NCBI WGS metagenome assembly PPCM01 (sample SAMN05284479, study PRJNA326546) | Marine sediment metagenome, whole genome shotgun sequencing project. | isolation source: marine sediment | place: Germany: Wadden Sea | collected 2012-09-05 | reverse complement strand
AAGAACTGATTTAAGTAACCTAAGAAATAATATGGTGTCTGAGGAAGCAGGTAAACTTATGTTATACTCTTGAACGAAATAATATCATCTTTAGGATTGTAATTTAGTAAGGCTTCATTAATTACATTGTTAGCAGAGTTACAAAACTAAAAAGCAATTTTCAATCCTGAAGGTCTCAATTTACGTGGTGCCGAAAGTGAGACACAGGCTAACCCTCGTTTTCGATAAATTTATTATTCATCGCAAAAATTGATTTTTTTTGCTTACATTATATATGATATAAATCAAGAAGGAGGAACTAATGAAAACAATTGTCAAACTATACAACTTGAATTAGATAATATTTGCCAATTATATCAGGAACTTTGTTGTATTATTAAAGGTTCTGAACACCTTATATGCAAATGAAAAGATTTAGTTTTTTCGTTTACAAATGTTAAATTTTATGGGATTAGTATCTGAGATTAAAACCAATATGACCCGACAAAGAGTAAAATCAGTACTTTCAAATTCAAGTGTTAAAAGTAACAAGTTATGTAGACCAAAAGTAACAATGGAAGCTATTCCTAGTCCAGCAAAAGAAGCCTGCAGATTGGTAATTGCAAAACCATAAGTAAAACACATTCTTCAAAGATGGTTAATATCAGCAGAGTGACATTAGATAAGTACCTCAAAATTATTGAGAATGTATCAGAGTATAGTTGATATCTCATGGGGATACATTTTTTTGTGTGGTATGCAATAATCATTTAGTCTTTGATATTAAAAATATATGGTGCTAGTGGAGTTTTTTACATATATTGTGATATAAAACATTTACAGCATGCATAGTAGACAATATCAACAAAAAAAACGTTTTAATGGACTAATCTATATTATAAGCTTGTAAACTTGACAAAACCAAAGAAAAATCGTAATATATATGTATAGTAAGTAAATATATATTGGAGGTGTGTAATTTGTACAATTTTAATGATGATCAATTTAAGCAAAGAATTATTATGGCAGTTGAAGAAGGACTAGAAGAATCAAGGGATGAGCTTCTTAAACACAAAAAACTTAATAATGATATGAACTTTAGGAAAGTTAATGATATAAGTAATTCGATAGTGAATATGATAGAGAAGTATTATATAGATGAGTTTACAATCCCATTTGTGAGAAGAGGGAGTTATAAACTTTTTAGTATTTATCATCGACCAACAAAGACATTAATGAATGTTCTTTCTGAAAGTAATGTAATAAGAAAAACAACTAAAAAATCTAAGAGGCCTAATTACTTGGACGCTTATATTGGTTTCAATGAACCATTAGGTTTGAGACCTGAATTACATCAGATTAGTATGGATGATCTGATTAAATATGATGAACATCAGATTGCTCCAATAAAAAACGAGATGATTAGTCAATTAGAGGGAGAAGTTCCAGAAGCATATTTCACTATTTCGTTTAGCTTATCAGGTCTAAGGTTAATTGGAGTTAGAGTTATGATGCTAAATGAGTTCAAAGAAGAAGTATATAATCAGGACTGGAGTCACTTGATTGGTCTTAATTATGACGATGAGTATAATAGAGATCATTCAAATATAGAACACGATGATATAGACATCTCGATAAAAGCTGACAAGTTACATGACGAAGAAGAAATGGACATCTGCCTCAATGTAGAGGAAAAGACAAAGGGTCAATAGAAATGGAGGTGTAGTGATGGGTTTTGTAGGTGAAAGACTAAAAACTGCACGACTATATAGGAATATGACAATTCAGGAATTGTCTGAACAAATTAGTGTATCTAAACAGGCTATCTCGCAATATGAGAAAGGCAACATTGCTCCAAAAGCTGATGTAGTATTTCAACTAGTGACGAAATTGAGGTTCCCAAAGGATTTCTTTTTTGAGGAAATCAGTGATGACATGGTTGTCGGAAACACATTTTTCAGAGCTTTATACGGAAGTAAGAAACTTGACTTGGAAACACAGAGAATAAAACCTTTGATTATCTTCAAGATGTATGAGTTTTTATCAGAGTATTTAAATCTGCCATCTATAGATCTTCCGGATCAAAATCTATTTGATGGGCAATCACCTGAAGAATGTGCTAGAATTCTGAGAAGTTATTGGAAGCTAACTGGAGAACCAATCACTAATGTAGTATCGCTTCTGGAAAAAAAAGGAATTGTGGTATCTTCATATAAAACTGAAAAGATGAACATTGATGCATATACTCAAATTTATAACACCCCGAAAGGTAACAGATACTGTGTTGTATTAGGGGATGATAAAAACTCTTATGTTAGAAGAAATTTTGATGCTGCACATGAGTTAGGACATATTATATTACATGAAGGTTTGAAGGATATCTCAGAGTTTGAACGTTCTGAAAATAAGGAAATTGAAAATGAAGCAAATAGATTTGCAGCTGAATTCTTGCTTCCATCTAAATCTTTTTATCTGGATTTAGGAAATGCAACTAAAATAAGCTCTTACATTGATCTTAAAAAGAAATGGAAAGTATCAATTGGAGCAATGATTATGCGTGCTAAGCATTTAGACAGAATTACAAATCAACAGTACCAAAATCTATATAAATCCTTATCTGCAAAAGGATGGAGAAAAAAAGAACCCTTTGATGATGAATGGGAGTTACAAAAACCAATTTTATTCAAAAAATCAATCAGGATATTATTGGATCATGATGTTCTAACACCTGTTCAGATCGTTGATGGTCTAAGAAAGCATGGGTATCCTATGTTATCAGAAGATATTGAGAAATTATTGGATTTAGATAGTGGAACATTAAGTTCAAACTTAGGGATAGTTACAAATGATAATATTGTTAGTTTAAAGCAAATAAAAAACTAGAATGTTAAAGACTGAATATAGGGGGATTTATGTTTTATGCAAATGATCTATATGGCAATAAAATTGAACCAACACCAAAATCTAGTGCCCATTGTCCTATATGTAGTCAAGAGGTTATATCTAAGTGCGGAAGAATTAATGCTTGGCATTGGGCTCATAAATCTTTAGTTGATTGTGATGACTGGACTGAAAGTGATTCAGAATGGCATCTTGAATGGAAAGTAAAGTTTCCAATTGATCAACGAGAAGTAAATATCGACGGCAGAAGAGCTGACATTTATACAGAGCAAAATGAAGTCATAAAACTAATTAACTCTAATATTTCAGTAGAATCAATTGAAGGACAAGAAGAATTTTTTAGTGATATGATATGGATAATAAATGCTGACGATTTTATTGATAATATAGAGTTTAGAGATCAAGGGAACTATACAACATTTAGGTGGAAATATCCTAGAAAACATCTTGCTTATACAACAAGTCCAACTATTTTAGATTTAAATGATGGTAACTTATTTATAATTAAGAAAATGCATAAAGGGACACCTTGTGGCGGATGGGGATATATTGTAAGTATGGAATACTTTTTCCGTATGCAGTACAAAAATGGGCTTAATAAGTTTAAGAAAAAAGATGATGGTAAGAGTAACTGGACTAAAAGAGAATATAGTAATTAATTTACCACATGAAAAAAACAGCTGATGTAGATTCTACATCAGCTGTAACTATATGAGTTTTAATTGTACTTATATGCTAGTTACCTTTTTACTAACATCAATTCTTGTTAATCCAAGTCTTCCCATAACCGGTTCCTTAGCCTTTTGAGCAGAAAGTTTTGCATCACGAATTAATACACCATTACTTTTAAAGTTACCGTGTATTCTTTTATTTCTAGTTTTGGCATTACTTGCATCTATTATTAAGGTTTTTGTCATAATATCACCTTCCTATTTATATTATAGCATAATATTGTACTATTTATTCAATGATTTAACATCAAGGTTATATTTACTAGCAAGATAGTTTATAGATTCGTTAATTGTAGTAGCAGTATAGCTTATATAATCTAGTACATTTCCAGTCTTTTCAATTTCAGTAAGTACCTCACTATTGATAGAAGCAGTAATGACTATTTGCTTCTGATTTATTATTACTGGCTGAAAATAGTATATTCTTCCTTTTTTATCACCTTTTCCATTATGAGATGTATAAAAAACATCATTAAGAAGTATAGCAGTCATTATGCCGCTTCTTTGAACTCTACGGAGTTCATATTCGAGGTGATCGTTAAGTCCGTTTCCTCCAATTTCGCTGGATGCAAATAGAACAACAGCATTAAGCATCGATCGTAGTGTAGCCTTTCTGCAACTAAGGTTAAGCGAATTATCAATCAAACTATTTTCTTCTGGTATGCTAGCTTTTAACTTTTCATCATCAGATAATAAGCATTTTGAGCAAAAGTCTTTTTTTATTTCGTTAGCAGTACTTTTATCTTGAATTTCCTTCAATAAGGTTTCGTATAATCTTAGAGATTTTTTAAACAAGTCACCTTGATATTTGTCGGTAGATTCTGAGTAGATACGATCTAAATTCTCATGAGTAGAAATAATCTTATCGATATGATATTGAGTAATATGCTCCGGACTGTCAAGCTCAAAATAGTTAGCGATATCGGTAAGAATCATGTTTCTGAGTTTCTCGTCAATGTTATGAACTTTTATGTAATCTTTATAGTAATTTTTATCAAACTCATAAATTTCACGTGCAATAACGTTGGACCTAGTGTTGAATAGAGTATAGTGAGCCAAGTTATCAACAATAAAAGTTGCTTTTGATTTATTGTGAGATTCCACATATGAGTATGCCGAACAAGATACAACAATTTTTGAGTTTTCCACTGCCATTTTACATAATTTTGATAAAATGTGTTCAGTCGAAAGATCTAGTGCATGCCCCATTTGATAAACTAATGTTCCTCCTATTTGCTTAACATGATTTTCGAGATTATCAATTTCGTTTCTAGCATCTTTTTTTAGACTATTCATCTTATCTCTTTGTAACATATAAATGAAAAGTATGATTAATAAAATTACTACTAGATATATACTGAGATCAAATGGTTTTAAGAATCTATCCAAATTGATATCATTTATTTGAGCTTTGTTGTATTTGAGGTGATCCTCTATGATGTATCCAAGTTTGTGAAAGCTTTTAGTAGAAAGACCAATTATTACTCCAATAAATACTGACAAAAAAGTTATTGTACTACCCAAATAATTACCTTTTGATTTAAACATGATCCTCCTCATTCTTTCGAACTTAATACCCTTTATGTATGTATTATACACTATATTTTGATTAAATTGTAATATTTTGTATTGGATTACCTGTTTGAAATTTATGGTTTATAAAGATAGTATATTCTTGAAATGAAAATCACCTATTAGTGGCAAAGTATTATAGGCAATTTTAGTAGGAATGGTGTATTTTGATTTTGTTCTTTAACTGTTGTTAGTATGTATTATTTTCAAGGTTTGAAGTACTAGACAAAATTTCATCAAGAATTGTTAACGAAGTAGATTATGTTAACAGACTTCTTTATGATATTACGTCTAAGTCATCACGTACAATCAAGTAGGAATTAAGTGAATTAAGGAAAATATATATTGGAAATCATATCAGTTTGATATGTTAGATATTGTTTATGGTGTCATTAATCGGCACCACTAGTTATTTTTTATGAACCGCTTAATATTGGAACTAAGTGATTTCAACGTAAAAACCCTCACGATTAATTTCGTGAGGGTTTGCTGGTGCCGAAAGAGCGTAACAGGTAAATACACACTAATAGTCATCGAATCTATAGAATTAGTGGGAAGTACTGTTTTCAATACTTAAACTGTAATTTGCATATCGCCTTCGGCTTCTTAAATATGGTAAGTGATACTCCTTTTGATGGTCTATTATTACAAATCAATAGGTAGTGTTTCTATTAATGTTAAGCTGAACCTTATCATAAATAACAGTAAACACTTTAATCAACTAAAGAGAGCATGATTTGATGCCCCCTTCGGGATTTACCTGTTGGAGGTATTCTTATGTGTAATTATTTCTATGCTATGCAATTATATTTCAAATAATTGTTAAAAAAGTAAGTGGTCTTGCCGATATATAAATGGTAAGAGTGTTTAGGTGGTGACAAAATGAGAATTGTAAATAACATTCAATCATTGAATGTTTCAAATAGACAAAAGATTAATAAGAAGAATTCTTCAGAGGCGATGGAAAAACTATCGTCTGGTTTGCGCATAAACAAGGCTGCTGATGATGCCGCAGGATTATCTATTAGTCAGAAGATGCGTGCTCAGATAAGAGGTCTTAATCAAGCAAGTAGAAATGCTCAGGATGGTATATCGCTTATCCAAACCGCAGAAGGTGCATTAGAAGAGATGGGAGAGATAAGCCAAAGAATACGTGAGTTATGCGTACAAGGAGCTAATGGAACACTTACAGATGGTGACCGAGATAAAGTTCAACTAGAATTAGATGAATTGAAATCAGAAATGCATAGAATAGCAACTACAACGGAGTTTAACACTAATAACTTGCTTGATGGAAGTATAAAAGGAAGTGTAACTGCAAACTCAGTTAGTTCAGGTACATTTGATTGGGCGACACGATTTACAGGTAATAAGCTAGAGGATATATTGAATATTACTGAATCAAATACTGGTGGAGTTGTAGTGGTAGGTCAAACTACATCTATAGATGGTGATTTTTCAACTAATGGAACATTTGTTGATGGATTTATATCTAAAATTGATGATTCGGGAAACAAAGTTTGGACGAAGAACATAGGTGGATCTAATCCTGATATATTATTTGCTGTAGAAAAAGTTCAAGATGGTTATTTAGCAGGTGGTTTTACCAGTTCTTCAGATGGTGATATCACGATAAATCCAGGTGGTGATTCGCTTAACATAGTGATGAAGTTCGATGAAGATGGTAACACTTTATGGCAGAAAGAATTAGATGTTGGTGGTGGTGAAGTTTACCAAATAGTATCTTTAGATGATGGGAACTTTATTGCTGTTGGTCGTGATTTTGATGCTACTTTTAATGAGTATGGTGCTGTTTGGAAGTTTGATGCTCTAGGTAATAAAATCAGTGAAGTGAAAGTGAATAATCATTTATACGATGATGTAGTCTCTGTTGGAGGTGGTTTTGTTTTATCAGGTTTTAACAGAATTGGACCAAATGGTGATGTAGATACATACGTTGCTAAATATGATAATAATCTGAACCCTGTTTGGTCTAAAAACTATGGTGGTAACCTAGATGACCAGGCTTTAAATATCAGTAAAACTAGTGATGGTGGATTTATCGTCTCAAACTCATCAACATCAAGTGGTGGTGATGTAGGTGAGAACAATGGTGATGGTGACCTTTGGGTAACTAAACTAGATTCTGATGGAAATATTGTATGGAAAAATGTTATAGGTGAATCAAATGATGAGTATGGTAAAATAGTCGAATATGATGATGGTTATATTATTCTAGGAACAACACGCTCATCAACAGGGATATTTACTGGTACTGAAGGTCCAAGAGATAACTTTCTTATGAAACTTGATAAGGATGGAAATTATGTCGATATTGATAGATTCTCTGGTGATGATGAGGACTATATGAGGAGTATATTCAAAGACAGTCAAGGAAATGTATATCAAGCCATTTCTACTAACTCAACAGTCGGTGAGTATACATCATTAAGTGATTATGACACTTGGATAATTAAGAACTCTTCAACTCTTTTATCTGCGAGTACTTTACAAGAAGGCCATAACGGAGCTATTACTTTGCAGATAGGAGCAAAAGCTGGTCAAACTATGATCATTTCAATTGATGATATGAGACCAGAAGGGCTAGGATTTGTTGACGATATGCCAAGAGTGAATCCTATTGAAATGGCTGGTGTTTCACTGGAATTAAGTGATCAAGTACTTAATCGAATTAGTTCTCAGAGATCAAAATTAGGTGCACAACAAAACGCACTAGAACATCTGATAAAGAATGTTGATAATGCATCTGAACAACTACAAGCTGCTGAGGGTCGTATTGCTGATGCTGATATGGCAAAAGAAATGATGTCTTTATCTAAGTTAAAGATACTTGAGGAAGCAGCCAATGCCATGATGGCTCAAAGTAATCAGCTACCACAGGGGATATTGCAACTTCTTAAGTAATAATTGAATGAGTTAACCGCTAGTATATACATAATCTTATTGCTCTTGATCAATTCGGAGTACAAAAAATCGAGCCTAAAGTGATATCAAGGATCTTTAATCTGTGAAGAGAGTAACAGTGTATTGCCTACGGCTAATGTAGTATAGCTACATTTATTATGAGAGATCTATAGATCTATTGTAGATGCTTGATTACATAATCTTTTATGTGGTGTCAGGCATACAGAAATGGACCGCATAGGGACTTTTGGTCATTGGGAGAAGATACTACCTGACTATGAAAAGCGCCGTGAGTGGCTTAAAAATTATGGTATAAAGATGGATTTGTAAACATATATTACTTAGTGGAGTATTAGCTTTGAATGGTTGATGCGGTTTGCTAATTATGAGGTTGTCACGACTATGTGGCAGCCTTTTATTATGCTGTTGATTTTATAGGTGAAATCAAAGGTGAGCGATATCATTAGGTTAGTCTATATAGAGCGTAAAAATACACAGAAATATATGTGGGTTAAGGTATCGAAAGCTTATATGGTAAAAAATGTGGTGCATTTTCCATCGGTAGTAAGTGTAATGAAATGGAAATAATTGGAAGTTTAAAGCCCCAGTCTCTTTGTTAGAGCAGAGTTGTAATGACTACTGCTCTTTTTTACGTCCAAAAGTAGGGTGTAGAACTAGAGCAATGAAAGGATGTGATAATTATGGATGTTAATAATTGATTTGCAATGCGTTAATTAGGAAACTACACAACAACTAGGAGGAATGAAAATGAAAAGTTTAAAAGAAAAGAATGAAGTTAAAAGAATCAAGAAAGTAGAAGATTTGATCTCAAAACTGGAGGCGATAAAGACTAGGTTAGAACTATCTACAAAGCTAGGTCTAGATATAGCTGGTGACGAAACCTTGTTGAAGATGTATCAACAAAAGCTTGATGAACTATCAGAGGATAACGGTAAAACTGAATCTAAAAGTGTACTAGGAAACATTAGTAACTATGGCCAGAAGAAAGTAATTGATGGTGTATTGATTAAAACTAGCAAGTCTGCTGTTGATGTGGGTGCATCTGCTGTAGAACAATCAGGGGAGTTTATTGAATCGCTAGGTGTATGCGTTATTGATACAAGTGCATCAATACTTAAAGCAGGGCTTAAAGGCATCCGTGATGTTACGTCTATAACTTCGTGTGCTATAAAATCATCAGGAGAAACTATCATTGATAAAGGTGGTGATTCATTAAAAGGATTGTTTAAATTGATCGGTAAGTAGAAGTTGTGATGAATGTAACACAATACACATTTTGTTACCTATCATTATTGCTATAATCAAGCAATAGACTCATTTGTAATATAAGCCATGACTGAGAGTAACATATCGATTGTGGCTTTTACTTTCTGTGTAACATAACAGTTGAAAATTAAGGAGGCATTTATGAACTATGTACAGCCAATTAGGGATCTTCATATGATTGAAGTAATGAAAGTTGAGTTACACAAGAGAAGTCTAAGAGACTACCTCTTATTCGTTGTTGGAATCAATACTGGTTTAAGGATATCGGATATATTGAAACTTAGAGTATGTGATGTTGCAAACGTCAGTCATATAACAATTGTTGAGACTAAAACTAGTAAACGTAAGAGATTTCTTGTGAATAGTAATCTTCAACATGAGTTTAAGACATATACTCGTGGGATGAACATTGAGGAGTATCTATTCACATCACGCCATCATTCAGGTAAACCAATAAGTCGTGTGCAGGCATACAGGATACTAAATTCTGTTGCTGCTACTGTTGGTCTTTCTGAGATAGGAACACATACACTGAGGAAGACATTTGGTTATCACTTCTATCAGAAAACTAAAGATATAGCACTCCTACAAAAGTTGTTCAATCATTCAAGTCCTAGTGTGACATTAAAGTACATTGGCATAACCCAAGATATGATGGATGATGCGATGGAAGAATTTACTTTGTAAACAAATGAAGATGTGCACGTAAGTAGATAATGTGGCTAATAAGTTGCTGCTGATAAGAATAAAGGAGGAATGGTTATGTATCAAAATACAGCTTCGCTATCGGATAAGGAATTAATGAGATTATTAGTTCGAGAATCAAATGCATCTTCAATGGATTCATTGTTTGATGGGAAATCACTACCAGATATCATTTACAATACAACCCAGAGTGAGTTAATGTCTGTTGATGGTATAGGTCCGAAAACAGCAGATAAGATCCAAGTGATACAAGAATTAATCAAGCGATTAGTTGTTAATAACTACAAAGTTAAAAGAATTAAGATAAGCTCTCCAAATGATGTTTATAGGGTGATGAAACCTATAATAGGTTACCTAAATCATGAAGAGTTTCACATCTTGCTGTTGAATACAAAGAATGTTGTTGTAGACACTTTCATGGTATCTAAAGGATCGCTAAATGCATCTATAGTTCATCCTCGTGAAGTATTTGGATACGTTCTAAGATATGGTGGTATTGCAAATATCATCTGTGTTCATAACCATCCTAGCATGGAAGCTCATCCTTCAAGAGAAGATGAAAGTATTACTAAAAGACTTGTTGATGCTGGTAAATTGATTGGAATAAAAGTACTTGATCACATAATTGTTGGAGATGCTTATTATAGCTTTAAAGAAAATGATCTTATATAGCTCTTGTTAACTTACGTTGGCAGGGGCTTTTGTAGTTTTTGAAGAGAGAGGAAGATTAATATGAAAAGAGAAGAGTTGAATAAACAGTTAAGATTCATTATGCGTTATGCTCACAAGATATTCAAGGATGGTACAAGAGATTGGTCCAATGCATTGAAGTTATCTTGGGCGATTACCCGCTGTAAGCTTCGAACAATGAAAACAAAAGTCAGAGGAATATCACATCATCAAACAGCTGTAGAAAGTTTAAAACACTTAAATCGAAGTCAGTACAACATAAACATAGTAAAAGAGCATTCAAATCCTTATGATCAAAATGCTCTAGCTGTAGTTGCAATAGTTGAAGTATGTAATAGGATGTATCGATTGAAGCTTGGTTATCTGTCGAAGAATATTGCTAAATCAATTAATAGGTTATTTGGTAATACTGCAGTGGTTAAAGTACTACATTCATGCATTACTGGTCAAGGCCGTTCTAATGGCAAATTAGGGATGAATATAACCTATGCAGTTATTTAATTACACCTAGACGAAAATATCGATGTTTGACACTTTCTATCTTAGTAATCACTATATTGATCTTCATTTACGGTTGTTTGTGATCAAAGCTATCAAATAATGCATACAACTGTACTATATCAATTGATAGTATAACTACTTTATATCCTACTGTTTTAGTTGGAATGTGATTTATTAGAACAAAGTATCTCTATAGATGTTGTTTTTAGGGTACCGTTGAATCATATTTAGTTGATGTTGAGTTAACATTCCAATAGCATCCTTCTCAATGTTTAATGGAGTTAAATCTCTGGTAGAAGTGATGTAATGGTAACCTGTCGTTAGAATTGTATTCTTGTGATCTTTAATTGTGTCAGTGTTCAGAACAGCTCCGTAACGTTTGGGATTGTTGATGGATTTAATGGTGGTAATAATATTGGCTGTTAACCTAGAACCTAGACCTAGCGCTTTAACTTTATGGATTAGCTTTCTTGTAGTTGTTACTTGGTAGTGTAGTTTCAAGTCAGACACTACAGTATCTATATCTCTTAGTTGGCGGTTATAGTTGAATAGTTCCTCAAGTGTGTAAAAACAATGTTCTCGCTTAAAGAAATCCGTATCGATTAAATCGGTTGTGTTGATGTTGTTGCTTCTACCTATGACTACGCGTTTGTTCTTTCGTTGTATTGGATCTTTATTATGAGAAATCTCTAAACGTAGGATTCTATAGCCTAGAGGTAAATTAATTAAATCAGAATTATGATAATCAATCCTAGGTATTTCGTTTTGCTCTGCCTTGTCATGTTTCTCTTTAATCTTATTATAGATGGTAACTTGGCTGTTGCTTGTTTCAAGAGAGCGGCCGCTATAGAAGTAAACTGTCCCTTTCTCTAACAAGTTGTTGTCAACATTCTTGTAAGGCAATGAACATTTGGATATGACATTTAACCATGCATCCATATCATACTGAGGAATTATGAAATCAACAAAGCATTCATATTCATATACTTTCCACTTTCCGATATACCCAAAGTCATTAAGGTTAATAATTCCCTTTAGAGCAATGTTTAGAAGTTGTTGTACTTGCATTAAGTTACATGACCAAACAGAAGCAATGTTGTCATGATGCAACAATTTACCTAGATTAAAGGTTAACTTTAGTATTCTGTAACCATATATGTTTGGCAAATAGACGAGGGTAATGCCGTTGATGATCTTCTTGTAACCAATAACTTCTGGACCGATGTTATCCATTGTAAATCTTGTCCAGTTTCTTGTAGGAATACTATTATGAAGTTCTATTCCGATTGTAGTTCTATCCCATGCGATAATTACACATCCTTATCATACTTAAACTCACTTGTTCCAAGGTGTATGTCCATTATACTTACCTTTAAATTAGGTAAACATATGCCTATTGTTATAATAGTTAACCAACAATATCTTTTGCATACTAGTGTCATATAAACTGTATTAATCTATTATTTTATAACGAAAAGCCACCCCAAGAGGCGACTAGAAAGATTACTAGATTCGAATGTGAGACACCAACTTAAAGATTAAGCAAAGTATTGATATCATTGAGAAAATCCTCACTAAGTTCTTCTTCGTAATTGTTAATGAGTTCTTTAATTGCAGTTGTAAGTTTAGTTTCTGTGTTCTCTTCATAATAAGCTTTTGACATTATATCCAACTGCTTAATAGTTTGCATATATATATCTTTTAGTTGTGGATTCAAATCACTAACATATGCATGAGCATCTGCAATCACTTCACCTTCTGATAAAGAGTTCGTATTTTCATCACCATAATTATAAGACATTAACACTCTAGGACGTTTCAGCTTCTGACTAGGAAAGAAGTATGATAAATCACATGAGAGCGCTTCTGCAATTTCTTCAAGTAATATAACAGAGATATCTTTTCCCTTATTTTCAATAAAGGTTATAGATGATCTCTTCTTGCCTAATTTATCGGCTAAATTCTTTTGTGTTAATCCAAGTTCTTCCCGTCTGTTTTTAATCAATTCACCAATTATCATTAAATCCTCCTATGTAATATTCTAAATCAAGTTTATCATAATTTGAGTAACGTGTAAACAATATTGTACACCGAGACTAAAATTTGAACATGACTATTGATTTGTATGAGGAGAAGGTGTATGATAAATGCAAGTTCGGAAAATAAGAGTTCGGGACAATAAAACGAACACAACGAGAGAAGGAGATGATTCAAATGAAAGGAAACCATTTACCTAATAATAAGTTAACACCAAATAATGTTGGTTATCATGTTAAACAAAAGTGTCTTAACAACTTATCAAATGTAGGTGAAAGATGAAAGCTATTATTGAAAGAGAAACATTGAAAAGTGATCAAAGCACCAGTTGTGATTCTAATGTGTTGATGTTTTCATCTGACACATTAGATGATATAAGCTTTATCTTAACAAATATGATTATCAATATAAGAGAAGAAATTGCTCAATAAGAATGGAGGAAATATATGAAAAGAGTAGCAGTAGGATATGGTAGATTCTCTACAGATATGCAGAGAAAAGAATCACTAGATGCACAATTACGTGCAATTGAGAGCTATGCTGAAAGTATAGGTTATAGTAAAGTAATATTCTTTAGTGATAGTGGTATTTCTGGTAAGACGGATAAAAGACCAGGATTTCAAGAAGCTATTGCATATGCAATTGAAAATGATGTGAAGGCTTTTATTGTCCATAAATTAGATAGATTCAGTAGAAGTAAACTTCATTCGGTTGTGTATCGAGATAAGTTAGAGAAAAGCAATGTAAAATTGTTAAGTGTGACTGAGAAGTTAAATGACTCACCAGAAGGTGTACTCATGGAATCAATTTATGAAGGCCTAAGTCAGTTTTATTCAGCTAATTTAAGTCGTGAAGTAATGAAAGGACTAAAGGAGAACGCGCTGAAGGCTCAATTTAATGGCGGGGTTCCACCTTTAGGTTATGATATAGATTCAGAAAAACACTATGTTGTTAATGAATCAGAAGCACTCATTGTCAGAATGATCTTTCATATGATACTAGAGGGCAATACCTATGGTGAAATAATTAATGAATGTAATCACCTAGGGTATCGGACTAAACGAAATGAAACATTTGGTAAAAATAGTATCCACTCAATACTAAAGAATGAAAAGTATAAGGGAGTATATACATTTAATAAAGCTAAAAAACGTAAAAGTAATGGATCTAGAAATAGCCATTCTAAAAAGAATGAAACAGATATAATTAGAGTTGAAGGTGGCGTTCCAGTCATAATTGATGTAGAATCTTTCGATAAGGTTCAGGAAATAATGAAAGGTCGTGAAATTAATGGTGCTTCAAGTAAGGCAAAGGAAATATACTTGTTACAAGGTATTATCTTCTGTGGAGAGTGTGGCTCAGCAATGCATGGAAATAGAAGAAAAACAGGCTCAGGAGGGCCTTATATAACTTACAGATGTGGAAAAAAGGAACATAAGAAAATATGTTCGAATAGAGAAATAAAGCGTGATGTCCTTGAAGAATGTATCCTTAATCTATTAGAGAATAATCTCTTTAGCAAGGAGAATATAAAATTGTTAATTAAGAAAATCAATGACTCTATGAAATCTAGATTGGAACGTAAATCGGATGTAATGAGAATGATTCAAAATGAAATTAAGCAATCAGACATTAAGATTGAGAATATCTTAAAGGCGATAGAGAATGGCAGTACTCATGAAGCATTATTTTCTAGGCTTGATGCAATACAAAATCAGAAAGACAAATTAGAGTTAGATCTGTTTAGGCAAAATGAGTTAAACAAAATAGATGTTATCGATGAAGACGAAATCAGAGAACTCTTTAGTAAGTTTAAATTAACACTTGAGAATCAAGATAGGAAAATCATAAAAGAAGTGATTAGGAAATTTGTAAAAAGAGTAGATGTATATGAAGACCGTGTTGAAATTATTTTCAATGCGGTTTTATCTTTGGTTAGTAGTTTAGAAGTTCCGTTTCTCGAGGAGCTTATCTTAGTAAGGAAAGGAGTAAACCTTACTTGTGACATCGTAGTAATACCATCTGAATATAAATCTGGTACTAAAAAAACCTCACTTCAAAAAAGCGAGGGTTTTGTGGTGCCGAAAGCGGGAATCGAACCCGCACGCCCCGAAGGGCTCTGGATTTTGAGTCCAGCGCGTCTGCCAGTTCCACCATTTCGGCACGGCAATTGTGTCGTTAAGACAAGAAATATGATACCATAGAATAGTTTGATTTACAATAACAAAATGACATTATTTTATAAAAGTGATAGAATGATGAAGGAGGTTATTATGATATATAAACTAAGTAATGATAAATTAGAAATATGCGTAAAATCGAAGGGTGCTGAGCTTTGTAGTTTAAAGCCTGCTGGAATTGATAGAGAATATATGTGGCAAGCTGAAGAGCCTTACTGGCAACGTCAGTCACCGACATTGTTTCCTGCTATAGGTAAGTCTATTTCTGATAGTTATCTATACAATGGTGATATGTATGAAATGCCAAAGCATGGATTTGTACGAGACGTTGAGTTTGATTGTAAATCATTTGAGGATACTTTAATTTTTAGTTACTCTTTTAATGATCAGACATTGGTTAACTATCCTTTTAAATTTGAACTATTGATTAAATATCACATTGCTGATGTGTTAACAGTTACTTATGAAATTACAAATCATTCTGATATAGATATGCCATTTTCAGTTGGTGGTCATCCGGCATTTAATTGGAAGATGGACAGTGTCGCTACTTTATCATTTGATGTATCAACAGCAGAATTTTATCCTGTATTAGCTGAAGGTATAGGTTCCGGTGAAAATGTATCGTTAGATGAATTGATAATGTCTCCTAAGGTATTTGAAAATGATGCTTTGATTTATAAGGGTGTTGGTTCAGTATCGTTTAAGAATGGTGATTATTCGTTAAATATGTCGTGTTCTGATTTTAAATATATTGGTATATGGTCTCAAGTTGGGGCACCATTTTTCTGTCTAGAACCATGGAGTACTCTGCCTGATATGGTTGGTCACAATCAAAAGTTAATGGATAAAGAGGACATCATTATTTTGGGTCCTTCTTCAAAAAAGGTTTTATCTTATACGCTTAAAATTTCATAATTAAGCTTTATTTAATGTGAAGTGGGTATAGGGTTAATGGAGGCGATGTTATGCATACTAAGTCTAAATTGAATCATGCATTTAAGCATGCTAAAAGAATTCCAATAGATGAAAATACTAAAATTATCATGTTTTCTGATGTTCATAGAGGTGATAATAGTCTGAGTGATGATTTTGCACATAATCAAACACTTTATCATTATGCTCTGGAATACTATTATCGCAGAGGATATACATACATTGAACTTGGTGATGGTGATGAAATGTGGGAACATAAACATTTCAGACATATTAGATATGCTCATAGTGATAGTTTTTTGCTCCTTAAGAAGTTTTATGATGACCATCGACTAGAGATGATTTATGGAAATCATAATATGGAGTTTAAATATCGTTCAAGTGTTAAAAGAAATCTCTATCAGTATAAAGATGAGTTTACGGATAAGATTGAGCCATTGTTCCCAGGAATAAAAGTTCTAGAAAGTATAGTTTTAGAGCATGAATCGAAGGATGTTTTTTTAATACATGGACATCAAGGGGATTTTACTAATGATCAATTGTGGTTAATGAATCGATTCTTTTTAAGATATTTTTGGAGATTTATGCATATTGTTGGTTTTAGAAACCCAGCGAGCCCAGCTAAAAATATTCACCATAGACATACTCTAGAAAAAAGATATTCTAAGTGGATTAGAGAAAATGATCAAATGTTAATAATGGGACATACCCATAGACCAAAGTTTTCTGAAAAAGGTGATCTACCTTATTTTAATACGGGGACTTGTGTACATCCTAGAAATATTACAGGTATAGAAATATGTAATGATCAGATACAACTGGTTACATGGCGTGTAGGTATACAGGATGATGGTATCTTACAAGTCCAGCGTAGAGTTATAAGAGGACCTAGAAAGATAAGTGATATTTAAGTAGATTTTGAATCTACTTATTTTTTTGTGTTATAATAAACAAAATGAAGGTGGGGTACATGAATTCTAGATTCTTTCGAGCAACAGGAAAACCAGTAATAGGTATTCTTGTTATAACATTAGTAGCAATCATATTTTTATCAATTGGTTCATTCAATGAAGCAATGTCTTTTCATGTCATGAGAACAGAAGACTATAAAGATATTGTCATGAACGAGTTAGAAACAAACATAGAATACGCACAAGGAAATTTGCTCACACTCAAGGAGGAATTACCTTTAGAGCGTATTATTTTTGATTTAGAAATGAACAAAATTAAAAATCCGGTATTTTATCAAACGATTCAAGAAACTTTGATAGGGAAAACTGATATT
>PPCM01000873.1_pt1 | contig 17742 bp, 13 predicted proteins | sample 1555541 | NCBI WGS metagenome assembly PPCM01 (sample SAMN05284479, study PRJNA326546) | Marine sediment metagenome, whole genome shotgun sequencing project. | isolation source: marine sediment | place: Germany: Wadden Sea | collected 2012-09-05 | reverse complement strand
GCCGCAATGGAAGGCAAGATTTCCCTGCTGTCGGATTTTCTGCTCGGCCCCACTTGCTCGGAAACCGAAGAGAGGGCCTAAAACAAACACGAGCAGCAATCAAACTGAACAATCAACTCGCGCCCCACATACTGGTCAAGGGCCAGGCGGTGATATCTGAGATTCTATCAAACCGCCTCACACATGACACTGGGGCCACGAGCAGCTACCTGGGGTATCAACGCCGCATAACGGACAGCGTGGCCCATGTTAGCATGGAGGCGAGGGCGGCGGTGATCGAGGGCGTGGTGGATGCCGTGCAGCGCGACTTGGAGGAGCTGGGCACCCAACGGGGCCGACTGGGGGCGCTGGACACCGCGATCGGGCGGGCTAGGGCCGTGTATGAGGAGATCGAGAAGTGTGACGGCCAGCTACCATCACTCGCTGACGTCACCGCCCTTCTGCACGCCGCGAAGACAGAGATGGCCCAGCCACAGTTCAGTCTGCTGGTCGACGAGTTCGCCCGCCGTACGGCCCACGTCGAATGCTACATCTCCTCCGACACCCGGGGCATGCACGAAGACATCGCCGCGTTGACTAAGAGCAGCGTGGACGGCGAGATGGCGGCCCTGGACGAGCACGTGCGACGCCTTCACGCGGTGATGCACTTGGCCCATGACAGACTGGCCATCATCAGGTCAGCTATGTCGATTCTGGCTCAGCACACAGACATGCCGGCGGTCAGCATCCTCAGACAGCAGGTCCGATCGGCCCGGATCAAGGCCAACTTCTACACTGCCGAGGGCGACGAAAAGAAGGCCGACCACTGGACTGGGGAGGTCGCCAAGCTGGACGCTGAATGCTCCCGGGTGTGCGCGTTCCTCTCATCGGCGGAGAACTTCGCTCGGCGCCATCTAGCGCATTGTCCCGAGCTGCAGGTCGTGCTGAACACCAGCAGCGAGAAGGACGAGCAGCTGCTAGCCACGCTCCGGGATGCCAAGTGCCTGTTTCTACTCCAGATGTCCCAATTCGACTCCCGACTGCAGAAGAGCGACTTCGCCAAGGATGTCGTGCGGACAAAGGCACTGGAGGCCGGCAGCGATCGGTCCCGTCGGTATATTTGTACCAAGGATGGCCGACGCCACTTCCTCAAGGCATTCACCCTCGCCTCTGCCGCAGCGTTCACACGCGAGGTCCAACTACTGGCGCGTCTGACCGATCTCTCAAGCACACCGCTCCTGCATGACGTCTTCGTCAGCCAGAGCAGCGACGACGTCCAGCTGGTGATGTCGATGGAGTACATCAGCTGCAGCCTCAAGGACTACATGGTCCGTCATGCAGACCAGCTCGCCAATCCCGCGAACCGTATGGCGTTGACCCGTCGCGTCATCCAGGCGGTGAGCCGACTCCACGACAAGGGCGTGGGCCATCGCGACCTCAAGCCCGAGAACATGATGATCGACCTCGACGACGAGCTGAGGGTTGTACTTATTGACTACGAGACTGCACACGACGAGGAGGCTATGCGACACACCGTCGCCACCACGTACATCACCAAGCCCTTCGCCACACCGGAACAACTCAGCTGCATCATGCATCCCGACCGCATCGACACCCTCAAGACCCTCAGAATGGCCAGAATGATCGATTCATACCAAGTGGGGCTGGTCATCGTGGCCCTCAACAGCGTTACGACCGCCGCTGAGTACGACGCGTTCATCGGAAAGCTGCACCAGCAGAAGGGGATGCTCATGGGCCAGCTACACACACTGGACCAGGTGGACACCGACGCGGGGCGGGACTTCGCCGTCAACATGATACAAGGCGACGACGACGTGCTGAAAGACCTCTGCAACAAGCTTCTGGCGTCCCGGGTGGGCGAGAGGAAGGCGCTGTGCGAGGTGCTGGACCACGCGTACTTCACGGCCTCGCACAGCGACCCTTACCCCGCCGCAAAGGCTCTGGACGCAAAGATCCACGCCGACAGCCGGGCCAAGGCCGTGGCCTCACTGATGCATGCAGTGGCGCCAGTATCGCTCCGATGCAACAGCCTGATCGACGTCTGTAACAGTCTGTACTTCTCGGATGAGGACTTCAGTCGGGTGGATATCGTCTTCAGCGGCCACATCACCGGCGACGAGGGGTCTGTGTTGCCCCGGTTACTCGATCCCCGGACGGCGGGTAAGGAAAGCCTCGGGAGTATCCCCATCTTCAACTCGGGCACGTTGATCCCCACGATCGATGTCCTGGACATCCGAGGCACCGTGGAGGCAGAGCGCTTCTTCGTCGGGTTCGGCAAGCTGCTGGTCCTGGCCCTCGTCAATGGTATCCGAATCGACTACAGGTACGTGACGCTGGCCTTTTGCAAGGGCATTGTTGGCCAAGATCTCGTCATCGACGACCTCCGAAACCTCGCCCCCAAGCCCTACGAGACGGTGCTGGCGAGCCCACATCTCAGCGACGTATCGTATTTGTTCCCCGACGACACGACGCCGACCTCCAAGCACGAGCTGATGGGGCTGATCACCACGGCGTACAATGATGTGCTGCGTCTCATTGCCAAGGGCTTTACCAGCTGCGAGTCGATCGCCGATCACATCAAGGCCCTGTCCCCCGAGGGGCTGCGTTCCCTCATGTTCGAGCAGCAGCTGGTTGACGTCGACCGCATCATGATGTGCTTCAAGCCAGACCCGACATCGACGTTCCACACCCATTTCAGGGCCGCGCTTGGCCGTATGAATCGGGACACCGACCTCATGACCAAGATGCAGCACCATCTCTTCTTCACGTCCCGGCTGCCTCCCCCACACAGTATCAGCATCGTGACTGGGGAGGGCCGGGCAATCATGAGCAAGTCTTGTGACACCAGCAACCCGCACATCGTGGTGCCGGTCACGACATCGCCTGACGATATGTACGATCTACTGTTTGATTCCCTCAGACCGTTGCCTCTGCCCCGTGAGCGGTGCTTCCACACCTTCAGGATTGTCGAGCGTCTGGAGCCGTACAACATCGACAAGATCCAGACAGACATCCGCAACAACAAGCTGCTGCAGGAATGCAGCACCGTCACCCTCAGCCGAGGCCACTGGCCCCCTGTGCCTGCGATGCGGATGTGTCCCAGCTGCGGGCATTGCGGCGAACGCACAGCGGCTGACCTCGACACGTGCAAGCTCTCCAAGTGTCCGTGTGGGAACGTGTTCTGTCACGTCTGTCTGAAGACGGGGATCACCGACCTCCACAACGACCCTCACATCACTGCGGAATGCACGCTCAAAGAACGACAGGTGGCGAAGCTGCCTCCTGGGATCGAGGCGACCGTCGAGTTTGTGTGTCCTGTCTGCAGTAAGCAATGCTATACCCCCGAGTCCGTTAGACAGCCTCATTGCAGACATTGTCAGACGCAGCTCTGTCTGGGCCATGTTGACGCCATCAGACTCCACGTAGGACAGACGTGTGAGCAGTACAATGACCGGCTGTACGCCGCACTCGGTGGGAAAAGGTGCCCCGGATGTCGGGCTGTTGTCGAGAAGATATCGGGCTGTGATCACGTCGTCTGTACCTGGTGCAGGACCGCGTTCAACTATTGAGCATGCTGGGTAAATGTATGATGTTGCGTTCATAGACATCGCCTTGCTCAACCATAAATGAACAGATTAACAGCATTCAGTCTGCCATCACATTGCCTGACCGCCTCAAAAATCATCTCTTTAATTCCACGCCGTCACACGCCTTCCGAGTTAAGGTAAGGAAATACCTGCCAGGCACATCACGTCACATGGTACAGAATAGCATCCAGCAGGTGTAGTCTACTCGCGAGCACGACGTCATCCGTGGCCGGCACCGCCCCGTCGATCCCGGGGTAAATCGCCGCCACATCGGCCACCCCAACCTCCCGCGCCGCCAACCCCGCCAACCGCCGCCTCTCAGGCATAGGAAGCACCGTGACGGGCCCGGCGTCCTCTCTGCTGAACTGCCGAGGGAACAGGTCGGCGAGTTGACCCAGTAAGTCGGGGGTCGGGGAGGATGTCGCGCAGAGCTCAAACATCACTTGGCGACGGACCGCGGATCGCAACACGGCCTGCCAGTGGCCGCTGGTGGCTGACACGAGCTCCAGTTGCCACATGTCGTCGAGCCGCGTGGTCGTGGCAGACGTTCCAGGTTGGGGAATTCCACCATAGATATAAAGTGATCGCTTGGACGGGACGTATGCCAACTGGTGGGCGGTGCGGGGGTGGGGCGGCGACGTGTCCTCCAAGGGGGCCAGTTCGGCGTATAGATTGGACAAAGGATAGACTTGAGTCGGGTCGGTGGTTGATGTCATGATCTGGGACCACCGAGCACAAGTCAAGTCAAACGTCCAAATCTCATTATGCGCGAGGGTGTCGGGCTTGTCGACGTTCTGAATTGCGACGGAAAGGAAGATCATGCGATTCTCTTCATCGAACGCCGCGCAATGGAAGCCCAGACAGACGGGTGCCCGGCTCACCACCCGCACCGTGTGTTGCTTTCCGTGTTGGATAGCTACCACATCGCGGAGATCCTCGTTATCTACTGTTCTTCCACCAATCAAATAAGTAGAATCGGTCACGCTATCGTAAAACGCACTGGCGGAAGCCCGTTGCAAATCAACCGACCCGCTGCAAGGCAGGCTGCTCCACGCGCTCTTTTCGATATCATAAAGATACGCACCGCCCGACACCGGTGAATTTGGTCCCGAGCCCGTGCCACCCACGACCAGCACCCCGTGAACCGTCGGAATGTATGCCATCGCGACATCGCATGCGGCGGTCGGTCCTCCGTGGCCCGATCTTCCATGAATCATTGACCACCCGTCCGTCGGGGTGCGATGCCACAACTCGGTGCCTTCGCCCCTCACCCGAGATGACGAACGACCATACATATAAACTGTCTGATGGGCGCGAGCGACGACGAGCCGGTGGCATGATCGGGCAGGCATTCCCCCCAGCCCAGGCCCCTCGGTGACGAACTCACCACGATCAGTCTGGAACAGCGCCGTGTCATCAAATTCCTCGGTGCCGGACCATCCACCACAAATGAGAAGATCAGTGCCGTTGATGGCCACCATTTGATGCCCACCCCGGCCGCGGGGGGTGGGGGCGGTGGGGGTGATGCGGTGGGGGATAAACTTGAGAGGCGTCTTCCGGGGGTTGAATATTAGATTCGGAGATGACATGATCTCAGATTCTAGCTCGTTGATTGGTGTTGTCATTACTAGCCGGAACACTGACGCCAATTTTTCATCAAGTGTTTTTTCCGCTAGATTGACCGCATCTTCAACCAAATCTCGGTGAACACACATTCTGATCAGCTGCTGCGCCCCGACAGTTGGCCTTGGCACCGTCTGCACTGTCAACCCCCGCTGCTCGAGGTGAGCTCTGACTGCCGCCTCTGGATACCCAGTAACGGCAACGTGCCACAGCGAGAGGTTGAACTGGGACTGCTGTCCTGTTTCTACTGTGATCTGAGTGAGTTTAGTGGGGGTTTGGGGGTTTGGCGAACCTTTATGAACTTGGCGGGGAAGGGTGGGGCGTTCGTCAGTGGGGACGGCTGAAGGTCAAAGGCCTCGGTCGTAGGGGAACTCCGGAAGCTGTGCTGTAGCGCCGTGGTCATGTCGCTCAGCGTCACGCCCATCTGTACTGTGAAATCGAGGACCATGCACGGATGCCGCCGTTCATGCTTGCCAAATGAGATGGATGTGACGAATGCAAGGGACTTGAGCTGTAAAATCACACTATGAGACGCAGTTCGACGTTGTGCCACCCAACGAGAGTTGGCATCGCTGGGCTCGTGAATAGTGAGGAGTTCTGCCGAGAAATTTTGTTGTTGGCTACTACATGAGAATATCTCATAAGAAAGAAGTGCTGGAGGACTATCCAGCTTGTAATCGTTCACTTGGTGGGGCGTGCTAAGAGTAGCAGGCTCCCCAGTGGCCTGTTCGCTTGAAGACATCCGTCGGAGGTAGGAGGCACCAAGCAATATTCAGCGGCTGTACGGCAACTATATGCAGAGTATAGCCGATCTAGGCACACTTTTCGTGTCTGGGTGTCTTTGACTAAATCGAACGCGAGTTTGTTTCCTCTGCTATGGCCTCCTCCGAAGGTAACACTGTTGATGGGCAGTCCCGCAAGTACTCCAACAGCAACATCCGCGACCCTGAGCATTTCCAGGAGATTGGCGTGAAGATGCTCGGGTTTGCCACCCTTGAGAATGGTGAGAAGCGTGTGAAGGGCAAGTTCCATGGAATCCGTGCTCACGCGAACCCCCTTGCGGACATGCTTGTGAAGTACCCCACATCTCCCGCTGAGTTCGACATCACGCCTCTTTTCACGCCCGAAGCCATTGAGCGGAGTGGCAACATCACGATTGTGGACGTTGGTTGCGGTTACGGTGGTATGACCACACGCCTTGGCGAGATCTACCCCGAGCGCCTTACGCTCGGCCTTGAGATCCGCGAGGTCGTTGTTGAGATTGGCCAAGAAGACATTCTCAAGCGCCGTGCGGCTTCGCCCGGCGAGTACGGCAACTGCGCTATTATCCGGACCAACGCGATGAAGTACTTCCCATGCTACTTCACCAAGGGCCAGCTGGACGCCATGCTCTTCCTGTTCCCCGACCCTCACTTCAAGAAGTCCAACCACCGCCGCCGGATCATCTCATACGGTCTCCTCGCCGAGTATGCCTTCGCCATCAAGAAGGGCGGCCTCGTGTACACCGCGACGGACGTCAAGGACCTCATGGACTGGATGGAGAGCCAGTTTGAGCTCAGTCCCATGTTTGAGACCGTTGACATCGAGACCCTGGAAGGGAAGGAGAAGGCCGTCGTCGAGAGCATCGGCACGGCCACGGCGGACGCGGAGAGGGCCAAGCGGAAGGACGGGGAGCACCACATCAGGGTGTTCCGCCGCGTGTGAGCGGAATGCGGACGATAAATGATCACGGCTGACTTTAGAGTGGTGCAGGGGATGCCGGGGCCTGCAGGGTGGCATGCATGGTGGGTGATGGACGCCGCACAGAGCTACGATGCGTCGGGATGGCCCGGTATTAGGTTAGTTGGAGAACTATTAATGAGCACAGTAGTGAGGTCTGCGCGATGTAATATTTAACGATTGATGATCTCTCACACGACGAACATCGCGTGAAGGTAGGGCGGCTGCTGGGCCTTCTCCCGCTCCCTGTTGATCTCCGCGAGCTGCTCGGGAATCCACGTCCCCCACTCGGCGACGGCCGCCTGCTCTAACCTCGAACAGAGATGGAACGCAGCCTCCGCACCGGCCTTGGCGCCGTCAATGCTGTCTGGCGTATCCACGTTAATCACAAACACACGATGGATGCTGCCCTTGGTCTCCACTTCGATCCCAATGAACTCGCAGACATCAGCAAAAACACGCTCCTCGAAAGTTATCACAAGATGGAAGGGGAACTCGGCTCCGGCGTTCCGACACGTCTGTTGGAATGACTCGGGGAACTCCTTCACCTGGCTGTCGCGCTGAAGCATCTTGAGGACGCCAGTCTGGCTGTAGCTGAGTAAGAGGGGATGCGGACGACAAACTAGGCAGGATTCTCTGTATTGCAGGCCTCGATAAGATTAAGGTACGTAACATAGCGCTGCGTGTTGAATGGAAACGTAAGAGGCGGCCCAGTAGCTCCAGGAAGCTTCACGGCGGCGGAGGACCCATATGAATTGATTTTGTTGGGCTCAAAGCCCTTTTTGAGAAATAAATCGTGCGCCTCCACACTTCTATTGACGTTACTGGCACACACCAGCGCGAGGAAGTACTGATTCCTAGCAGAGCTCATTGTGCAGTGCAGATAATTGATTTACATATCGACGATGTGCGCATAATACGCTTGCCCTATGGAAGCATACATGGGCTTGCGCTGAATTGGAATTCATCACACCAAACTTAGCAAACAATAAAAAGGCTTGTTTGACGAAAACACGAAAAAATGGGGCAAAAACAGCCCGTTCGTCTCAAATATGCAGACGTTGTGAGAATTATTGCTGAATGCGACATTGGCAAGACAGTGAAAACCCTACGCGTGGACGAGTACCTTGATACCAAGAGTGTTTCGGATGAAAGTGATCGGCAGTTCATGACACAGACGCTCTTTGGCATTGAACAGCACGAGCAGCTAATTTCGAAGACCGTTGACCTTTATTTGAAGCACAACTCCACGGCTCTCCCCACCGACGCCCCTGCGTACCGCGTTTTGGTGTACTGGCTGGTGTTCCGTCTTTCTGAACTGGGTATGAAGCAGTTCATACGTCTTCTCAAGTCCCAGGGTGGCCCCAAGGCACTCCTCTTCCTCCGTTTCTTCACTTCCAAGTCGTCTGAGGGTCTTTTGGTCGAAACGTGGGGCGCTTTCTACGACGAGGAGCATGTTCGCGAGAAGATGGTCGGCGAGCTCTACGATATCGCCGAGGGCGCGGCGTCTGACATCGCGGCCCTCGTCCAGCAGGTTGAGGGCGGCGGCGGCGGCGCGCGGTCCGATAAAGCCCCCATCACCACCAAACAGGAGCCTTTCGCCATCACCAAGCCCAAGCCACGGACCATCCCCGAACCTGAGGTCCTGAACCAAGAGTTCAAGTCGCGCCCCGTTCCCAAACACGACGGCCACAAGAAGATTGAGCAGCAGCTGGAGAAGGAGCGGGCCGAACGGAAGGCAACCAAGCCCCGCCCGCCCAAACTCAGCGAAGGCACCCAACGCATGTCCCGCACGGAGAAGATGCGCCAGGAGCTCGAGGAGGCGCCGCTCGCCGAGTTCAAGTCCCGCCCCGCCCCCGTCCCGCCCAAGGCCACCGTCCGCCTTAACGCGGCAGCAATCCTCCGGGAGGACGCGCTGTATCAGAAGAGAATCAAGGCCGAGGCGGAGCAGCTCAAGCAGTACGAGGCGGAGCTTCGCGATTCGTCCAACTACGATCGCTGGAAGAAGGAGGAAAAGGCGAAAAAAGACGCCGAGCAGGCCGAGCTAGTCGCCCAACGGAAGCTCGAATCGGCAGCCGCGATGGACGACGCGAAGGAGGCCCGAATGCTCGAGCTCCTCAAGCGCCAGACGCTCGTCGCTGAGATCCAGGAGGAGGTCGCCGCGGAACTCGACGAGCTGGAACGACTGAGGGCGGTGGAGAACAAGAAGCTGCAGGACAAGGCCCGGAAGCTTCAGGCGGAGGTCAAGGAGGGGCCCCGGCAGCAGCAGGCGGCGCTCATGGACGACAAACGGCGCCTCGTGGAACAGCTTAAGACGGAGGCCGAGGAACTCGACGCGGAGGTCAAGGCGCAGCGCGAGAAGGAGCGCGCCGAGAAGGAGGACCTCATCCGGCAGATCCGCGCCGTCGAACGCGTGCCCAAGGCGTCCGCCGGGAAGGACTTCGACCCCGCCACCACGGCCGGGCTCGGGCTCATGGATGAAATGAGCCTCGTCGAACTCCGACGCAGGCTCCAGCTCGCCAAGGAGGTCGAGGCGGACGAGGAGGACCGGAAACGGCGGGGGATCGTCGACAGACGGGAGGCGCGGGAACAGGAGCTGATAGCGAAGGCAGGGAGGGTCAAGCAGTACAGACAGGCCGCACACCACGCCGCTAGAGCCGACAGAGCGAGCAAGGTGTCCAGCAGAGCGAGCACGGCCAGCCAGATGGAGGTGACTCGACTCAAGTCGGCGAGCATGGCACAGCAGAAGCTCGATGCGAAGAGGGAGAAGCGCAGGGCCGAGGCCATCAAGCTCGCCCAGATGGCCCAGGAGAAGAGGGACCACGCGCGACGCCTGACCAAAGAGGCGCGCGCCACGAAGGAGAGATGGTACGCTGACATGGCCCACAACGCAGAGAAGACGGTGGCCAAGTTGGAGAAGCAGCGGAACGCGGAACGAGCGACCAAGCAACAAGAGGCCGAGCGTGAGGCGGAGAACCAACAGAAACGCGTCGAGGCGGAGCGGGAGAAGAAGGAAGCGGAGGCGGAGGCGCGCGAGGCAGCGTTCAACGAGAAGAAGGAGGAGGCCGCCGAGGCTGCAAAGGTAGAGGCCGCAAAGAAGGAGGCGAACATCGCCAAGGTGCGCGAAATTGAGGGGGCTGCGAAGGAGACGCTCGAGCGGACGCAGCCGTATAGGGCGCGACAGACTGCGGAGGCTAAGGCCGAGCGCACGGCAGCGAAAAAGGGGTGAGGTTGTGACGATAAACAGATTCTCTTCGAAGCTGTTTATAGATTGTATTAGAGTTATGTGTGGACGCGGGCGGTAGCGGGCTGACGCCAAACCACGGCTGCTTTGTTGACGGCTTTTTTCGTGGCAGTTTTCAGAGCTTGTCGGGGCAGCCACAATGATTTTTGACAACACCAAGTACTTTGACAAGAGAAGCAAAGAATGAAGCACTACGTGACAAAAGAGGAGTTTGGTCGGCGATCGGCTAAGATTATCGCAGAGCATGTCCAGCAGCGGATCAGCAAGTACGGAGTATGTGTTTTGGGTCTTTCAGGCGGGTATGTCCATCAATTCACGCCTCTAACGCAGCAACACGCCACGCCCAGTGTATGAAGCGCTAGCAAACATCAAGGACATCGACTGGGCCAAGGTTCAGCTCTTCCTGATCGACGAGCGGTACACACCCAAGAACGAGGACTACGCTAACGTTCGTCCCATCAAGTGACCTCCTTATCCAGCAGCGAATGCTCCACGAGACGCTGATTGACCGAGTCCCGATCCCTGCGGCCAACGTCCACCTCCCCAACACCGACCTCCCGCTGAGAATCTGCATCGACAACTACGCCGCTGAGATTCGAACACTGGCAATGAACGTAGACAGCGACGCGTCCATCAACGTCCTTGGCATCGGCCCTGACGGCCACACGGCATCCCTTTTCCCGCCATACGTCGAGAGCGAAGAGGCCCTCGAGGTCGTCGGCACACAGACGGAACTCTTCCCAGTCCACCAGCGCGTCTCGCTCACACTCAGGTCCATTCAACACGCCGGTCAGCTCGTGTTTCTGCTTCCCACCGAGGAGCGTCTGACGCACGCCTTGGAGGTGCACGACGGGCCCGTCCAGCAGCTCATGGGGCCTAAGACGGACGTTATCGCCATAGAAGGATCCGACGCGGCATAGAGGGTCGGTGCAGATGGATAAATGGGTTTAGAATCGATCAGGTTCCTTGCATAAGTCAACCTTTGCATTTATCTTGTTTCCGCAATGTTTACTCATCGGCACCTCCGTCGAAATCGTCAACCACCTTCACCTCACTGTCCTCGTAGTACTGCAGCACGTGATCCAGCTGCCCCACCACCGCCAGCAGCGTGTCGTCGTCACTATAGTCGAGTGGGTGGTAATGCACCAGCGAGTAATCGCTCACGACCTGGGCGATCGCATCGTTCACCTCGCTGAACATCGGCAGGTCGAGGTTAAGCTGGGCTACCAACTCGAATGGGTCGGGATATATTCCACTGAGGTTATCCTTGTCTTTTGGCGTTAGCAAGTCGACCTTGCTAAGAAGGTTGATGTGAGGGAGTCCGAGAGCGAGCATAGCGCTGAGGGCGGCGAGGCTACTATACACTAGCGCGCCCGAGTCGGCCATGAACGTCGACTCGCTGAGATACACGGCGCATGTCCGGTAACCCATCTGGTTCAAGGTGTTGACAAAGGTGGCCATCACGTCCAGGTGCGTGAACAGCTCAATCTGCCCGGGACAGTCTATCAACAGGTAGTCGTCGGAAAAGTCCCCGAGTTGCTCGTCCAGCCAGTCGAAGTCGCGGACCACACGCTCCATTCCAAATACAAGCGCACCGTTAGGGCCGAGATCTGGGTATGTGGTCATGATTTGGTCCACGGTAAGGAGCTCACGAACATCTGGGTCAGAGAATAAGGTGGGAGGACGCACCAATGCTGGGCTCGTACTGAAGCTCGTCGGCTGCGGGGTCAAAGTTCATGATGTGCACGGTACGGCGCATCGATTGGAGATATTCAGTCATATGCGCGCAGTATGTGGATTTTCCAGCGCCGGCTGTGCCAATCACAAGCTGAGCATACTTTCCCATCCCGTTACGCTCACTTTGATTTCTTGAGTCGATTTATGATACCCGGAAATGATTGGCCTTGTATACGATCACCAACAACCAACGCGACATATCATGATGATAGTTTACAATCAATACCTCAGCGGAAGTCTCTCCGGCGAATCATCTCGCTGAACGGCACCCGTTCTGGTGCCGAATGGGCTGCCGCGCTGGGTGTGGCCATCCGCCCCCCCATGGTCGCATCTGGACGCTGGGTACCCGTAGCCCGGCCGCCACGGGGTGCAGACCTCGGTCTATGTCTGTTCTGGCCCGCAGCAGTGTGTCCTGCTGACGGCTGCGCCCTCGTCTGCCTCATGGACATGGCAGGACCGTCCCGCACCGGTGTGGTGAACTGTGAGACCCCCTGGGGTGCGTGACGTCTCGGCTGTGTGGACATGGCGTATCTACCGGCCATTGTGGCCGACGAGGGCCGGGGGCGGGCTGTGCGCTGCTTGCTGTTCCTCTGAAAGTCCAGATGGCGGGCAAGGCGTATCACCTCCTTCAGCGCGGGGTCGTTGGGCTCTAGCTGCTCTGATCTCACAGCAAGTGCCCTTTGAACAAACTTGTGGGCAAGTGATGATTTGTTGATCGACTGGTAAATGCAGGCAATGAAGTAGCATGACTCTGCAGTGTCGAGGTGATCCGACCCGAACGCGCTCTCCCGTGCAGCGAGCGCCTTGAGGTGGTGTTCGAGGGCTTCGGCGTACTTCATCTGGTCTCTCAGCACCTGTCCCATGTTAGAGTACGTTGTGGCGACGAGCGGGTGCTGATCCCCTAACAACTTGGACCGGATGAGTGCTGAACGCGAGTACAGCGCCATAGCATCGGCTAGCTTGCCGTTCTGATCCTCTATACATCCCAGGTTATGGAGAATGTCGGCCAGCGCCAAACGATCAGAACCCTTCGACGTGTCGCATAGCTGCTTGGCCTTGTTGAGAACCTTGGCCGCCTCGAACTTCTTGCCGCCCTGACGCATGTACAGCAACCCAATATTGACATACACGGCCGCTACGGCCGGGTGGGTCCTTCCAAAAGTGCTCTCAACAATGTGCAAGGACTCTGTAAACGCATCCAGAGCCTTGCTATATTGTTCTTGCTCCATGTGGCACACACCTGTAGCCAGCCAGACGTTTGCTACGAACACTGGGTCGCTATCTTGTGAAGAAAGCAGCGTTTCGATCAGCTCATAGAGGATTTCGCCCGCCTTTGCGTGCTCACCGAGCTCTAAATACTCCAGCGATGCTTTGTAGCTGTCGTCCGTGCTCGGCTTTTTCATAGAAGCCAATTTTTTGGACATTTCGCCTTTATTTCCAACGAGATTAATGCAGCCGATTGGTATGTATCACGTGATTACTAGCCATCGGCCTCGCATATTCACTGATGAGCCACATATTATAAACCATTAATGTCCTCACCATCGCACAGACCTCATCCTACCCCAAAATTGCAAGATGATGATCCGTTCATCGACCGTGATCGGATCTATACTCTTCTTACTCATCGGCTGCTTCCCGTTTCTTCTTGTGAACACGTTTTGGGCGGAGCTCGTCTTTCTTGAGGGACTTCCTGAGGGGAAAGAGATGGGCACAGCGCTCAGCAACTCCTACAACTTTGCCAACATTGGTCTGGTGATCTATACCATTGGCCAGTTGCTTGGCGGGAAGCGTTTCGAACGGTTTTTCCGCGACGATCTCGTCATAGCCATCCTGCTTGTTCTGGGCATTCTTTCGTCTCTTATGCTTGCCCTCCTGTGGGATGAGACCTCCATCGTATCTGGCCACGAGTTCTCCCCATTCATCTACCTCGGGTCGTTCATGTCGGGCGTCGTCGGCTGTTTTGCCATGGTGGTTCTTTTTGCCTTTGCGTCCCAGTACCGGCCCACGTTTACTTCTTGGCTATCGTGTGGCCTGTCATCATCCGGCATCGTGACCTCTCTCTGGTCTGAGGTTCAGCTCCATCTCATCCCCCCAGGCTTTCCCACAGTGCGTCTCACATTCATCCTGGCTGCTGTGGGTCACGCCGTGTGTGGTGCAGCATTCCTAACCGTGTGGCTGATCCGCTCCCCCTTTCTCAGACGGGATCATCTTCCCATCACCGAGAAGGACATCCAAGACACCTCACCGCCCATCCCCACCCCCCCACCCGGCACTGGACTGCTACAGACCATCGCACGGGACTACATGCCGCCAATCCTCACCCAAATGGTGAACTCGGCGTGCATCTACTTCATCATGCCAGGTCTCTTGCCCTTCATGGCTTCCCCATACGGGAAAGAGCTCCAGCCGCTGCTCAACTTCATATACCAATCCACAAACGTCGCCGGGCGACTCCTCGGCGGCGTGGAGGTTCTCCATCGGTTACATATCTCATATTACGTCGCTGTGTACTTGGCGCTCGTTGTCGCCATCGTTTCTCAAGTCCTCCTAACCGCGTCGTTCGATGCCCCGTTTATAGGCCATAGCGAGTGGATACTGGAGGCTGGCGTGCTCGCCACACTCACTGTTATCAACGGATACGTCGGTACATCCGTCTACACTCAGTTCAGCGCCCGGTTGCCGGCAGTAACCCGAGCTCGCGTCTGTCGAGCTACGTCACTTGCAAACCAGGCGGGCTTCGCCATTGGTAGTATCATGTGTCTGCTGTTCGTGAAGGCAATGGCATTCTTTTCTTGAGGCGCTTCCGCCGTTATAGTTCATATCATCATAGTTCATATTTCTTATTTATCTCTAGATATCAAGATAAACGATGTTGTTTGCTTTGGCTCAGGAGTTTCCTACATACCACGGCTACACAGGCAAGTCAACAGCCCGAGTGCGCATTATCGATCATACTATTATCTCAGCAGGCACATTTCATCCAGATTCAGGTAGATTGCGCCCCGGACAAAAATGCGTGACCCGATTGGGATTCCGTCCCCCACCGCTGTCGTTGCGACGTTGGGGTTGGTGCCGAAATTCAATTTGACTCGGTCGACTGTGGCAGTCGATTGCCTGACAATCAGCCGACAAACAACCCAAAAATCCGTTCGTATGCCCGAGAACGACTTTGGTATGAACTCCATGGACATGAGCCCGCCCTTCCGCGCCGCCGGCGGCGAGTCCGCGATGCTGGACCCCGAGTCCTTCCACCCTGACGTCGCGGCGATGCTTTCCTCGAGCAACGACGCCGAGAAGGGCACGAAGGAGCTCCAGAACGACATCATCCGCCACGTCAAGTACGACCTGGGCCGCACGAAGCACACTGTGGACACGTTCGGCCTGTACCAGGCGACGGCCCTCTCGCTTCGCGCCCGGCTGCTGGACCGTTGGAACCGCACGCAGGAGGAGTTCATTGTGAAGGGAACCAAGCAGGTGTCGTACCTCTCGCTCGAGTGGCTGATGGGGCGCGCGCTGACCAACGGTCTTCTCAACACCGACAAGCTCGCCAACTACCAGGCCGCGCTGCACGGTCTCGGAGCCAAGATGGAGGACATCGAGGAGGAGGAGATGGACGCCGCGCTCGGCAACGGCGGGCTCGGCCGGCTCGCGGCCTGCTACCTCGACTCGTGCGCGTCGCTGTCGCTCCCCGTGTGGGGCTACGGCCTGCGTTACAAGTACGGCATGTTCAAGCAGGACATCAAGGACGGCTACCAGGTGGAGACGCCCGAGTACTGGCTCACCCGGGGCAACCCCCACGAGGTTGAGCGCAACGATGTGCAGTACGACATCAAGTTCTTCGGCAACACCGCGCCCGTGTACGACGAGAAGCTCGGTCGCACCGTCTTCAAGTGGGAGAACTACCAGCCCGTGCGCGCCGTCGCGTACGACACGCTCTGCCCCGGGTACAACACCAAGAACGTGCTCAACATCCGTCTGTGGGAGGCGCGGCCGTGCGAGGAGTTCGACTTCCGGCTCCACACCCACGGAGACTACCTCAACGCCGTGCGCGACAAGCTCGAGACCGAGAACATCACGTCCGTGCTCTACCCGAACGACAACATGGACCAGGGCCGCCGCCTGCGCCTCAAGCAGCAGTACTTCTTCGTGTCGGCCTCGCTGCAGGACATGATCAACCGCTTCCGCTCGCACAACATCCCGCTCAGCGAGTTCCACACCAAGTTCTCCATCCAGCTGAACGACACGCACCCCACGCTCGCCATCCCCGAGCTCATGCGGCTGCTCATTGACGAGTACCACTTCGAGTGGGAAGTTGCGTGGAACGTCGTCGTCAAGACGTTCGCCTACACCAACCACACCGTGCTGCCCGAGGCGCTCGAGAAGTGGCCCGTCCACATGATCCAATCCATGCTCCCCCGCCACTACGACATCGTCACCGAGATTGACCGCCGCTGGACCGAGAAGATGTACGCCATGTACCCCAAGCGCGACGACCTCGTCCACGCTGTGCGCGTCGTCAAGGACGGCTGCGTCCACATGGCCAACCTCGCCATCGTCGGCTCGTTTGCCGTCAACGGCGTCGCGGCGCTTCACAGCGAGATTGTCAAGACTGATGTCTTCCCCGAGTTCGCCCAGGTCTTCCCCGAGAAGTTCCAGAACAAGACCAACGGCGTCACGCTCCGCCGCTGGCTGCGTCAGGCCAACCCCGGGCTGACGGCGCTCATCACCGAGACGCTGACGGGCCTGGGCGAGGTGCGGCAGGAGGCCGACTGGGTGATGCACCCCGAGAAGCTCAAGGCGCTGACCGAGCTGGTGGACGACGCGGCCTTCATCGAGGACATCGCGGCCATCAAGCTCGCCAACAAGGAGCGGCTCGCCAAGTTTGTGGAGAAGAAGATGGGCATCAAGCTCAACACGGACGCCATCTTCGACATCCACGTCAAGCGCATCCACGAGTACAAGCGCCAGCTGATCAACGTGCTGGCCATCATCTGGCGCTACAAGGAGATCAAGACGATGGTCGCCAACGGCGCGTCGCTCGACGGCATCGTGCCCCACGTCTCCATCTTTGGCGGCAAGGCGGCCCCGGGCTACGAGAAGGCCAAGCTCATCATCAAGCTGATCAACAGCGTCGCCGACGTCATCAACAACGACGAGGACATTGAGGGCAAGCTGCAGGTCGTGTTCATCCCGTCGTACAACGTGTCGTCCGCCGAGATCATCATCCCCGCGTGCGACGTGTCGCAGCAGATCTCAACGGCCGGTATGGAAGCATCCGGAACAGGGAACATGAAGTTCGCCGCCAACGGGGCCCTCATCATCGGGACTATGGACGGAGCCAACATCGAGATCCGCGACCACATCGGCCACGAGAACATGTTCATCTTCGGCCTCACCGCTGACAAGGTTGCTGCCGCCCGCGCGGACAACAACAACGGCGCCAAGGTGGACCGCGCGATCCACGACATCCTCGTCGACATCGAGGCCGGCGCGTTTGGCGAGGCCCGCGAGTTCTCGTCCATCGTGAACGACCTTCGCGGCTCGGACTACTACCTGCTGAACCGCGACTTTGCCGACTACCTGCGTGCCCGCCGCGAGGTCGAGGAGGTGTACGCCGACCAGATGGAGTGGCACCGCCGCTGCCTGCACTCGATCGCCCGCATTGGCTTCTTCTCGTCGGACCGCTCCATCACTGAGTACGCCAACGACATCTGGGGCGTTGACGCCGTGAAGGCCGGTGCGGTTGACCCCGCCGACCTGCCCACCGTTCGGGACTACGGCAGCCTCGTGTCGCCCGACAAGCCCCGCGACGTCACCTTTGGGTTCTAG
>PPCM01000872.1_pt1 | contig 17807 bp, 15 predicted proteins | sample 1555541 | NCBI WGS metagenome assembly PPCM01 (sample SAMN05284479, study PRJNA326546) | Marine sediment metagenome, whole genome shotgun sequencing project. | isolation source: marine sediment | place: Germany: Wadden Sea | collected 2012-09-05 | reverse complement strand
CTATGCATCTTTTCTTCTAATGCAGTGTATAAAACTTCTTTATCAGTTAAAAACTCATCGCTATCAAGATTATTAATTAATGCAATGATATCGGCATAAAGTGTTTCATCAATTCTACTATTTGCCTTTTGAGTTGTTTTGTAGTTTGTAGCAAATAAACCAGGGTGAGTAATTTCCCATTGAGCATATAGCTCAACTTCAAATTTCACTTTATCTCTTGTAGTTACTTGACCTGTATTAGATACATATGTTAAAAGTTTACTTGTGTATTTATCAACTTCTGTGATAAAAGGAATCTTAAAGAATAATCCTTTTTTGTTCACAACTTCAACATTTCTAAATCTAGGATCAAGTTTGTTGATTTCTACAGCATCTTGATTATTTGTATCAACAATAACTTCTTTGGTGTCATTGAATATTTTTACAACAGCCATTTCATCTTGTTCAACAGTATAGATGAACATATTTGCTGTTACAAGTAAAAGAACTAACAATGCTCCGAGTATAATTCTAAAAACAGGAATTTTCTTTGTTGGTCTAATTGGCTTCACATTATCAGTAAATGGTGCGCCATTGTTTTGACCGAAATTTGGTGTTTTATTATCTGTCATATCGCGCCTCCTAATTTAATGATCCTGGACCAAGTGGTAAGACTTCTAACACATTACCAGTTGAATCTAAATCAATGATGAACTTCTTATCTGTTCTAGACATAACTTTTTCCATCGTTTCGATGTATAAACGTCTAGCTGTAATATCTTTAGATACTTCATACTTTTCTAAAATTTGCTCGAATGCTAGTACATCACCTTTTGCTTGTGCTACTTTTGTTTCTTTATAAGCTTTTGCATCATTGATTAGAACTGTTGCATCAGCATTTGCCTTAGGGATCTTCTCATTATAATATTTCTGAGCATCTAATTCTAATTGATCTTTTTCGTTTCTTGCGATATTTACACCATCATAAGCTTCTTGAACTTCGTCAGGTAGTAATACATCTGTTAATTTAACACTGTCAACTTTTACACCTAAACCATAAGTATTTAGTTTTGCTTGCAGTTCAGGTAATACTTCTACAGCGATATCATCTTTTTGAACAAGTGAGATATCAAGTGGTTTATTTTGCATATTTCTTCTTAGAACAGATTCAAATGCCAAACGAATCGTACCTGTTGGATTGTCACAGTTAAATAGATATGCTTCTGCATCTGTAATTCTATATTGAACAATGGCACCAACATCTACCATATATCCACCTTTAGTTAAGATAATTCTTTCTTCATCTACATCTGTATACGTTGCCGCCTGATTCGTAGTAGCTTCTGTTGCAATAGCATAGCCATATTGAATAGACTGTACTTCGTTCACGTTAATAGGTGTCATTCTATCAATTACTGGTATCTTGAAGTGAATACCTGGATCTTCAACGATTTGAACAACTTCGCCAAATCTCTGAATAACAGCCTGCTCTTCTACACCAAGCGTATAAAAGCCGTTCATTCCTATGAAGCCAACAATTGCAACGATGACTACAATAACAACGACGTTTGCTATGGTTCTTTCCATAATGCCTCCTTATGTTTTACGTTATCCCTAATTATATCATAGTTTTTATCCAAAAAAATCGCAACTAAACCCTTATAACATTTATAGTCTTTTAATAAGTCGCAAATAAGTGTAAACTTATACTAAAGGAAGTGTTTATATGACAAAAAAGAATTTTATCGTTGATGTATTAGGGAGATTTAAGAACCATCATATAGAATCATTTGCTTCTCAGATTGCTTTCTATATCATGTTATCAATTTTTCCCTTTCTAATTTTATTACTAATGTTTTTAACCAATGTTTCTGTTAGTTATTCTGAAGAAATGAGTATGATTTATAGAATGATACCTGATGCAGCTTCTTCAGTAATACAGGACTATTTAGTATATTCTCAGCAGTTTTCAGATAGTGTTTATTCACCAATATTAATAGCTTCTATATGGATGTCTTCAAATGCGGTAATTGCACTTATGAAGGCTGTAAATGTGGCTTACGATATTGAAGAAACAAGGAACTATTTTATAAGGAAATTCATTGCAATTGTGTGTACTTTAATGATTATTGTTTTGATTATTGTTTCGTTAATTATCCCGAATCTAGGAACTGAATTCTTGATCTTTTTACGTAAATATATTCAAATACCTGAAATTAACATACAGTTAGTTAATCTCCTCAGAATTGTATTGAGTATTGGTGTCTTTTCTTTTATTTTAGGTGCTCTATATTTTATTGTTCCTAACAAAAAAGTTGGTTTTAAGGAAGTTATACCAGGAACTATTTTTTCTTTTTTTGGATTAACATTGACCTCTAGGTTATTTGCTTATTTCGTGGCTGAGTTTAGCCAATATTCTTTGGTATATGGTTCTTTAGCAGCTGTTATTATTCTAATGATCTGGTTATTCTTATGTGGATTAATCTTAATGATCGGTGGGGAAATTAATGCAATAAAAAATCAAGGGCTTAAACAAAACAAAGAAATTTTATAAATATACTTGACAATGATTATTTATACTGATAATATCGGTTACAATATAAAAAAACAATGACGGAGAGCATAAGGACAAACACTTCAAGAGAGTCGATGGTTGGTGTGAATCGATAGGGTTTTAATTATTTCTCGCTCCTGAGTAGTATATCTGAAATTAAGTAGGATATGACGGTTAGTTGCGTTATAAACTTTTTAAGTGGTAAGTAATTACAATTAAGGTGGTACCGCGGGTTATACTCGTCCTTTTATTAAGGACGAGTTTTTTTATTTGTGATAAATTCAAAATTTTTAGAATACTATTTTAATTGGCTTATTATTTTTATCATCAACTGTAAAAAAATCTTAAAAAAGGAGGTATATGGCATGAAACGAGTAAAAATATTTGATACAACATTGCGTGATGGTGAGCAGTCACCAGGATGCAGCATGAACATTGAAGAAAAAGTAGAGGTGGCAAAACAATTAGAGAAGCTGGGTGTAGATGTAATTGAAGCTGGGTTTGCTATTGCCTCAGAGGGAGATTTTAAAGCAGTCAGAGCTATTGCAAGAGAAATTAAAACTTGTACAGTTGCCAGTCTTGCCAGAGCGACAAAAGTAGATATTGATAGAGCTTATGAAGCAGTAAAAGATGCAAATCATCCACGAATACATACATTTATTGCGACATCAGATTTGCATCTGGAGTATAAACTTAAGAAGACTAAAGAAGAGATTATTGCTATTACACGTGAAATGGTTAGTTATGCTAAATCACTATGTGACGATATTGAGTTTTCTTGTGAAGATGCAACAAGATCAAACCATTATTTTATGATTAGTGTGATTGAGGCAGCAATTGAGTCAGGAGCAACAACTATCAATATTCCTGATACTGTTGGTTACACAACTCCCAATGAGTATTATGATTTGATTAAATTCATCAAAGAGAATACAAATGGAATTGATGCTGTTAGTATTTCAGTTCATTGTCATAACGATTTGGGAATGGCTGTAGCAAACAGTATAGCAGCTGTAGCAGCTGGTGCAGATCAAGTAGAATGTACCGTTAATGGTATTGGAGAAAGGGCTGGTAATGCAGCTTTAGAAGAAATCGTTATGGCGATGAAAACTAGAGGAGATATTTATGATTATGAAACGGGTATTTCAACTCAAGAAATTGTAAAAACAAGTGAATTAGTGAGTTATATAACCGGGGTAAAAGTTCAACCGAATAAGGCAATTGTAGGTGCAAATGCATTTGCGCATGAATCGGGGATTCATCAACATGGCGTAATAAATAATAGAATGACTTATGAAATTATGACACCAGAGTCAATTGGACTTAGAGAAAATAGTTTGGTTCTAGGTAAGCATTCTGGTAAACATGCTTTTAAAGATAAACTTAGCAAGCTAGGTTATGAATTGAATGAAATGGAACTAAATAGAGCATTTATTGAGTTTAAAGATTTGTTAGATAAGAAAAAGAAAGTCTATGATACTGATATAGTTGCTATTATAAGAAATGAGACGATTCCTTATGATGAAATTGTAAAATTACATGCTTTCAATATCCATTCTAGTACTGAAACAACGACCTCAGCATCGGTAAAACTACAAATTGAAGATGAGTTCTATGAGAATGTTGAAATGGGGGATGGCCCAGTAGATGCAGCTTTCAAGGCGATTCAAAGAACTATCGGAGTTATGATTCCACTGAGTAAGTATCAAATTAATGCAATTACAGAAGGTAAGGATGCTCAAGGTGAAACAGTTGTTAAAGCGGAGTATGATGGTCTAGAATTTACAGGACATGGTTTAAGTACTGATATCATTGAATCAAGTATTGAGGCTTATATTTCTGTTATAAATAAAATAATGAAGGATTCAGTTATATACAATGAAATGAAGGAACGTCTAGAACAAGTAAAAGTAGTTGGTGGGGTGAGTTAAATGGGAATGACAATGACACAGAAGATAATGGCAGCTCATACAGATGAGAATGTCAAAGTAGGAGAATATATTTATTGTGATTTAGATATGGTGTTAGGAAATGATATTACTGCTCCTGTGGCTATTGAGGGTTTTAATGAGTTGAACAAACCAGTTTTTCATAAATCTAAGGTAGCACTTGTTCCTGATCACTTTACACCCAATAAAGATATTAAATCTGCTGAGCAATGCAAAATTGTGAGAGACTTTGCCTTAAAACATGAAATAGAACATTACTTTGAAATAGGAGAAATGGGCATCGAACATGCTTTACTTCCGGAAAAGGGACTTGTTAAAGCTGGGGATATGATTATTGGTGCTGACTCACATACTTGTACATTTGGAGCTTTAGGAGCATTTTCTACTGGTGTGGGAAGTACTGATCTTGGATGTGCTATGGCAACTGGAAAGTGCTGGTTCAGAGTACCAGAAGCCATAAAAGTTATTATCATAGGCAAAAAACAAGGTCATGTGAGTGGAAAAGATATCATACTACATTTAATTGGCAAAATTGGTGTGGATGGTGCAAGATACAAATCATTAGAGTTTGTTGGAGAAGGTATTTCGAATTTAACCATGGATGATCGATTTACAATATCAAATATGGCCATTGAGGCAGGAGCTAAAAACGGCATTTTTCCAGTCGATGAGAAGACAAAAGCTTATATGGATGAAAAAGACTTATTCTATAACATTTATAAAGCTGATTCAGATGCAGAATATTTAGAGGAAATTGTGATTGATCTAAATACTTTGGAACCACAAGTTGCTAAACCACATTTGCCTTCTAATACAGTAAGCATTTTTGATATTGAGAAAATATATGTTGATCAAGTTGTAATTGGTTCTTGTACAAATGGAAGAATATCAGATATCAAAGCTGCTGCTGATGTCTTGAGAGGTAATCGTGTAAAAAAGGGAATGAGATTGATAGTTTTTCCAGCGACTCAGAAAATATACTTGGAAGCTATGGAGAAGGGGTATCTTAAGGATATTATTGAAGCTGGAGGAATCATATCAACACCAACTTGTGGTCCTTGTTTAGGTGGACATATGGGAATTTTAGCAGCAGATGAAAAATGCCTTGCAACTACCAATCGAAATTTTATTGGAAGAATGGGACATAAAACTTCGGAAGTTTATCTTGCTAGTCCAGCAATTGCAGCTGCAACAAGTATTGAAGGTTTTATTACCTTACCAGGAGGTTATGATGAGTAAATTACATATATATGGTGATCATATTGACACAGACATAATTATTCCGGCGCAGTACTTAAATGTACATGATCCAGATGAGTTAAAAGTCCATTGTATGGAAGCTATAGATGAATCTTTTAGTGATAGAGTTGCTGTTGGCGATATAATGATTGCTGGTGAAAACTTTGGATGTGGTTCATCCAGAGAACATGCACCTGTTGTTATAAAAGCATCTGGTATTTCTTGTGTCATTGCAAAATCCTTTGCAAGAATATTCTTTAGAAATGCCTTCAATATTGGTTTGCCAGTTATTGAATCAAAGGAAATTGTTGAGGACACTTCAACTGATGATGAATTATTCATAGATTTTAAGAACGGTGAAGTCATTAATGAAACGAAATGTAAAACTTATGAAATACCTAAGTTTCCAGATTTTATGATGGCACTTATCGAAGCAGGAGGTGTTGTATCATATATAAAGGAGAAAAATGATGTATAAATTAGCTGTATTAAGAGGTGATGGCATTGGTCCTGAAATTATTGATCAGAGTTTAAGAGTGTTGAACTATATTGAAGAAAAATATCAATTGGATTTTGATATAAGATATGCACATTTTGGTGGAATAGGTATTGATGAAGAAGGACATCCCTTTCCTGATAGTACTAAACGGATTGTAGATTGGTCAGATGCAATACTTCTAGGAGCGGTTGGTGGTCCTAAATGGGATAATGCAAAACAAAGACCCGAACAAGGATTACTAGCATTAAGGAAATATTTAGGTGCATATTGCAATTTGAGACCAATAATAACCTTTGAAGCACTAAAAAAGATGTCTCCGTTAAAATTAGAAAAGGATAATCAAATTGATTTATGTTTTGTACGAGAATTAACTGGCGGTATTTACTTTGGTGAAAAAGAACGTATTGGAAATATGGCATATGATAAAAAACAATATGAATCCTATGAAATACAACGAATTGCAAAAAAAGCATTTGAACTGAGTAAAAAAAGAAGTGGAAAAATATGTTCTGTGGATAAAAGTAATGTCCTAATGAGCTCAAAGCTTTGGCGTGAAGAAGTTTCCAACATGAACAAAGACTATGATGTTAATCTAAGTCATATGTATGTAGATAACGCAGCTATGCAGCTGATTATGAATCCGTACCAGTTTGATGTTATTCTCACTGGTAATATGTTTGGTGATATACTCTCAGATGAAGCCAGTGTACTTGCAGGCTCCATTGGTGTTTTACCTTCAGCTTCTATTGGTGATGAAAAAGGTTTGTATGAGCCAATCCATGGTTCTGCGCCAGATATAGCAGGAGAAGATATTGCGAATCCAATTGGTATGATTATGTCTATCGCTATGATGTTTCAAAATAGTTTTAATCGTACTGATATCTATGATTTTATTTATTGTAATGTCAATAAAACATTACATGAAGGTTATGGGACTGTAGATCTTAAACTAGAAAAAAGAGTAACCACAACGGAATGGACAGACAAATTAATTAATAATATGAAAGAAGATGCTGATTCTTAGGAATCAGCTTTTTGTTGTTATCTAAAACTATTGGAATAGCTAAACATTGGGATGTTACTAAATGATATTTAAATAGCATTATTATATTGACTTAAACTGTATGAATGTATATAATACAGTTGGCTGTGTATTACGTAGGGTAGTACAGTTAGTAGATACTCATAGTTAATATCCCCTTAAGAGTTTTTTAATAATTATCATAGTTTAATTTGTTAAAATTATTTTGGGTTCATATGAAACTTTTTTCAGATGCTTTGCGTCTAATTATATAAGGGTTTGGAGGTGAGGAAGATCAAAAAGGAAGTCGTAATTGAAGTTAAAGATTTAAGGAAAGTTTTTAGACTTGGTAAAGAAAAGGTAGTTGCTATTAATAAGATGGATTTCGAGATTAATAAAGGAGAAATCTGTTGTATTTTGGGTACTTCTGGATCTGGTAAATCAACGCTCCTCAATATGATGGCGGGCTTAGAAAAGCCTACCAAGGGTTATGTTAAAATTCTTGGAAGAGAAGTGACGAAGATGAATGAAAAAAAATTAGCAATATTTAGACAAAATAATATTGGTTTTATTTTTCAGTCATACAATCTTATGAATGCTTTAACAGCAATAGAAAATGTTAGCTTACCACTTGTTTTTAGAGGTGTTTCTAGAAATCGAAGAAAACAAGAGGCAACTAAACTTTTAAAAGCCGTAGGTTTAGAAAGTCATTTAAAACACAAACCAACACAAATGTCTGGTGGACAGCAACAACGTGTTGGTATTGCAAGATCGTTTGTTGGCAATCCTAGAGTAATATTTGCTGATGAACCAACAGGAAACTTGGATTCAAAAACTTCTGATGAAGTTTTACAATTGATGGAGAGCATTGTAAAAGAGAAAGAACAAGTTTTAGTTATTGTTACACATGATAGATCTGTAACAAAATATGCGGATAAAATTATTCATGTATTGGATGGTAATATCCAGCAGGTTGAGATTATTGAGAAAAAAAATGAGATTACAAAGGGAGAAGAGGAGATTAAGCATGAAGAGAAATCAGTTTAGGAAGTCATTTGTGATTTTCCTTGTTTTTGTGATGATGTTTAACTTAAGTGTTTTTGCAGGTTCAAACAGTGATTTTGAAGTTAGTGGAAGCAAAGTAACATCAGGAGATATAAATGAGGGTGATATTTTCATTTACCAGTTAACAGTGAAATCTATATCTGGTGCTAATAATGTAGAAGTAGAAATTTCGGGAGATGTATCTCTTGCTAGTGGGACTAAAGTAACAATTGGAAACATGGGTGCAGGTGCTACGGAAACAAAATCTATTGCATTAAAAAACAATGGAACAGGTAATAACATGAGCATCTACGTTCATGGCGATGATAATAAAGCGATCGTTGAGAATGTAGAGCTAAGTGGATTGGTAAGCAGTAGTGGTGGATCTAACAAAGCACCGATTACTGACAGATACTATCCTGACTTCAGTTTACAGTTTGGTACCAAAACACCTGTATTTATTGCTGGTCAAACTAAAGAGTTTACATTTGATTTAGAGAATATTTCTGATTATTCTTCGAAAAACACGGTTGTTAAGTTTTCGGTAGATGGAGATTCACCATTTACTGATGCTAACAATAAGTTGATTTCTTCAAAAATGTCAGTAAATAAAAAGTCGTCGAAGGAGATTACTTTTAAAGTTGATACAAAAGCTAGTGCAATGAGTGGTTTCTATGATATACCAGTTACAATTACATACCAAAATGTATATGGTGTAGAAAATACTATGAGCAAGAGCTTCCAAGTAGAAGTTGTGAACAACGCGATTGCACCAACTGTTGTTGTTTCAGATATGAAGATCAAAAATGCTGTTTTAACACCAGGAACATCTGATGTGATGTTACTAGAATTAAAGAACTTAGGATCTTTAGATATTAAAAGTTTATCAGCAACACTTGAAGGTCTAAAAATGGAAGGTATTACTTTAGATGCTGATTCAGCAAAAAAAATTGTTGATTCAATTGATGCTGCTGGTACGGGTTTTATAACTTATAATGTGAATATTTCTGATAAGCTTAAAGATGAAAACGTAGAGCTGTCATTAAAATTAGTTTATTATGATGAGAATGGTACAAAATATGATCCTGTTATACCTGTATATTTAGATATTCTTCAACAAGGTGGAGACTTATATGATTTAGGTTTTAACATTACTTCAAAACCTAATACAGTTGTGCCTGAATCTGAGTTTAAGATAGCATTCGAATTAACAAATGATACACCAGTTGTTCAAGACTTAATGATTTCTATGAATGCAGATTCTGGTTTAGTATTTAAAACACAACCGATTACATCGGTTAAAGATTTACAACCTAATGAAACAAGAACATTTTCTTATACAGTAATTGCGAACAAAAATGCCACGTCAAATAATTACCCTGTATATGCGAATATTTCTTACTTAAATGATGACTCAATTGTAAGGAAAGAATACATGGGTGTTTATGTAGATGGTGAAAGCAACAACAGTTCTAAGCCAAAAATTATTATTGATGAGTATAACTTTGGTAAAGATGTAATTCTTGCTGGCGAGACTTTTGATTTAGATGTTGTATTCTTTAACACTTCTAATACAATGGGTATCCAGAATGCTAAAGTTTCAATTACTTCTGATGAAGGGGCATTTGTACCAGTAAACGCTGCAAGTTCTTTCTACATAGAAACAATTGGTGTAAAAGAGAAAGTAACACATACAATTACTTTAAAGGCTAAATCTGATTTAAATGTTAAAACATATAATGTAACAGCTGATATTGAATATGAAGATAGTAATGGTAATTCATACGATAAGAGTGATAACCCTTACAAAGCTTCTGAGAATATGTCTATTCCAGTTATGCAAGAATTAAGACTTGAAGTAGAAGATATTAATGTTGCAGAGTTTGCACCAGTAGGGCAACCTTTTGAAATGTACGTTGAATTTTTCAATATGGGTAAGTCACCTCTTGAAAATACAATGGTAACAACAACAGGAGATTTTGAAGTATTAGATGGTAAATATTTTGTTGGTACATTTAATGCAGGATCAAATGATTATTATTCATGTCAGATTCTACCATTAGTAGAAGGTCCACAAACAGGTGTGATTACATTTGAGTTTGAAGATGCAGTAGGAGAGAAGCATTCTATAACAAAAGAGTTTTCTTTTGAAGCAATGCCTATGCAAGAACAAAATTTTGATGAATTCCCTCCAATGGATGGTAGTGGTGAGTTCCCAATGGATGAAGAAAATGAAAAAGGCTTCCCATGGTTACCTGTAAGTATCATTCTAGTTATTGTAGTAATTGTGACAGTTATTGTTGTTAAGAAAAGAATTCAGAAGAAGAAGGAGATGGCGTTAGATGAGTAGTCTTGACCTAATGTTAATGGGGATAAAGAACCTATGGCGTAGAAAGACTAGAACCATTTTAACCGTTTTAGGTGTGGTTATCGGTACCACAGCTATTGTAGTGATGTTGTCTCTTGGATTTGGACTTCAAAGAGCACGTGATGAGCAGATTGAAATGATGGGTGGTTTGACCACTATTGAAGTTCAAAAACCTTGGAGTTATGAATCTAGAGATGGCAAACCTAATGAGGATCAAGTTTACCTAGATGAAGAAGCCGTTGATTTATTTAAAAGTATTGATCATGTTGAAGGTGTTCTAGCAACGAAGCGTACAAATATTCAACTTAGGATTGGTAAAAAGCAATCTTGGGCTGATGTTTTAGCAGTCGACTTTGAAGCATTAAGAACTTTTGGCTATGAATTAGATACGGGTGAATGGCCTGGTGAACTTGAGAAAAATACCATGGTTGCTGGAGCAAATACCAATATGAACTTCTATGATCCTATGTCTAGAGGTGGTTATATGGATGAAGGCGAAGGTGAAGATATCATGGGAGGCAATCTTAAATGCTTCCTAGAAGGTGAATGGTATGGCGATGGTAAGAAAAAACGTCCTTTTAAAATGAATGTTTCTGGCATCTTAGTAGGTAAAGGTGGCTGGGAAGATAATACTTCTTACATGAGTTTTTATGCTTATGATAAGCTAAAAGAAGCAGATCAAAAGAAATATGGTTCTGGTGAACGTGAAAGAAAGAAACCAGGAACCAAAGAAGATAAGTACGATACCATTAAAGTAAAAGTAGATGATCTAGAGAATGTTCTAGTAATTCAGCAACAGATTAAGGATATGGGTTACGAAGCTTGGTCAAATGCTGAATGGCTTGAAGGTGAGCAAAATCAAGCCTTGATTATTCAAGCTGTATTAGGTGGTATTGGTGGAGTTTCATTATTAATCGCAGCTATAGGTATTACCAATACAATGATTATGTCAATCTACGAAAGAACTCGAGAAATTGGTGTTATGAAAGTGCTTGGAGCAAAGTTAAAAGATATTAAGAATCTGTTCTTGTTCGAAGCCGCATTAATTGGTTTAATTGGTGGGACTGTTGGTCTTGGACTAAGTGTGTTAGTCTCCAAGATTATCAATAAAGTTGCCGGTAACATGATGGGTGAATTTATGAGTTCAGGGATATCATTTATTCCAATGTATCTTATGGTAGCTGCTCTTGTATTCTCAACGCTTATTGGTATTATCTCTGGATATTATCCTGCAAGAAGAGCGATGAAGTTAAGTGCACTAAAAGCTATTTCAACAAATTAAATCCGCAGTGCGGATTTTTTTTGTAAATAATATAATTTTATTATTTTAAGCTATTGAGAAGTTGACAACTCATGATATTGGTATATAATAAATATAAATAAGTTAAAGCTTTGATTGAGATTAGTAGATTAATGAAGCGTTTTAGAGAGTCAAGGGTTGGTGGAACTTGATACGAGTGAATTATTTGAATGGACTCATGAGTTTGACATTGAAAATAGTAGATGTCAACGGGTAACTCCGTTATCAGATTTGAGTGGAATTTCAATTAGAGTGGTACCGCGGAAGTATGCTTTCGTCTCTTTCAGAGACGGGAGCTTTTTTTATAAGGAGGATTAATATGGATAAGAAGGTTATATTTAGTGGTATTCAGCCATCAGGTAAATTAACATTAGGTAATTATTTAGGAGCTGTTAGAAACTGGGGTAAGCTTCAAGATGAGTATGATTGCTTCTATTGTATTGTAGATATGCACGCTATGACACAATATCAAGTTCCAAAGGATTTAAGAAGACAGACATTAGAAGGATTAGCAATGCTTTTAGCATGTGGTTTAGATCCAGAAAAAAACACACTATTTATTCAATCGCATGTTCCAGCACATTCAGAAGCAGCATGGTTAATGTCTTGTATGACATACTTTGGTGAGTTAAGTAGGATGACTCAGTTTAAAGACAAATCGGCTAGACAAAGTGATAATATTAATGCCGGTCTATTCACGTATCCTGTATTAATGGCTTGTGACATATTACTTTATCAAGCAGACTTAGTCCCTGTAGGTAGTGATCAAAAGCAACACATTGAATTAACAAGAGATGTTGCAGAAAGATTTAATAACAGATACAGTCCAACTTTTGTAGTACCTAAGCCGTATATAGCTAAAGTAGGTGCTAAGATTATGTCATTACAAGAACCTGAAAAGAAAATGTCAAAATCAGATGAAAACGACAATGCGAATATTTATTTGTTAGATTCGCCAGAAGTGATTAAGAAGAAGTTTAAGCGAGCTGTGACTGATTCAGTAGGTGTGGTTCAACTAGAAGATGATCAACCAGGAATTAAGAATCTCATTTCAATTTACTCAGTATGCAAAAACATAACAGAGGAAGAGGTTGTTGAGAAGTTTGATGGCGAAGGTTATGGTGTTTTTAAGGATGCTGTTGCAGATGCAGTTATTGAGGTATTAAAACCTGTTCAAGATAAATTCTATGAACTGATGGATAATAAAGCATACTTAGAAGAAGTATATAAAAATGGTGCTGAAAAAGCGGAAAGAGTTGCTAGAAAAACATTAAGAAAAATGTATAAGAAAGTAGGATTTATTCCTAGATAGGAGCTTTCGGTGGTTAACAAACATTATGTAGAGGTTAAGAGTATAAAAAAGAATACTGGATTACCGGATACATATTTTGTATCAAAATTTGGATTTTCGCCATATAAGGCTTGCCAGCATGGTTGTAAATACTGTGATGGCCGTTCTGAAAAGTACTATGTAGAAGGTGATTTTGAAAAGGATATAACCATTAGAAAGAATATTCCAAGGGTACTTGAAACATCTTTAAAAAAATTCAGAGAAAGAGGTATCATTGGCATCAGCTCAGGTGTCAGTGATCCTTATCAACCTATAGAAATAAAAGAGCGATTAATGGTTGAGTGTGCTGAAATAATTAGTCATTATAAGTATCCAGCCATGTTATTTACTAAATCTAATATGGTTTTAAGAGACATTGACTTATGGGAAGAAGTTCATAAGAAAGCTGGATTTACACTTATGATGTCTATTGTTTATCCAAACGATGATATTAGAAAGCACTTTGAACCTTATACAAGTTCTGTAGAACAAAGATTAAAAACATTAAAGGCATTTAAAGACCGTGGCATGAGCGTTGGGGTTTTGGCAATGCCTTTATTGCCGTTTTTGACTGATTCGTCAGATCAAATGGAAAGAATGATGAAAAACTACGACGAGATAGGTGTAGATGTAGTAATGCCAGGAGGAATGACACTTAGGCCGGGTATTAACAAGAAAACCTATTTTGACGTAATTGATGAACATTATCCTCACTTAAAGAATCAGTATTTTGATCTCTACAGTGAAAACAAACAATCAGGTTCACCAAGAAAGTGGTATGCAGAAAAAGTGCATCGTAGGTTCTCTAGTGTTATCCATAAACATAATACTCCTGAGTATATACCGCATAGGCTTTATAAGAATCGGATGCCAATTTATGATGAAATTTATATTTTGATGACTCATATGATTAAACTTTATGATAAACGTGGTGTAAATGTTGATGCGCTTGTACTTGCGAGGAAGAGATATGCAAGTTGGCTCATCAATGAAAAGACTTTCTATAATAGACGTAGAAACTTAAGTTTTAATGAACTTGAAAGTAAAGTTATCAATATGCTTGACAATGAGACAATGATGGCGTATTTTCAAAATGAGAAGCTAGTACACTTCTTTAAAAAAGTAATATTGGAACAACAAGTATTTAACTATATCACACTAAAATTAGAAGCTTTGTAGTAGAACTTATTATAGGAGAGCAATATGTATCGGAATATAGGTGAGTATTATATTAGAAATGGTAATAAGATACCATCGAGTGAGTTTGAATTGATTCACTCAGAGTTAAAGATTATTTATGAAGTAATTCGAGTGATTGATAGGAAACCTCTTTTTTTAGAGGATCATCTTTTAAGGCTGGAATCATCTCTAAAGGCTAGTCAGATGCCATCTTGTGTTAAAGAGGTTGAGGAGAGTATTCATGCATTAATTGAAATGTATCCTTATTTTGAGAAAAACATAAAAATCGATGTAACCATTGATGGTTATAGAGTTTATTTTATGGAGAGTTTTTATCCGGATAAGAAGTTATATCAGGATGGAGTTTCTGTAATCACAGCAAATATTGTACGAGATAATCCTAATGTAAAACGTTTAAATATGGATTATAAGAAATCGATTGAAGAAATTAAGGGCGATGCCTTTGAAGTTTTATTAGTCAATGAAGATGGTTTTGTAACTGAAGGTAGCAGAGCCAATCTTGTTTTTGTTAAAGGTAAGACTTTATATAGCGCTCCACTAGAAAATATTTTGGTGGGTGTTACCTTTAAAAATGTTTTGAAGATGGCGATTAGCCGAGGTTTTTCTATTGAGTATAATTGTGTAAAATCAGAAGAAATCAATCAAATGGATGCGTGTTTTTTAACAGGAACTTCGTTAGGAATACTCCCGATTCATCAGGTGGATGATTATATTTTCAGTTCTGAAAAACATCGTGTTGTGTTAGAATTAAATCAGGCTTACAATCAAGTAATTAAGGGGGAATAATGAGTGTTGTAGAAAGATTTTTAAAATATGTTAAGATTGATACTATGTCAGATCCAAACTCTGAAACTTGTCCGAGTTCAGATATTCAAAAGAATTTAGGAGAAATCCTTGTAGCTGAGATGAATGAAATTGGATTATCAGATGTGTATATGGATGAACATGGTTATGTATATGGTACTTTAGAGGGAAATGTTGAGAATAAACCAACTGTTGGTTTAATTGCTCATATGGATACAAGTCCTGATTTTTCCGGAAAAGACGTTAAGTCAAAAATTATAGAGAATTATGATGGCAAAGATGTTGTTCTTAATTCTGAATTAGATATTGTCATGACGACAAAAGACTTTCCATCATTACTAAAATATGAAGGTCAAACATTAATTACAACAGATGGAACCACTTTACTAGGTGCTGATAACAAGGCTGGTATTGCTGAAATACTTGCAGCAGTTGAATACTTAAAGAAACATCCAGAAATAAAGCATGGTGATGTGAAAATTGGTTTTACACCAGATGAAGAAATTGGTAGAGGAGCTAATTTATTTAACGTAGAAAAGTTTAATGCAGATTTTGCTTATACTGTCGACGGTGGTGAGCTAGGTGGTATTGAATATGAAAACTTTAATGCTGCTGGAGCAAAGGTAGTAATCAATGGTAGAAATATTCATCCTGGTAGTGCAAAAGATAAAATGATCAATGCTGTTCATATTGGTAATGAATTATCAGCTATGCTTCCAATGTCTCAAAGACCTGAACACACAGAATTGTATGAAGGATTTATTCATTTAAATGACTTCAATGCAACTGTAGAACATGGCGATATGTTATTTATCATTAGAGATCATGATATGGATAAGTTTGAACATAAGAAGAATATTATGAAAGCAGCTGTTGAATATCTTAATATCAAGTATGGGGAAGGTACTGTTGTACTTGATATGGGAGATTCGTATTTCAATATGCGAGAAAAAGTAGTAGAAAAGATGCATATCATTGATACAGCAGTAGAGGCAATGAATCAACTAGGTATTGAACCTCAGACATTCCCAGTTAGAGGTGGTACAGATGGTGCAAGACTTTCTTATATGGGTCTAGTGACTCCTAACTTATTTACAGGCGGTGCAAACTTCCATGGTAAGTTTGAGTTTATTGTGAAAGAATCAATGGAAAAAGCCGTAGATGTTATCGTTAAGATTCTTGAGATATATGGTCAATAGAATTTGGTATTAAGCATAAATAAAAAGATGGCTAGCCATCTTAAATTTAAAGGTGGTTTATACCACCTTTTATCTTACGATTAAAACAGGTTTTGTAGCATGATGTGCTACTTTATTTGTGACACTACCTAATAAAAATCTTTTTATAGCAGACATACCGTGTGTACACATAATGATGATGTCACAGTCTTCTTCTTCAGAGACTTCAATAATGACTGAAGAGGCATCACCGAATCTACAGAGTTTTTCTACCTTAAACCCTTCAAAGTATTTACTGGCTTCATCTACAATAGGTGAACCGTTGTTTGTACAGGTAACCGTAGGGTTTTCTAATGTGAGTGTATCATTGGCCCAATAAATTGGGGTAATAGGTTCATCAACGTGTAAGATTACAATGGTTGCATCAAATTTTTCAGCTAAAGATTTTGCCATATTATATGATCCACTGGATTCTGATCCATCAACGGGTAATAGAATTTTCTTCATAACTTCACCTCCTTATTATATTTTTTCCCTTTTTTTCGGAAATCAATCATAAATTAGCATATATTTATAGGAAGTGTTAAAATAGTTATCAAGGAGTATAATATGCGAAATAAGAAAATGATGACAATCAGTATATTTATTAGTTTAGGAATAATTTTGAGTTATGTTGAACACCTGTTGCCAACTCAGTTTATTATGGCAGGTGCGAAACTTGGATTAGCCAATATTGTGACCGTGACAACATTAGTTTTTTTAGATAAAAAATCTGCTCTGATCATCTTACTATTAAGAGTCTGTCTGGTCTCTTTTCTTTTCTCTGGATTTTCAGGTTTTTTATACAGTTTAGTTGGTGGTCTTTTTAGTTATTGTGTAATGATGCTGATGTTAAAACTTGATTTCAAGGAGGTTACTTTAGTAGGGGTGAGTGTTGTAGGCAGCGTCTTTCATGGCTTAGGACAAGTGATTGTAGCTTCAATACTCTTTTCGAATTATAAAATCTTGTTATACTTTCCAACTCTTTTATTGACAGCTCTTATTACAGGTGTGTTTATTGGTTTAGTTTCTAATTATTTAACTGAAAGAATAAAAAAAGAATATATAATATAAAAATAGCACTTCGAGAGAAGTGCTATTCTTCATCCTTTTCATATTCAAATGTGAACACAGGTTCATCATCTTTATCTCTTGACTGCATTAATAAGATAATACCAATAACAATTAAGATAATAGGGAATACAAAACTACCTTTGAAGCTAAGTAATGTTAAAGCGGTTGATGCGATAGCAAAAGATAAAAATCCAAAGGAAACCCAGAAAATAGGTCTTTCTCTATCACC
>PPCM01000871.1_pt1 | contig 17825 bp, 5 predicted proteins | sample 1555541 | NCBI WGS metagenome assembly PPCM01 (sample SAMN05284479, study PRJNA326546) | Marine sediment metagenome, whole genome shotgun sequencing project. | isolation source: marine sediment | place: Germany: Wadden Sea | collected 2012-09-05 | reverse complement strand
TATTATGTAGGTGCTCCAACTTCAATTGCCGACCTTAATAATGATGATCGCTACGAAGTGGTTTTCTTTAGTGGTAATAAGGCTGGTGTTTTATCACATACTGGTAGTCTTTTATGGGATTACACCATTGGACAGGGATTGACAGCATTTAGAGGTGCGGCCATTGCTGATGTGAATGCAGACGATACCCTTGATGTAGTATTTGGCACCGGTACCGGAGAGTTGATTGGTTTGAGCGGTGGTAGTGGCGAGGAGGTTTTATACTTCGATTTAGAAACACATTATGGTGCCGGTTTCGACATTAATCATGGCCCGGTTATAGCCGATTTTAATAAGGATGGGAAGCTTGATGTGTTTGTTGTTGGCGGACATAGCGAATATCCAGATATCGTAAATAATTACGGACGGGCATATGTGCTTACCGGAATGACAGGCACCAGGGCTACATGGCCAATGTTCAGATATGACGAGCGACGCAGCGGTTGTATGCCAGATACCATACAGGTTGTAAATTCTGTTAATGATGCAAGCGATGAGATTACTGTGCGTCATTGGAAATATAATCAGCAATTGAATGTTGAGTTCAGCGTTGATGATCATTATACTATTCAACTGATAGATCTCTCTGGTAGAGTTATTCGTAATGCTAAGCTGAATGGAACTAAGGCGGTTATGAATATCGAAGGCTTGACACGAGGAATTTATCTGCTAAATACTAGCTGTAGCGGAAAACAATCGACCTCGAAAATAATTATATAAAATACAAACACAGGTAATTTTAATAAGCAGACAACCATATGACTAATTATTATTTTTCAAAGGTAGTAGACTATTCTTTTGATGAAGCGATAGAAACAATTACAGAAATGCTCAAGGATGAGGGCTTCGGAATTCTCTCCACTATTGATGTACAGTCGACCTTAAAGGAAAAGATAAATTATAATTTTAAACGATATACGATATTAGGAGCATGCAACCCTGCATTGGCTAAGGAAGCATTAGGTATTGAAGACAAAATAGGCATCATGATGCCCTGTAATATTGTGATAATTGAGCAGCCTGAAGGTGGGGTAGAGGTTGCTGCTGTAAATCCCATGATTTTTACCGAAGTAATAGATAATGATCGTTTGGAATGTTTTGCCACTGATGTTAGGGGTAAAATAAGACGTGCATTGTCAAGGCTTTAGCCATGATTCCCGTATTTCTGTTAATTTTTTCTTAACAAATTTAAGCTGTCAATTACTTTAATTTAGTTTAGCTAACAATATGCCCTGTGTCTTAATGATGGCGGGGTTTTTTTGTTATTGTTAAAAGAATGCTAAAAAAACAATTTCTATTGACATGATATTATTGTTGGTGCATAAACAAAGGATTTGAATAAGCAATGATGCAAAACACAAAAAGGCATGTTTTTTTTACAATTTGTCAAAAAAGTGCATGTTGATGACCAATTTACTTGCGTAGTTCCTGAGAAAGTCTATTTTTGAAGTCCGAAAGTGCCGAGAGTATATTTGTTAACTAAAAATAGTAATTATGAGAAAGATTTTTACGCTTCTTATTGCGTTAGCTGGATTCATATGGTTTTTGCCTACGAATCTAAATGCGCAGTATTGTGCAAGCGCGGCCACCTACTCAGGTGACTCAGAAATTGACAATGTTGTCTTAAATGGTAACACAGTCAATATTAGTAACAGCACCGTTGGTGTTTGTGCACAGTACACAGATTTTACAGCATTGCCTGCTGCGGATGTATTTCCTGGAGGAAGTTATACAGTATCCGTAACTGCTGGTACATGTGGTGGTAATTATACAAAAGGTGCCAAAGTCTTCATAGACTTTAATGGCAACGGTGATTTTACCGATGTAGGTGAAGATGTTGGAGCTAGTGCAGCTTCGTCAGTAACTGCTACCTATGCAATCCCGTTCACTGTTCCTACCGGAGCAAATCCTGGTGTAACCAGAATGAGGGTAATTGTGTCGGAGACTAGTTCTCCCGCTACAATTGGATCTTGTGCCAGTTATAGTTATGGAGAAACGGAGGATTATTCAATTTCTATTATGTCGCCGTATGATTGTGACCTAATGGCTATTTCTTGGGATACGCCTTTGTTATCATCAAATGACCTGACAGCGGCTGAGACTGTAATGGTGACAGTTAAAAATGTTGGTACACTTGCTCAAAGCAACTTTAACGTTGCTTACTCAATTGACGGAGGTACAACATTTGTAACAGAGTTGGTAACTACTAGCCTTCCGGCTAATACAAGTTATCAGCATACCTTTGCAACTCCTGCTGACTTTTCTGTGCCGGGCATTTTTGATTGTGAATTCAATGTTAGTTTAGCATGTGATTCAAACACAACTAATGATGCAATGCAAGTACAGGTTACCAATGCATCAAGTATTGCAACCTTCCCTTATTTCCAAAACTTCGAAGCTGCTAACTTTTGGCAGATTGGTGGTGGTGGTTCATGGGCACAGGGTATTCCTGATGCAAATGTTATTAACAGCGCCTATTCAGGTGTTAACGCTATGGTTACCAATTTAACAGGTAATTACAGCTCAAACGAATATTCTTGGGTGGAAAGTCCATTCTTTAATATGACAACGTTAAGTGCTCCTGTTGTTGAGTTTAAAATGTGGTACGAAACTCAAGGTAGTTATACCGATGGTGTAGCATTGCAGTATACAACTGACGGTGGTTTAACCTGGGATCATGTTGGTATTGGTCTTGGTGCACTTTCTGGTGACCCTAATGGTGACAACTGGATAAACACAATGAGTATTGAAGGATTACAATTTTACAATGGTTGGGCCGGTAATACGGGTGGATACCAGACCATGAAGTATTTCCTATATGGTGCAGGTGCAATTACTGATCTTGCTAATGAGCCAAGTGTTAAATTCAGAATGTTATTTGGATCAAACGGTTCAACTAACTATAATGGTGTAGCATTTGATGATTTCATGGTTTATCAGAATCCTGATAATGATATGAGAGCTCTTTCTGTAGCAACTGATCCAACATGTATTGGATCTGTTTCATTAACTAATGTTTACCTAGAAGTTAAGAACGAAGGTGCTTTAGCTCAATCAGCTTTTGATGTTTCTTATTCAATAGATGGTGGTGCAACATTCGTAACAGAATCAGTTGCGCAAGCTATGAACGCAGGTGATGTATATACGTACACTTTTGCTACTCAGGCAGACATGACAGCTCCTGGTATTTATGATCTTATTGGTGTGGTTACTTTAACTGGTGACCAGAATAATTTTAACGATAGCGTTCCTGAAACTATGGAAATCCTTGGTGGTATTGTAGCCGACGATTTAGAGTCATGGGGACCAACTCAAACAACTGGTAGTTGTACCGCAGGTACTTTAGGTGCTTTTGGTGGTGGTTGGGTTCAGGATCAAACCGATAATGGTGAGTGGCGTTTGGATGTTGGAGGAACTGGTTCTTCTAACACTGGTCCTTCTGTTGACTATAACCCGGGAACTGCTTCAGGTAAATACCTGTATACAGAGGCTTCAGGTTGTTATGGTACAACATGTGGATTAATCTCTCCTTGTTTTGATTTCTCAGCAAATGCATACAAAATCCAGTTTGCTTATCACATGTACGGACAATCAATGGGTTCATTGAGTGTTGACGTATGGGATGGTACACAATGGGTAAACGACGTATGGATGGTTTCTGGTGATTTAGGTAATGTATGGAACGAAGCCGTTGTTGGCTTAGGTGCATTCCAAAACCCGGATGCTCAGGTTCGTTTAAGAGGTGTTACCGGATCAAACTATTATAGTGATATTGCTATTGATGATATTCAGTTCATTCAATTATTACCGGATGATGTAGCTGTTTTAGAGATGTTCCCTACTTCTTTCTGTGCCGACAGCATTGATGTTTTTGCTGTTGTTCAGAACATGGGTAACAATATTGTTTCTACTGTTGATGTTAATTGGGAAGTAAACGGTGTTGCACAAGCAACTAATGTTTATACTGCTGGTTTAGGCATTGGTGCAATTGATACCATCCTTTTAGGTGGATATACATTTGTATCAGGTACTCCTTATGACATTTCAATATGGTCAACTAATCCAAACGGAAACGTTGATTCAGATCCAACAAATGATTCAATAGCTTATAATGGTTTCCAAACTTCATTAAGTGGTACTTATGTTATTGGTGCTGCCGGACAATTTACAAGCTTTGTTGATGCTGTTAACGGATTGCTCACTTATGGTGTTTGTGGTCCGGTTGAGTTTGTTGCCGATTCAGGTACATATGTAGGTCAGCTTACTATTCCTGATATTTTAGGTGCCGACTCTATTAATAACATTACATTCCGTTCAGCAACTGGTGACAGCACTGATGTTGTTGTTGAGTATGGTGCTACAGGAAGTACCGACAACTGGGTGTGGATGATTTCACAGGATTATGTTACTATTAGTGGCATTACGGTTAAGTCAACAACTACGACCAACTACGGTCGTGTATTCCACCTTGACGGAACTAACTGGTCTACTATCACAAATTGTGTTATTACTGCCGCAGAGAACTCAAGTAGTTTAACTTCTGCAATTTATAGTTATAATGACAAGAGTGATAATAACAATACAATCAGTTACAACGATATTAGCAATGGTTACTACGGTATTTATTTCTATTCAAATACAAGTACGCATGAGTTTGGTAACAAAATAATTGGTAACAATCTTACCAACTATTATTACTATGGTCTTTATACTTATTATCAAGATGGTATTACAGTAAATGACAACTATGTAATGCAAAGGCCAAGTGGTAGTACTACAAACTATGGTTTATATATCTATCAGTGTTATGCTTCTCCTGAGGTACAAGGCAATATAGTATATGATGCCAGTGGTAGTACATTCTATGGTATCTACTTGTATTACTCAGATGGTACTGCAACTGATCCTGGTTTATGTGCCAACAACTATGTTGGTTGCGAAGGTGTAACAGGAACAGTTTATGGTCTACGTGTTTATTATGCTGATAACTGGAATATTTTCCATAATACCATTAATATAACTTCCGGTTCTACAACAAACGGTTATGCATGTTATACTTATGCTACTACTTCTAATGGTAGTAACATGGTATTTAAGAATAACAGTTTTAGTAATACAGGTGGTGGTTATGCATTCTACTTAAATGAAACTATTTTCTTGAACTTATTAATGGTTCATGAGAATAATAACATGTATTCAAGTGGAACAAATCTAGCGAAACTTCAGAATGTTAATATTCCTGATCTAGCTGGCTGGCAGAATTATTACCCTACCAATTATGTAAGTGCTGATCCTGGCTTCACTTCAGCAAATGATCCACATATTGGTTCTCCTGCACTTGATGGACAAGGTGTGCCATTAGCGGAGGTTCCTTATGATATTGATGGTGAAATGAGAGATGCTGTTACTCCGGATATTGGTTGTGACGAGTTTACTCCACAAGCTCTTGATGTTGCTCTTACTGCTTTAGTTGCTCCTGCCGATATGTTAGGATATTGCTATGGTGCTGAAGAAAACATTATTGTAACACTTGCAAACGCAGGTTTGGATACACTTGACTTAAGTGCATTCCCTGTTGATGTTACCGTAAGTGTAACCGGGCCAAACCCTATGTCGTCTACTATAACTGTTAATTCAGGATTAATTGCTCCTGGTAACTCTATAGATGTTACTGTATCTTCAACTTACGACATGACAGCGTCAGGTACTTATACCTTTGATGCATTTGCTTTTGTTTTAGGTGATGGTAATGCATTGAATGATGCCATTGGTACAGTTGCTATCAATTATATCAACTTGAACAGTTTACCGTTTATTGAAGATTTTGAAACATTTAGTGCTGGTAACCCAGGCTCATTAAACAATGGTTGGACAAGAGATCCTGGATCAGGTTTTGCCTGGATGCCGGATGTATCTAATACTGGTTCTTCAAGCACAGGTCCATTAGTAGATCACACTACTGGAACAACTTCAGGAACATATATGTACACTGAGGCTTCTAGTGGTTCAGCTGGATCTTATGCACATTTATATCCTCCTTGTGGCGATGTAGCCGATCTTACTGTTCAATTCTGGTATCACATGTATGGTGCAACTATTGATTCATTTATGGTTCAGGCCATGGTTTCAAATAGTTGGGTTACTATATGGGGATTACAAGGACAGCAGCAAACTGCTTCTGGCGATGACTGGTTGCAAGCTTCTGCTTTAATACCAACTGCAGCAACAGGAATTCGTTTTACTGTTAAGCGTGGTACTTCATACACAGGTGATGTTTGTTTGGATGATGTGATGATCTTCCAGCCACTTGCTAATGATATGGCTGTTGAACATATCTGGACACTTGGTGAGCTTCCTTTGGCTGCTGGTGACGGACATATGGTACAGGCAATTGTTACAAACTGGGGATATGATCCTGCAGTTAACTTACCAATTACATTAGACATCACTGGTGCTAACGCATTTACCAATACGGTAACTATTGCGTCATTCCCAGCTTATTCTACAGATACAATCACATTTGGTCCTTTTACTACTCAAGCAATTGGATGGAATAATTTAACTGTATCAGTACCTAATGATGACAACAATGCTAACAACATGTTTGCAATGGATAATCAAGTTACTGCTAATACTTTCGCTTATGCAGATACTTCTGGAAGCGATGGTGGTGGTGGAAATAATAGCGCCAGTGGCCATATCTATTGGAATAAGCATTATGTAAACGGTCTTAAGGCTGTTACTTCAATTGAAGCTTATATTACCGATGATGCCAACAATGTAGGTAACACTGTTTATGGTGCATTAATGGATGCTAATAATAACCTGATCGCTTTAACTGCTCCACATGTATTGGCTGCAGCTGATGCCAACACTTATATTACTTTAACATTCCTTGATCCTAGTTTAACAGTTCTTGCAAATACAGAATTCTATGCAGGTTTTGCAGAAGAAGGTCCAGTTGCTGGCAACTATTTCCCTATTGGATATCAGGATGAAGATCCTTATCGTCCGGGTACCTATTTCCGTTCAAGTAATATTAATGGATCAGGTTTTAGTGCTTATACAAACCAACGTCGTTGGATGATTAAAGCAAACGTTGATGACCCAACACCATGGGATGCATTAATGATTGGCACAGTTGCTCCAATGGGTGGTTGTGGTCTGGCTATGGAAACTGTTACTGTTGAAATGTTAAACAACGGTTCCGACACAATTACTTCAGTTGATCTTTCTTATCAGGTTACTGGTGGTGCGGCTGTTACTGAAACTGCAACTACTTACTTAATTCCTGGTGATATTCTTACGTATTCATTCACTACACAGTACGATTTCTCTGTAGTAGGTGTTGATAGTATTTTTGGAATTACCAGTTGGGCTACTTTAGCTGGTGATACATTAAACGCTAACGATACTGCATACAATGAAATTGAAGCAATGTTCGTTCCTGTTGATCCTATTCCGGAAGTTTCTACTGTTGTATTCGGTAACTCTGGTGCAGTAAGTGTTTGGTCTGATTACAATGTTGTTTGGTATGATGATCCAAGTGCTACTAACTTTGTTGCAATGGGTGATACATTCTATAATACTCCTGTATTATTCGATACTACTTCCTATTGGGCTGTTGCCACTTCTTCATCAGAAGGCGACTTTACAATTGGTACTGGAGCGAACAATAATACTGGTACATCATGTAATCCATTCGGACAGTTCTATACAAGTAACCAATCACAGTTTATTTATTTAGCAAGTGATTTGGCTGCAGCTGGTATTATGCCGGGTAATGTGAATGCACTTTCACTTAATTGTATTACTCCAACCAATGCAACCTCTTTAGGTTACAACATGGATAATTTCAATATTGAAATGGGACATACTACTGCAAGTGTTATGTCAACAGGAAACTGGATGACAGGATTAACATCTGTATATGCTGCTCCTAACTGGGTAAGTACTGCTGGTTGGAACTATTACGAATTCCAAAATACATTTGTATGGAATGGTGTTGACAACATTATGGTTCAGTTCTGTTTCAGTAACTATTATGGATCAGGTTCATATAGTTCTAATGGTGTTCTTGCGGGTGATAACATGCCTTATACTGTTGGTGCTGGTAATTATACTGATGGTGCATTTACCTGTGGTCAGACTCCTAACTTAACTACTGCATGGCGTCCTCAAATTATTTTGAATGCAACTGTTCCTGGTTGTGAAAGCAACTTGGTTGAAGTAATTGCTGAAGTAACGAACATTCCTGATTACGATGCTGGTATTGGTGCTATTAACAGCCCTATGTCAGGTATCGAGATGACTATGGAAACTGTATGTGTAGATATCATTAACTTAGGAACAAACCCAATTACTGGTTTCCCTATTGTTTATGAATTAACAGGTGCTGCTAACACATTAGTTACTGAGATTGTAACTGCTACCATTAACCCAGGTGATGTATACACTTATTGTTTTGGTGTTCCTGCTGATCTTTCGGTTTACGGTACTTACAACCTATGTGTTTACACACAATACACGAATGACGGATATGCTGCAAATGATACATTATGTACAGTAGTTACTAATGATCCATTACAGTATTGTCCTTCAAACGCTACATCTACAGCTTACGAAGAGATTGTTAGTGTAACAGTTGGATCGTTCACAAATGCTTCTCCTGCTACAGGTACAGGTTATACTGATTATACCAGTTTATCAACATTAACAATGTCTCCGGGTATGACTTACCCAATTAGTGTTACTGGTGGATATGCTCCTGGTTACTCAGGAAACTACAACTGTTACTTCGAGGTATATATCGACTGGAACCACGATGGTATCTGGGACGAGACTACTGATGAATTAGTATTTGGTGCTCAAGGACAATCTGCAACAACTGTTAGTGGTACCTTTACTGTACCTATAACTGCAGTTCCTGGAAACCATGGTATGCGTGTTGTCATGGAAGAAACTACAGGTGGTGCTAACGTATTCCCTTGTGGTACTTACCTATGGGGTGAAACTGAAGATTATTTTATTTCAGTTTCTGAGCCACAAGCTTGGGATGCTGCTACAACTTCAATTTTATTACCAGACCAAACTGCAACATTATACGAAAACGATCCTTCAGGTGTTGAGGTGGTTGTATTTAACGTAGGTGACTCTACCATTACTAGTATGGATGTTATTTATACAATTGATGGTATGAACCCTGTTGTATTCCCTTGGACAGGTACATTAATGTCATTCGAATCTGACACGATCGTATTCCCTAGTATGTTGATTCCTGGTGGATATTTCGATTTATGTGCTTATACAATGTTGGCAAACGACACCAACTATATTAACGATACTACTTGCTGGCAGTATTATGCATTACCTCAGTATGATCTTGAGCTAAGTGCAATTATTGCTCCTGAGAGTGGTTGTGATTATGGTATGGAAACCGTAACCATCGAGATTACCAACCTTGGTGATACTGTAATTGGTGGCGTAACTGTAGGTTACTTTACCAATACCATGGCTATGCCAACAACTGAAGTTATTGCTGATACAATTCCTCAGGGTGGAACATTTGTTTACACATTTGCTACTCCGGTTGATCTAGCGGTAACAGCAGATACTGATTTCGACTTTACTGCATACTTGGAGTATGGTCCGGATCCGGTACAAGCTAATGACACCTTAATGGAAGTTGTAGGTTCTTATATTAGTCCTGCAGATCCGATTGCAAATGGTGTAACTATTTGGTCGAGCGAAATGGCTACGCTTACTGTAACCAACCCTGACACTGCAATGAACTATAACTGGTACAACCCAGATACTACATTGTACTCAATTGGTGATACCATGGTAAGTCCTCAGTTATTCGATACGACTACTTATTTCCTTGAAGCTGCATTTGGTGGCGGTGCTGGTGCACTAATGACTCCGATGAACAGTAATAATGGTCAGTCTGGTAACATGTTTAATGTAACTGCTCTAAGTGGTAATATCACTATCGAATCATTTGATGTGAACTTCGATAATACAACTACTGTTAGCGTTTATTACAGAGCTGGTGGTTTTGTAGGTGCTGAAACAAATCAAAGTGCCTGGACCTTCTTAGGCGAAGTTCAGAACCTTGTTTCAAATGGTGTTAACGTACCTACTCCTCTTGCAGTTGGTGGTTTGACTATTCCTGTTAACGAAACATACGGTATTTGGATAACGACAGCTAATACAAGTATTAATTATACAACTCTTACTGCTCCTCCAAACTGGACGGATGGTAACTTGTTAATCGATGCTACTGTTGGTGTATCTTTACCATTAGGTTCAGTATTTAATCCTCGTGGCTGGAATGGTACTATTTATTACACAAGCGGTAATGGTTGTGGAAGTAATTTAGTTCCTGTTCAGGTTGCAGTGCAGTATGCTGATTATGATGCTGGTGTTGTTGAAATTCTTTCACCAATCACCGGACCTTACATGACGCTTGAAGATGTAACATGTGTGATCTATAACAATGGATTAAATGCTCTTACAGGATTCCCTGTTTATTATGAGCTTGATGGTTTACCACAAGTTGTTGAAACATTCACTGGAACAATTTTCCCTGGAGATTCAGCAGTATTTACTTTCGCTGTTCAGGCTGATGTTACTGGTTATACAATGCATGACATATGTGTTGGTACACTAGTTCCAAACGATGGTTATACTTCTAACGATGAGATGTGTGCTCAGTTTGTGAATCAGGATGGTACTGGTCTGGTTTGTGATGAATCATTCCCTTACATTACTATTAACGACCCTGCAGTATTGTCAGCAACTACGTTTGCTTACGATGCAGAATGGTGGAAGTTTGTAGTTCCTGTACCATATGAGAACGTTCTTATTTCACTTTGTGGTTCTTCATTTAATACACAATTACAGTATTATGATAGTTGTGGTGGACCAGTATTAGCGTCTAATAATAACTCTTGTGGTAACCAATCAGAGATTGCTGTTGGTGGTATTGTTGATGCTGGTACATATTACGTAAGAGTTTATGGTAATAGTTCAGACTTTGGTGACTTTATCCTAAACATTACAGGTGATCAGGTTCCTAAGTTTGAGATTATCGAGACTATCTTTGATGTTGAATGTAACGGTGCCTTAACCGGTTCTGTAACAACAACAATTGGTCCTGGTGCTGGTGGAACAGTAGCTGCACTTCCTATGACTTATGCATGGTACGATGCCAACAATAACTTGCTGGGAACATCTGCGGATGCATTTAACTTACCTGCTGGTGAAGTAACAATTGTTGCTACTGATAATACTGGTTGGGAAGAAACCGAAACATATGTATTAACCGAGCCTACTGCAGTTGTAGTTACTGGTGTTGCTACCGATGCAACTACTTATGGTGGTGCCGATGGTGCTGTTGATATTACAGTTTCAGGTGGAACTACTCCTTACATGTACGCATGGCCTCTAGGTTTCACTACCGAGGATGTTACAGCGCTTACTGCTGGTGTATATGTAGTTACTGTAACTGATGATAATGGTTGTATTTTAGAGGCTTCATACCCTGTTAATTCTCCATTACCAGCTCCAGTATGGAATGTTGCTACTACTAACGTGGCTCACGATATTGTTGTGCCAATGAACGCTAGTGTAACACTAGATGGTAACATGGTTGATCCAGGTAGTTTAATTGGTGTATTCTATGATTCAGTTGGTGTTCAGGTTTGTGGTGGATATGCATTCTTCACTCCTGGTGTTGAGGCTGTAGTTGTCGCTTATGGTACCGACCCTGGTGTTGACAATGGATTTACTCCTGGTGAAACATTTACATGGAAAGTATGGGATGCGGGTGAAACTGATCCTTATGTTGGTGTTGCTGATTATAACACAACATTCTATCCGAACTCAAGTAACTTCCAGATAGCTGGTTTAAGTGGTGTATATGCTATTAACGCTGCTTCTATCATCACTCAAACAGTTACACTACCTGCAGGTTGGAGTATTTGGTCAACTTATATCGATCCACTCGATCCTGATATCGCAATGGTAATGGCAGACATTACTGCTCCTTGTTTCACACAGGGAACATTAGAGATTGTGAAGAACGGTGCTGGACAGATCTTCTGGCCATTCTACTGCTTGAATACAATTGGTGATGTGGTAATTGGCGAAGGTTATCAAGCGAAAACAAATGGTACATTACCTGCACCATTCGGCGTAACTGGTTTACAGATTTATCCAGAAATTACTCCGTTTATAATTCCATCGGGTTGGAGTATCTTAGGTTATCTAAGAACATCTCCTGCTGATATCTCAGTAATGTTATCTCCATTAACTGCGGCGTGTTTCACTCCTGGTTGTTTAGAGATTGCTAAGAACGGTGCTGGACAAATTTTCTGGCCATTCTATTGCTTGAATACTATTGGTAATATGAATCCGGGTGAAGGTTATCAGATTAAGTTGAACTGTGCTCCTCCTTCATTCTTATATCCTGCAAATGCGGCAAGTACTAAGTCTAATATTATGATCCAGAATACGCCTCAGAACTACGGTGTAGTTGAGCCTTCTGGTGATAACATGACAATTGGTATACCTAAAGATGCATGGAGCATTGCACCAGAAGTTGGTGACGAAGTTGCTGTATTTAACGCAAACAATGGGCTAATCGGTTCAACAGTTTACGAAGGTGACTTTACAGCACTTACTGTTTGGGGTAAGGAAGTTCTTAAGGAAGAAGACAAAGGATCAAATGGTCAGGTAGTTTCTATGAGACTATGGCATTATGCTACTGCTACTGAAGAAGAAATAATTGTTGAGAAGTGGCAGCAAGGTAGTGACGAGTATGTTACAAATGCTATTAGTATTGTTGGGAAATTATCATTGTCTGGCGAGGAAGGTGTAAACTTTGTTCTAGGACAAAACATGCCAAACCCTTATACCGGTTCAACAAGAATTCCTTTCTACTTACCAGAAACTTGTGATGTAACTATTGCAGTTTACAACACACTTGGTGAATTAGTTGAAGAGTTAATCTCTGAAACTAGAGAAGCAGGTTCTCATGTTGTTGAGTTTGATGGTTCAAGATTAGAAGCAGGTAACTATTTCTACAAATTAGTTAGCGATAAGTATACTGCAACTAAACCAATGTCGATTAAGTAAAACTTAATAAACACTATATAAATTAAGGGGTCTCATTTGAGGCCCCTTTTTTTATTACCGATTTTTGGGGAGAAAGAAGGAAGAAAACAGAATCAAGAAGTTAGTATCAAGAATCAAGACGAAAGTAGCAATTTAGGACCAAAGCACTGGCCTTGTTTCTCTTGGTGACTCTGCTACTTTGCTAGAATTTTTTGTGAGTAAAATTTAAAGTAAAAAGTTCAAAGAGAGAAAGGAGTAAGAAAGAAGAATCAAGAAGTTAGTATCAAGAATCAAGACGAAAGTAGCAACTTAGGATCAAAGCACTGGCCTTGGATTTCTATGCGACTCTGCTAGAACTTTTGTGAGTAAAATTTAAAGTAAAAAGTTCAAAGAGAGAAAGAAGTAAGAAAGAAGAATCAAGAAGTTAGTATCAAGAATCAAGAAGAAAGTAGCAATTTAGAACCAAAGCTCTGGCCTTGGATTTCTTAGCGACTCTGCGGCTTTGCGATAAATTCTTTCGAGGTTTAAAGTTCAAAGCTGAGAGAAGAATAGAGAACTGTCAAAATATTAGCTGTTTTGATTCGTAATTATCAACATAAAAAAACCGCCTAACTAGTTATGCCAGGCGGTAAAAGAAATAATGGTATCAATTTATTAGTAACTTCTTATAATCTTGTTGATGGTGTTAATCTCATGAGTAATTGACTTTGCAGAGATGGTTGCTCCGGATAAGGCTTGAATGTCTTGACCGTAATTATAATTCTCGCTGCTTTGTTTGCTAGAGAACTGTCGTAACCATCTTTTTCCACAAATCTCATAACCGTACTCGCAATCGTAGCGTAAAACCTGCACGTTTATAAGTTCTTGCGACTCGTTGTAGACCAGCATAAAATCGAAGTTCTCAAAACCATTGCTTGCATTGTTGGGGCTTTCGCAACCTCCCACATGGCATCCATTGGCCGTTCCAATGTATATCGTTCCTAGTTGTTGTTCACTACTTTCAAGCGAGAAGAATGAACCATTCAGTTCATATACCTCCAAATCTTCAAGAAAGTTGCTGTTTAGCTGCATCGGCTGAAATTGCAGTTGATCGTTCTTCCAGATTTTCGAAACAGTTCGATTCGCCTTTTTCAGGTTCTTATCCGATAACCATGATTCCGAGTTGGCACAATGCAAGCTAATCAAACCAACAAGAAGCAACGTAAATGAAGCAAGGTATTTGTTTGTTAGAACCATATTGCAACTCCTAAGTTTACTTGTTGGCTATACTCATCGGAGTCTTCGTTTGTTTTAAACTGTATGTCGCCTTTTAGCATGGCGCCATGCGCTAGTTTAAGCCCCAATCCTGCGGTAATTTCAGTTTTATTAAGGGAAGGTAGCTTTGCGGTTTCGCTTGTTGTTTTGGCGTGTGTGTTGTAGTTCTCGTAGCGAATAAATGGAATAAGCTCCGTTTCCATATCAAAACTTGAGAATACGTCGTATCCGGCTTCAACATAAAAACCGTTTAGTTCACTTCCAAGATCGCTGCCCGTAAGGCCATTGTATTGTTCGGTATTGCTGATGCTTACCAAGTAGTATTGTCCACGAAGGTTTAATCCTTTAAGGTTGTACCTTACATCGGCACCAAACATCGTTACGCCAACTACTGAACTGTCGGCGCTAGCTACTGCGCCTGCGTCTGTTTTGTCTAAACCATCATACATGCTCGACTGAGTTTTGCCTACATAACTTGAAGCACCAACTTTTAAACCGGAAACTCCATAATAGTCTATACGACCTGTAAAACTCGGATAGCTAATAAAGGATTCAGCGCCTTTTTGACGGCCTTTCCTTAATCCATTCTTGCCGCTTAACAAACCAGCTCCATCGTAGCTTTTAAATCCGTTCATTACATATGCTTGGTATTTAATAGATAGATCATCGAAACGACCTGTGATACCGGCCCCAATTTCACGCCAGGTGGTTGGCGAAATGTATTTGTCGAGGTTCGGACGTTCAACACCATTGAATGTTGGTGGCTCGTGGTATTCGTTAATGATGCCCATTGGCACTAGAAGCAAACCAGCCTTTAGGTTTAAGTAGTTATTTACTTTATGATTGATGTAAGCTTGTTCAATGTATACTTCACTTACATGTTCATATTCTATTTCTGATACAAATGAGGTATTCTTGTTAAAGCGATAACCGAATAGTAATACCATCCGGTGAACATCAAGTGTTCCGTTGTTTCTAACATCCTTTTCAAGTTCCTGGTTGTAGTCAATTTGTGCATAACCTTTAATGGTTAATTTCTGCGATCCTTCATTGTTCTCATCTCCGTTTAGCTGCGCCTGAACCCCAATGGAGAGGCTGATAAGAATTAGTAATGCTGTAAGTGATTTCATCTTTGTATAATTTTATTTGTATGTTTTCTTCGATAAATTCATACCGCAAAACTATTGCTTGAAGGAAGGTGTATCAATACCTAGTGCTAGGTATTTGTTGTTATTCAAAGAGTTGTAAAAATAAGCAGATGCTTTAAGTTGGTGTTCTTGTGTGATTTGAGAGTTGATGATTAAAATAGTTTCTACTTAAGGGATGTTTGGCGCAAAAAAAAGGCAGAGCCGAAGCCCTGCCTTACCAATCTATTAAAAAATTCTTATTGAATTAGAACTCTTTCTGTTTTAATGTTTTCTGCAGAAACTATATTTAAGAAATATAATCCTTTCTCAAGATCATTAACATTCATCGTGTTCACTGTACCTGAGTTAGCGATATTACGAACCTCTTGTCCTACAGCATTGATAAGAATAATGTTACTTACTTTATCATTAACACCGCTTATGTTTAATGTTGAAACTGCTGGGTTAGGATAAATTGAAATTTGCTCAGCAATTGGATTGTCGATTCCAGTTACAATTAATTCAGAAGCTGCCAATGTTGTTGTATAAATAAAATCGCCTGACGTATTGCCATTTCCATTACAAGCATTAACTGCTGCGTAGAAGGTTAAATCGCCTGTTCCGGCAGCTGGTGCGGTCCATTGAAAGCTCCATGCAATGGCATCATTGGTAGGAGACGTTCCCCCTCCGGTATGCGTAATTGCATCAGAACTACCGAATACCAATTGGTTTTCAGCTGGAACTGTTACTGCAAAAGCACCCTGCTTATCGTTATTGCCATCTTCACAGGTCATTTCAAAACCATATTTTTGTGCACCTGCATGCGCGCCATTTAAAGTGATGTTGTAGGTGGTTCCCGGAGTATATCCGTTAGCCGGAATATCCGATGTTATCCACCCTGTTGCAGGAGTAACGGCATTGCCACTGTGACATTGGATACAGGTAGATCCGCCATCGCCAGGTGATCCTGATTTTTGTCCAGGTGTTCCGCTGTGATACATAACGCCAGCGGTAAGGGTAAAGAAGGCAAAAAGCCCTAAAAGCAAGTAATTAATTTTCTTCATAATCATAATATTTTAGTTCAATAAATTATAAACATCAATCGTTATCAAAGGTTCAACTTTGCTAAGCCCTTAAATGTTAATATTTAACTAAAATATGAAACTCTTTAATACTAGTCCAGTTTTTTTGATTCTTTATGTCTGGCTACAAAAATAGTTATAACGATAAAGGCTAGTGTCGCATAGCTTCCAAACGAAAGGTTGAATGCATCACCTTTACCATAAGAGTGCATACCTCCTAAAAAGTAATTTACACCAAAATAGGTCATAAGAATGGTGCTGTAAGATAGGAACATGGCCACGTTGAATGTAAAGCGACTACGTAACGATTCAATATGTTTAATATGTGCCACAAAGGCATAAACCAAAATAGCAGCCAAAGCCCAGGTTTCTTTCGGGTCCCAACTCCAATAGGTTCCCCACGATTCGTTCGCCCAGATTCCTCCAAGGAAACAACCGATCGTTAGCATATACAAGCCTATGGTTAAGAGAATTTGGTTCAAATACGTAAACTCATTAATAACAGCATTAAATCTGGTTTTAATGCTTGCCGATGTGTAGGCCATTAATGCCAGATTGATAAATCCAACCAATGCTGCAAACCCAAGTACAGCGTAACTTGCTGTAATAGTGGCCACGTGAATGGTTAGCCAATATGATTTAAGTACCGGAACGAGGTTAGTTAATTCCGGATTCATTAAATTTAAATGAGCTACAAATAACGGAGCTGCAGCAAAAATCGCGGTGATGAATAGAAGAATCTTATTGCGATACGACATGATTAGCCCAACAAGCAGACCAGCTACTGATACATAGAGCATGGCCTCGTATCCGTTACTTAACGGAGCATGGCCGGTAATATACCATCTTATACCAATGAAAAATAATTGCAGTACAAAAAGCAGCCATAATAAATAGTGAAATAGTGTAAGCGTTACATTAATTATTTTACTGTCTGTGAATACGGTAAGTACTACCAGAAGTAGAATTACCAGGGCAATGCTAACATAAACCAAAGAAAGTCTGCTGAAAACACCCGCACGTTCATATACTATTTCAAGATTGTTTTTGCTGTCAGCAGGTAAAAGGCGACCGGCAAATTTTTCCTGATATTTCTTGATGCCATCAATGAGCATTAATGCATCTTCTATTGCTCCATTTCTAATGGAGGTGCTAAGGATACTAATTGCTGAGGACATGAATAAAGAATCCATTTGTTCCATAC